>Ga0065711_1029983_pt1 | contig 34147 bp, 23 predicted proteins | sample Hoacrofraction12_FD_59098 | JGI IMG/M metagenome (GOLD analysis project Ga0065711, IMG submission 59098) | Hoatzin crop microbial communities from Cojedes, Venezuela - Epithelial fraction 12 v2 (version 2) | ecosystem: Host-associated > Birds > Digestive system > Esophagus > Crop | place...
ATTCAAGACCCGCCTGGACAAGGTCCTGTGCAGCCTGCTGTAGGTGACCCTGCTTCGGCAGGAGGGTTGGACTAGATGACCCACAGAGGTCCCTTCCAACCCCTACTATTATGTGATTCTGTGATTCTGTGATTCTGTGATTCTGTGAACATAAACTAATAATAATAATGATAATTACATCCAGCTGGAATTCAAATTCCCTTCTGAGCTCCATCAGTGCTGTTCATTAAGTGAGGTAGAGTTACAGCTTTTAACTTCTTCAATTCAGCAGCAAACGCCAGCACAACCTCGGGAGGATACGTGGTTACCGTTACCTCTTGAGGACAACAGCTTCTCACAACGCTCTTGAAATATGCATGTTTGCAAAAAGAATTAAAGCTTTTAATTTCTGATGTTCTTAAGGCCTAATCTCCTTTAAAATACCTGATTCTTCAAATTCCCTGTATGGCTCCCTCATGCATAACTAAGTATTACGAATGCAAAATAATCTTAATTAGCTAGTATGCTAATATTCTCATAGGCCTCTGTAGTCACTGAAAAACTCTCGTATTTGAAAAAGGGAGCTGCAAGAACATATTTTCCCCTAATACAGCACGAAAAGCTGTGTGAAACTAAGTAGGAGCTCTCAAGACAGAAGCGGTTATAGTTACATATTAATTCAGTGGTTTTTCGCAAGCCAATAAAAACGTTTCATTTCTGTAAGTACATGGCAAGCTTATGAGTGTACTCGTGTGGAAAAGCTTTCCTGGTGAAAAAGACACTGCTAGCATTTCCCCATGCTCAGCAAGACAGATGAGTAGATGGACAGTCTTCCAAAGCACCCCATTGCTAATTTTCTAGCTATCCATAATATGCAGAGAGCAGGCCCAGAGGATACAGCCAAAACATAATAAACATAATCTAGAGCTTTCTTAGATGCCATCTGAGCTGCCATCGAACAGAAGAAAGGAAGCTGGTAAATACAACTTCCAGAACAGTTTCTTTGTGTTAAAACAATCATTATCTTATTATTTGTTGTGAGTTTTTTTTCTTTTATGTATTGTTTGTTCTGATTAACTTAGGTAATTGCAGTTCAGTTAAAACATATGCTTGTATTTTGAGGCATAAAAATCACACAAAAAACCCAACACATTGTTGGCTGCAATCCAGTCCTGTTTGGTCTCTATGATCTGGTGAGAAAAAATAAGGCTATGGCATTAAATTTGACAGAACTGAAAGCAATGATGAAAATTCTATGAACAATACACTTTTATTTGGATGGAAATTTAAAAAAATCTGGGAGGCAGACCCCAGGTAATTTTCTCTTGACATTTTTGTCATATTGTCAAGTTTTACTAGCTTCAACATTTTATTACACTTCTTGTTTTCTAAAAAGAAAGCAATTCCAACACTGCAGCCATTTTGCTTAAAATATTGAAATTCTTCGAAGCGTGAAATATTTTAATGTGGCTAAATTTTCCAGTAATATACACATTTGCTATATTAACTTTTGACATATTAGACACTTGGGTCTAATAATAAGGCGTACTGTAATACTAAACTCCAGAAGACACAGAGGCAAAATCCAGATCACAGAGCCATTCAGAGGGACTGCAGTCAAATTCTTCACAAACGTGCTTGCTTGGTGCAGCCTCGCTTTTAGCCATAAATCCTGACACTTTAAGCTCACATATAGATATGGACATGACGGTGGCTGCCCCACTGTGCACCACTATAGGGCACTGTCAGAGTTACTGTTCTTGCATTTCTGAGAGACATGATGGGGGAAGGAAGAGGAGCATGACGAGACTGAGCAGTGTGTTGGGTGTCAAGCCGGGAGTTGGAGGACTGGGGACTCACTGATCAGCTTCAAAGGAAGATCATAATTACAGCTCCTCTGAAAGCATATATATCTCAAAAGACCCCAAATCCTACATCAACATTTCGTACTGCTTTTGCCATATAATCAGCAACCGCTTTTCTGTAGGGAAGCAGTGCAACATGCAACAAGTGCAGTGATGCTGGGTTTTCCCCCCTTTCTGTTTGCACACACAAAAACAGATAGGAAAAATATTAACTTCGTAATCCCCACATCTAGCACACTTTTCTTCAAAATCAGAAGCAATCCACAAAAATGATTTAAAGGCTAAATAAATATCTTACTGCAGGAGATAAGGTTTAAGAAAGAGAAGTTTGGAAGGTTCCTTGACCACAGTACATAGGAAACTTTCACGGGTACTAGAGGATATTTAATCTAGGGGAGAAATGTATGACAAGAAGCACTGGCTAAACTGAAGCCAGACTCAATTTCAGATGAGGTATTAGGCACACATTTTTAACACCATGTTCATCTTCTGCCTTCAGATCAATACAAGATGCCTTTCTGGAGGATATACTTTGGACAAACAGAAGTTAATGGTTGAAAAAGGGGCATATTAGGAGAAATTCAGTTCCCAGATAAGATGAACTAAAGGTCCCTTCTGACCTTCTAACTATATTACTTGTAATATCAAAGATATCAAATAAATGTAGAATATTTAACATCATCCTTTTTGAAGGAAGGTGACCTTGTTTCCATGGTAACTTGTAGGCAAGCCAATAGTTGGTCACCACTTCTTTTTGGGATGCTGTATGTTTGTCCCCTAAATGCTGTAAATGTGGCCCTACTTTAGCTCCATCAATTTTACAAACTAGTTAATTTAAAAAAATAAACTATGTTTGTCGAACATAACAAATCTTCTGTTTGCATAAAATATAAGAAGATATATGTATTTTAATTTCTTCTGATGATTCGTTTCTCTTCTGTGATTCATAAATTCCAGCAGATGCAGCAAAAAGTTACATAAAAAGCTTTTTAGGGTAATTATGTCTTCAGCTGGAAATTTTGACATTTGTGATCTCTCTCTTTGATCGCTACTATTAATATCTCCTTAGCAGATATGAGTTGCTGCGAGTTAACTAATTGATAGAAAAAGCTGCTCGGAGTTGCAAGACTTTTCGCTTCTTTATTTCAGTTTAAGTGACAAGGCTGCACTGAACAGGATTATTATCTTTCCAGTTAATAGAATACTCAACAGACAGTGGTAAAAATATGACTATGACTAGCAAAAATCTGGGATTTTTGTCTTTTAGCTAGTATTTAGGTGTTTATTTATAGTGTACAGTATCTGCATTAACATAGTGCCTGCAGCTTCAGTGCATTTCACCTTTCTATTGCTTTAGAAGTGGACGAAGCGCAAGGTAACAGTCCTAACAACAGATAGCTGGTGAGATAAAGAAATGGGACAGAGAATAAAAATACAGAATTTAAATTTCTGTGTTGACAGACAGAGAATTGGCAGAGGGAAGGATTCAGGCCATACAGCTGCATGTTTAGAACTGCAGTGTTATAAATGCAACAGCCACAGCTTCATGGAGCACCTACTGAGATAAGCAAATGGTACTGACCTTTGCCTATGGTTTCTTCATTGACCATACAGGAAGCCTTGGATGTTAGGTTTCTTAGGCAATTCAAAATCAGGCTGCAACAATCCACCTCAGAAAGACTAAGGGACTTTCCCAGCATCATACAAAAACTCCTTGGCTGAAGTGAGAAAATTGTCCAGCCATCATTTTGCTCCATATAATGTCCTGGGCTAAACTGCTGTCAGAAATTCTTCCTTCGATATTTTTCTCCCATCTTACACATCCAACCTGCAATTCTGTTTAACACATCACCGCCTCTTCTGATGTCAGATTTTGCAAAGCATTGTCTTCCCCAGGAAGCTACTTAGATTTTTAGGTAACTTCATTGAGAAGAAGCATTGTAGGAAATATTCTTTAGGAGAACTACATTATAAAAATGTCAACTCTTAATGTGGCACAGCATAGTTTTTCTTGTTTAGAGGACAAATTAAACTCTTTTTTGCCCTTTCTGTATGTAAACTAAAACAGACCTATTGCAGCCTTCAAACGCTGAGTCTAGCAGATGAGTACTACCTCTGACTAAATGCCATTCGCACACAGCAGACAGTTTGCTATCACACGAAGTATGCTGTTCTCTGTGTGCTGCAACTATTCCACTGGATGATTAGAACATTTCCTGATTAGCTTGAGCAAGCAGTCTTCTTCCTCTGACCATCCTAGTGAAAGAGCGTCTGTGCAGACAGCCTTCCCATGAATGCGGTACCCTTGCCTAAAACTCTGCACTTTTACTTTATCCCTGCTTGCAGCCAAGGAAAAAAAATCTTATATTTCCTACTGTTCACCCTCCACTTAGAAACAAACAAAACTTGAGGGAAGAAAACCACTGCCTCATTCAAGCACATAGGCCTAAGCATTTGTAAGTACGCTAACATGCAGATAAATGGAGTATAGACATGATGTATCACTCACTAGCATAACTGTTACAGTATGTGAATTGCTTAGATGTGACATGGCATGTCCTATTCTAGCACATAACTTTATTACTTTTTTATGGTTGAAACATCAGCTTCTTAATAGAAGTTATGCACCGTGGATACAGCTATTTATTTCCACATCCAGGAAAATTACAGATTTCAAATCTGCCCTCACTGTTGTATGTTCTTTTTTAAATAGCAGAGCATAACACTGATACCAGAGTTTCCATTTATTTACAAAACTGCTAAGCTTGTCATCACAACCCTCCTCCTTTACTTCCCACCCCTCACAAAACTGGCAAAAAAGAAAATAGAATTAGAAAAGAGAGTTTTCAGGAGTGAAAAAATAGATTCATTTTAGAGGCAAAAAAATATAGCTGTTATCAGTGTCAGAACAAAGACAGGCCTCTATTACAATCAGATGTATCAGACCGTGCTCCAGCTGGACCATGACACAAGGCTAAATCCCCTCTGATGAGTGGATGAAGCACCTTTGTCTGAGGACACCAGGCCCAGCCATGTGCTGTGAGCAGCAAAGCATCACCTACATTCTTGGTTACATTTGGGGGAGGAGAATCATCTTTTTTTCCCATATAGATTCCGCAGGAAAAATGAATGCAACTTTGGGGTGAAAAGCAGTTATTTGCTGTTTAATAAACAGAACAAACAGGCAGGAGTGAGGTGTTATGAGGCCAAGCGTTACTAGACTTCTCACCTCGACAAAGCCCCAGTGAATCGCTGCTGACTGGGCAGCTGGGCAGGGAGGAAGGTCACCCTCTGCTGCACCTCGCGTCGCTCATCTGCACCCTGCTGAATCTGCATCTTCTGAGTCTCTGCATTTCTCTTAGGTTTTAGATCTTCTCATGTGGTATTTTTGCTTCTGCATCCTTAAACTGTTAATTTTTACTGTCTCAGCACTTCCACTTTCATCTTTGTTTTCCACGTTTATTAGGGTGTGCATCCACAGCTCACAAAATTCATAACAAATTTTTCAGTAAAAGTCAGCCAAAAATCGCATGGCTCAGCTGCACCAGACCAGGTTTTGGCCCACAGACAGCTGAACTGGCTGAACCTTGGGCCAGGTGACACTCTGGCCATTTCAGTTGAAAATCCGTATGACCCTAGAGAAATCCTGATACTTATCAGTCTGTTTTCCAAAATTATTTCCTCTAGTTCATCTCCTCTAATACCAGTTAAGGCTGTGGCTGGCCAGGGCACAAGACATTTTCTGGGCCTCAGCTATTTTGAAATCCTCTTCCACCACATGTCAGGTCTGTCTGTCCCACTGTCACAACAGACATCACCTCTGACGTAAACACAGCAAAGTCCCACCGTCCCACCTGCAGGTGTCAGAAATTCAGGAAATGCAAAATCGAGGAAGTTCAGGTCAGAAAATTATTGGGTGGGAGACTAGATAAAATGTAAATCCTTCAGTACAGGATGACCAACCTGTGCCTCACCTGCACAGGGTTGAGCCCTGTTCCTTAAGGACCCACCGCTGCCTTGTCACTGCACCAGCAGGGAAATGTCTGCCTTTATTTCCATAATTGCTGCCTTGGTGCTGCTTAGCAATGCTTCTACTTTGGTAGGAGAGCAATCACTCTCATTAGATGTCAGAGCAAGACAAGCAGAGTGCTTTTGTTTGGAGTACAGCGTGCGGAATGATGATTACGAGTCTGAAAGCCGGGAAGAGTGCTCCTGCAGTGAAGGGGTGCCCTCTTTGGAAATTAAGCAACAGACAGATGTTAGGACATCATTAAACATACACAAGAGCTCACGCTCTTCTTGCAAAAATCATTGCTGTACAAAAAATCAGCTAATTCAAGGAGGAATTGAAAGGAGTGTTTGCATGTTGAAATACAGGTTACTCAACCTTATCTCGTACGAAAATGCTGGACTGAAAACGAAGGTGCCAATGATGACCTTCCAGGAACACCAGCTAATTAATCTCAGCAGCAGAGACTTTTAAATGTCATCCAAATCTCATCCATGGGGGGCATGCCAAAAATGTTTTGTGCTTCTTCACAAGCTAACTCTGCTTTATAGGCAGTGCCTTCTTTCTCATGAGAGCAAGGGAGGAGTTCTGTCTTTCTGCCTTATGAAACAAGCAATTATTAATCGAGTCTGAAATTTTATTGACAAGTCATTGATGACAATGAGGTTCAAGCACACAGTTCCAGCCACAAGAGATGATGAAATTGTGTAGTTTTGTCTTCTGTGTATCTAGTGAACATAGCAAAAGATGAACTGCGAATCTAGGAAGAGGAAAGACTACTTACACAAGAAATTCAGATAGCTACAATAGTGACTGCCTCTTCAGATATGAAGTAAGAGTGGGAAAGTACAGTATTTAGACAGATGTCCCATGTAGGGGAACTAGGAGCAACTGAGAAAAAAAGATTGGGACAAAAAAAAAACTAAGGAGAAAAGACTAGGACGAGATATGTAAGGAAAACAGGACCTAGCTTCAGCAGAGGCTAAGAAGAGGCAGGAACAGATAGGAGAGGCTGCAATGATCAGAGAAACATCCCGTGATGCCAGACCTCATGTATTTTTCTCCTACTGGTGAATACTTCTGTAGCCCTTGGCAAAGTATGCAATCTTTTCCCTTATACTGCAAACTTTGACCAGGAAGCTGCAGTGGCAGCGAGAATGCATAGGCTGCCAGTTTTGTTATCACACAGCTGCATACGCACAAAAATTGCTACCCCAGGAATCTCCAGCTTTTGCACATGTAGTTACAGCATGAACGTGTTTTAGAAGCACTGTGTCCTTGCCCACAAAGTAGAGAACAAGTGTATTACCCTGTTCACTTACTTAATTGAGTACAATTATCTCTATGAAAGCAGAGGTTACTATCAAAGACACAGCAACAAAAAGTCAAACAATCATTGTAAATGTGGAAAAACACCTAAAGCAGAAAGCATTGTCCCCAGATTAAGAAAGTCATATTTATTGTTTGGATGTTTTTTTGCTATTTACTGGCTCTGCAAGTATTGTGGTATCTTCTTCCTAAGTGTTATGTTTATTGTGGTATTTTCATAGAATCATAGAATAGTTTTGGTTGGAAGGGACCATTAAAGGTCATCTAGTCCAACCCCCCTGCGATGAGCAGGGACATCTTCAACTACATCAGGCTGCTCAGAGTCACGTCCAACCTGACCTTGAGCATTTCCAGGGGTGGGACATCTAACACCTCTCTGGGCAACTTGTGCCAGTGTTTTACCACACTCATCGTAAAAAATTTCTTCCTTATAGCCAGTCTAAATCTATCCTTTCTTAGTTTAAAGCCATTATGTCTTGTTCTGTCACAACAGACCCTGCTAAAAAGCCTGTCCTCAGCTTCCTTATAAGCCCCCTCTAAGTACTGGAAGGCCACAATAAGGTCTGCTTGGAGCTTTCTCTTCTCCAGGCTGGACAAACCCAACTCTCTCAACCTTTCCTCACAGCAGAGGTGTTCCAGCCCTCTGATCATTGTTGTGGCCTCCTCTGGACCCCCTCCAACAGGTCCATGTCTGTCCTGTGCTGAGGGCTCCAGAGATGGACACAGGACCCCTGGTGAGGTCTCACCAGAGTGGAGCAGAGTGGCAGAATCCCCTCCCTCAACCTGCTGGCCATGCTGCTGGGGATGCAGCCCGGGATACAGATGGCCTTCTAGGCTGTGAGCACACATTGCTGGGTCATGTCCAGCTTTTCATCCAGTAGTGTCCCCAAGTCCTTCTTGACAGAGCTGCTCTCAATTCCTTCATCTCGCAGCCTGTGTTTTGTCATAAACTTACTTTCTCACTTAGATTTAAAAAAAAAATAAAAAGCTAGTCTAGCAGTTAAGCAAACTCTTTACATCCAGGAAAACAGTAGAAGAAATCTGAATGTTCAGCTCCAATCTCTCCCTCTTGCAATGGCTGTTGTTGAGAATACAAAGCTACCTATGTAAAAGGAGTAATGACCTTACTTTATAGAGTTCATTAACAGTTACTAGGACACAAAGCAAAATTATTTTTAGTTGAAATGGCCCTTACATAGAATGTTTTTATCGTGTAAGAGGCGGGAGAAGGAAGACTTGATTCTGTGCACCCCTCTTCCCAGCAGAGTGCTGCCAGCCCGAACAGCCCATTCTCCCTTCCTCTAAAGGTGATGACAGGTTAATTTTTAGTCCCAATTACTTTTCCCCTCTCACTACCACATAGGAAAAGCTTTTTTCTTCCTCAAATAATTCAAATAATTTGACCCTCATCCCATCTTCATCAAACATCTCCTTACCAGATCAGATATCATTAAGAAGCCCCTCACCACAAAAAACCAAAGCTTTTACCAACAACCCACAAAATATCTTCCTCCACAGGAAGGAACAAACCCAATCAATATGTGTACTTAATGAAGACAAATGAGCAAGTCTAGGCCTGGCAGCAAGCAATCAGGGTGAGGACTAGGTGACAGAGGGTGAAGGATTTGGTGCAGCTGACACCAATCCAACTTCCTGAAGGGTCTGCAAGAGCCCTACAGTCTGACCGTGTGGTGTTGAGCAAGCTCCAGATGCAGAAAGCTGGGGAAGCATCATCACCTTGCAATACTCTTACCCCAGCTGAAGCACATCTGCTCAGCATCCAGTCCTTGCTCAGTTCTAGGGATGGGTTGAAACAGGACAACTGGTAAAACCTTTCTTCCACTCAAGGAAAATAACCATAGGAAACAATCAAGGAATACCAAGGAAATATCACAGAAATAGCAACGAAAGTAATCCTAGGTAGGAGGAACAAAGAAAATAAAACCTCATCTCTCAGTAAGCTAGAGTGCTTTCTGACGACAGTCAGGAACCCCCACTGAAGGCTTTGTCCTCAACATAAGCGGTCTAAAATAACTTCTACCTCTTAGAAACTTGTCGATATGTATGCAGCATAAGAAGTCTCTTTATTTTTGTCACTACATATTTCAATGTAAATTGTAGAAAATATTTTACTACAGAGTTTAAAATGGTATATTATTAGCAAAAAGTACTAAAGAGATAAAGTATTGAGCTACACAAACTACAAACATTAGCATTACAGGGTTACCTCCCCCTGCAAGCTCAGTCTAGTCAAACAACTAAAACACTCAGTTATCTAGCATGGAATTAGCTAGTACCTAATACTCATTAGAAATAATTAAGTATGCTAACTTGATATAAAGATTTTTTTTTCCCTCAGATAGAATAGAAATAGTTCAGGCTGATGTGTTTGATAATCTGATGTTGTCATTCACCACGGAGATTTAAGCAATCTTAAAAGCCATAAGTGTGAAGCTGTAATTAACAGTAAGCTTCTGTTAAAGTTGTCCTTCCCATGGCTTTTCATGTCACTCTACTTAATAATAAGCAGTTGAAAAATTAAATTTTTAAGATTTAGATAGCAGAACTCTAGAATTAAATCTTTATAAGTAAACCTAGCACATAAAAAGACACTGCCAATTATATATTTCAGGTTAGTTCGGCTTTTGAGGTATTTCTTCACTCAGAGGCGTAAAGCTTGCTTGCTTAAAATTGAATTTTGTTAAAAAAATAGGATTTTCTTTGCCTAAAAAAAATAAAATACGTGTCATTTGCAAAGGGCACAAGATGGGAAGTATAGTCAACATGGTGAAGGAGTGTAGTAATGTACAGAAGAACTATATGACCTTGAAAATGACAGTAATATTAAAAATGTCATGGTCAGGTCCATAGGGAACAGAAACAAGGAATTTTTTGCCACAGACTATAGGCTTCCTGTCTAGAAGTGACAATGAATGAGAAAAAAGTAGGTGTATCAGTCAGTCACAAGATGACTATGAACTATCAATGTGATGCAGACATGAAAAAGACAATTGTAATCCTAAAATATATCAGGCAAAGTATTTTCCATAGAGACAGGGAGTTATTAATGCCATTTTACAAAGCACTGGTTAGACTTCACTTGTTACACTCTACATAATCCTGGCCACTGATGTGGAAGAAAGATGAACCAAAATAAGTATAACACAGAAAAAAGATATTAACATGATCAGAGTAACTGGCAGCTAATCTCTGAGAGAAATCAGTGGTTTGTTTAACCTTGTAAAACAAAGGCTAAAATGTTCTCTCACTATAAATACATCAGTGAAGTAAAGACCATGCAAGAAAGAAGGTTATTTAAACTTAAGGACAATGATGGAAGAAAAAGATGACCCGACCCTACACTGATCATGCATGAGTGTAAACTGGAAATGAAAACAAGCTTTCTGAACTATTTTAAAAACACAAAACTGACTTAAATTGAATTTTTCACTAATGGGAGACTAGAACTCCTGGCATCTCAGTGTGGAAATGCCCATCATAGTTCTGCTGCTAACTTACATCTTTGAAAATCTCTATTAAGATGCTGCCATACCTTTCCTGGAGGCTACAAGTAGCTCTATAACAGCAGGAGGAAGAAGCAAGTAACTAGGAAATTCTGAGCCTGGAACTTGCCACAGCACTGGTAAATCTTTGTTTTCCTCTAACTGCCACTATCTCTTTGTCTGCCCAGGCGGCTGCCTCCAAACAAGTCAGCTCAGTCTCTCTGGAAGTCCTGCACACTGGTCCAGTTTCCAGCCTTAAGACAGCACCAGCATGGCAGCACGAGGCAGCCTGAATCAGTGGTGCTCTTCCCTTTGAGCAGCCGATCACCTCCCTTGTGCTGGCACTGGCAGTTACCTGCTCCTCATGCTGAGCTGCACAACTAGCAGAAAGCTATTCTTTTTTGTTTGTTTTAGTTGGTTTGTTTGGTTGTTTTCTTCTAGGTTAATTTTTCAGCTCCTACGTCTCCCCAGTCTAGCTCATACTGGGACCAGCCGAAACGCAGTGCTGGAGAGGGGAAATCATGTCTAGGCTAGAGTAGGAAGGGCAAAACAAAACCAGCGCCTTCTTAGGTCAACTTAAATTGTGTATTGCTACACCCAAATAGTACTGCAGTGCTAATTTGCTTTCTCTCCCACTTCTAACTCCATCATAAATTGCTGAAGCATCTTCCTGTTGGTCTTTTAAAAGTAAAAGAGATCAAATGAGAGCCATTTTGAGGCACTATGTGGACATCAAGAGTAGTTTAAGCTGTCAGCATACACAAAGCCAAACAGATATCCTTGATGTTACACACTTGCTCTTGGTTCATAGGCCCCTTTTTTCCAATCATTAACCCTTTGGGGCACTTCCTAATGATGTCCTCACTGACATCCTCGGGAGCAGAGGTTCCCCCACCATCATAGCAGACATTAAAAACTGGACCATTGACTGTTAGGTGTTTGTCTTTTGGAAGCTGGCAATGGTTACTTGTGGATTTAGGAAGTCTGAAGCTCAGATTTTGGCTTACAGTTCTGGGCTAAAGGGCCAAATTAAAAAGTGATGAGGAAGTGGTTTTATTCTGGCAACGTTTCTTCTTCACAGCAAGTGAGCACAGCAGGGCCCTTCCAGACACCAGCAACAGAAAGCAGTCACTTCTCAGAAACCACGAGCCAACACTGCAAAGCTTAATTTCAAGATATAGCTTTAACTCTTTAGGCTGCACATACCCCTCAGCCAACAGCCAGCACAGTCCAGAAATTATTCTCTTTCCTGTCTAGAAATGATATGTGAATGTATTCATGACTTGATTATTTCACCATGTTCCAGAGATCCTCTGGCAAAAGACTATTCAGATCCCACTTAGTTTAGGCGATGAATATAGAGATACAGTGGCTGCCTTTGACCAGTCTTAGAGATTATGGCCCAATTGTAAGGCTGTCTAGTGGACTAGTTTTAATCTTACAAGCAGACTCATTTACTTCATGTGTTTATTTCCAAAGGAAAACTGGGAATATCTTTTCTCCCCGAGTGACAAATACAGTCTTGGGATATATTCATAAATTAGGTTGAAGTTTTAGCAAGTTTGAAAAAAAGGAAATAAAATAGGAGAAATTAACAAAATTCTATTTTGAAATTGCCAGAAATATTTTGCCTACATTCAGAATATTTTCTTCCCAAATTGTCTTGTTTCTATAAAATGTAGAAGTCATTAAGCAGTGTCGTCTTTCAGGTTACACAAGGCATATGAGGCCAATCCCTGTTTATGGAGGGTTTGCTCTAATTTTTGCTTCAGACATCAACGACTGGAAGGTCATTATGCATCTATCCCACACCCCAGAAGACTGACCTTGCTCAGTCCAGGATTAATCTACCCCTCCTTAAAGAGCAGACAGATGACTGGGTCATTGCACTGTCTGCATTGACAGGAGACAACCTAGAGGAACTTTGTTGTATTTGAGAGAAATGGATGACATTTATGTGAAGATAGAACAACCACAAGGGCAAAGCCCAGTCAAGTGGTAGGAACCAGAGCTGCTATGAGCTGTACTGGAAGGGGAAAAAAAACATAATTTGATTAGATGACAGCCATGGTGTGGTGAGGGAGGGCGTCTGTTTTCTTTGCACCTGTAAACCTCAGATGAGTCCCCTAGTTAGACAATTAACATAATTGGATGGATAAATCCAGTCCAAACAATTTCAGTGTTGGCTGCCCCACCAAGCAACTGCGAACCTCACAACTGATCCTTCATCCACTTTGGTCAGGCAGTCTCTCCACTAATTCTTGCAGAGAAAATAAGAAGAACTATTTAACAACAACAGTTTTCTCACGTCTATCCCATTGTAATTCCATTTGTCAGAAAACCTTATGCGAGAATTAACAAATACCATATTTCCTCGCTCCTGAGCTATGCTGCCTTGGCTTATTAATGTCAGCAGATGTTGTAGAGTATGAGCAGGAATGAAAGGCTAGTACTGCAGTCCTGCCATCCAAACAGATGGACATGAGGCAAGGCAGCCAAAAAAGCAAGCCATGGGCACCTAGGACAAGAATGCCCAGTTGTGGATGCAAAAGCTTTCAGTCCTAGATTGACTGTATGTCATGATCTGTATCACCATAACTTTGATTTCTTTTGAAGAAAGCAAACCACTGAACGGCTCTGGTGGTTTTACAAATTAATTTTTGGTCTAGTTGCACTACCTGCAATGCAGTATATTAATTATATGTTCCTTTAGCCAGACAGCCTACTAAAGATCTCTGTGAAACAAGTCATCAGCTTTCTGCAGGCTGGCTGAAATTCAAGTGTGTAAGTGACCTAGTTGCATAAACCCTGTCCAGCCGAAGAAGCAGTAAGAGGCAGATAGCTTTCAACTCACTTTTAATGGCACTCAAAAAAAAAAAACCATCAAAGTTTTGATACATTATATAACATTAGGGCAAAATTTCTAAAAACTATCTTTGCTTCTTCAAGGGCTTGAGGATGACAGCTAGCAGATATATTTACAGTCTTTTAAATTAATGATACCCTTCTCTGAGCGGATTTTCTTGGCCAAACATTTGTCAAGTTCAGAAAAGCCCAAACTGTGACTTGGCCTTTGTATTTCATGATCTCTCTAGTCTTCCATCAAACCAGCTCATCTTGGATTTCATATTTTCTTTTCACAGCCCTCATAATCTCTTTTGCCTACTTCAGCATTCTCTATTGTTTCCTCACTGTGGATAAACTATTAAAATAAAATCAAGATTCAGCCTTGGTCATTCAGGAGAAATTCCTTTCTGCACATGTATATATTTCAGGAAATATTTTATTTGGGCTTTTCTTTTTGAGTTAGATCTGAAACCATTAGTTTTTGCTATTTGTACCTACTCCAATACTCATTAGGCAGCATCAGCTAGCGAGTTGGCAAAAGTCATGGCCACCTTATTTTTCCTCATTTGTATATTATAATTAATTTCTCAAATAAATTAAACACATTGTCTACTAAAGGTTTACAGCCTAACATAGCAACTCTAAGAATGTAGAAAAGCACCGGAAAGAAATAGATATGCTGTACAATGAAATTATTTTCTGAGAGAATGGTTGCAAACAGTGAAACAGTTAAATTGTTTAAACACCTAAACTGGTGGTTACACATCAAATAAAGACAAAAGTTCCAACCTTGTTTTGGTGAATCTATCAAAGAAAATCTACCTCCAGTGAGGAAGTCTCCACCCATCTATTTTTGCTCACATCATTACATTTTCTGATACTAACAGAACTGAGGTTACCTGTAGGTAACCAGCTAGCACAGGGCTGTTTCTTCCTCCAGTGCAAGCCAGGTATGCATTTGATCTATTTTTTCCAAGTTGCTTAGACAGCACAAACGATTGTATGCCTTACTGTCAGCTAAACTGCCACTGTTTACAGTGGCTGATGAAGCATATCACTGACAAATGTATGCTTTTATTTATTTATTTCGGTGGGGTTTCTCCCAATGGCTTTGCTCAGAGTAATTTTTATTCTCTTCCTGCTCTGAGAAACAAAATATGGTCCCTAATCTTCACTCTGAACTGCTTTTAACATAAATGCATGATCTAAAGGGTGGAGGAGATGACTATGAGCTCCCTTTGCTCCTCCAGGGTTTCAGAAGTAGAATCACAAAAGCATTTGTTGGATGTTGCTTGAGGTGGGTACCCTACAGACACCTCTGGAAACCACCCGCGCAACCAGGTGTAGCAGTCCTCCATACAGAGGAAAACTTGTCAGTTATTTAACTGTAAATCTCACCATCTTTGAGTTTCCAGGTCAAACTGCACAGTCAAATGCCATGAGGAATCTATTACATCTCACTGCAGTTATAAGTCCTGTTTCCCAGAGACCAGTGTTGTTGCTGTTATTTATATTTTCTACCTTATAATTCTTTACTGAGTCATGCATCAGCCACTTTATTATTTAACTTCTATAGACTATTAAGCTATTACTTAGGCCTGAAATTACCCAAGCCTCCTCTATATAATTTTTCAACATTGATCTAACATTAATATTCTGCCTATCTTCTTAAACTTCCTTACAGACCAAAGCCCATTAAAGAGAATTCCTTGGTTGCCTGTTTAAAAACTCTTGCATTCAAGTTATTTTAGATTGCTTTTTGAAATAATTGGGTTTAATAGTAGCTGTTTTCCATTCCAGCAGTAACTGAGAAGAATAATAAGTACCTTCAAATGTACTCTGTAATACATTAAACAGAGACAAGAAATATTTGTCATTTACATCTCTGTGATCTGTATTGTTACTAACTTGACTACTTTCGCTATTTCTGTCCAATGGATGTTAGACCTAGCATTTCTTATTTGTCTTAATATATGTGTTTCTAACAGCATTCTCATTTCCTTTCCTCACTAATTTCCTTTGGTCTCCAGTGCCACATAGCTTCCCCAACTCCGAGCTCCAAGATCAACTGCATCTTTCCCCTACAGCTGGGGTAGAGTGACAATATACCTGATTTCCCAGAACCCTTTGGCCTGAGGGTTACAGAGCACCCCTGTTACACAGCGCTGGAAGGCAACGCCTGCAGTTGTACCATGAGGATCAAAAGCACTCATGAAGATCTGGTATAAGGGTGACTAAAAGTCTTAAATATCAGAGGTAGATATAATCTTGAGAGAAGAAGGTCCTAAAAAGAACACTTCTGCATTTCAGTTTAGAAAAGTTCACAATAAGTGGCACCAGAGGTTGGGGCCCCACAGCACAGAAGCACTGATATGCAGTATTTTCCTTCCTCTCCTCTGTGTCCCACCAGAAGCATACAGAGAATATTGAACCAGTATTAGGATGAAGATTCAACCTGAAGTTAATGAGTGGCTTTATTTCATCTACTTTTTCTTTACACATTTGCAGCCAGATTATGTGGCTCAAGCTGGAGGATGCAAATGTTTTTAAATTATTTTTTCCAGAAACGGAGATGATTTCAGAGGAACCAGGACAGGCCAGACTGGGAAGTATAGAGAACAAGGTACTAGGTCGATAGTCACGTTGCTACCTCGTCAAGGAAGTTCTGTAAAAAACATTTCCTTTAGATATCCTGAAAATAGCATTCTTTGCTCCATGGAGGCTGCACTCAATAGTTGCTACTACTAAACAAAAATATTTGATCTCCGCCATCTGCACTGTTAGTGAAATGGTTCTAAGTGGATACCTTTCTGTACATACCACATCTTCTTGGAAACTAAGGGTTTTCTTTCTCTGGCATTTATTTTCACTTTCAAGTCATACAAAATCATCAACAATGAAGGGAAAGTTCATATCAGAATCTACAATAATGTCCTTATGTGAAACCTCATACAGTTAAAGGCCAGGGAGAGGTGGTGGTAGTGTGTGTGACCAGAAATGATGGGAAAAATACACAAATTTAAGAAAAACTAATGCATATCTTGTATTAGTAGACTGCACACCATAAGGAAGATACAAATGTCCTTCACTTTTAGTCTAGACATCCTGGCATTCCAGATGCTCCTTAACTGATTGGAAGGACTCAATATTTTTGCCATACAAACAAGCTGGAAAAGCCACAAAGCTTTCAAATTACTTTACAATAAGAGTCCGGTTTAGTTACAAAAGAAATATGAGCTGTGTGGTAAGGTCATCATGTACATACATCCCAGTGATGCTGTTAGAGATGGCAAAATAACTTCTGACAGTGAAAATGGTGAAAAACACTATGAGGTCGCATCCTCTGAAAAATAGTTCTGTAGTACCAAGAAAACATGAAATATTCCTGTTTTTCTTGCACAGCAGGTATAATAGTGGATAAAGAAAAGCAAGGGTGAAGAAAGATGTCTGAAGATAAGCATTTCAGACAGGAATGATTCAGAAATATGTGTTCATGGTGCCCAGAGAAATTCCTGTATTTTGTAGCCTTACAGATTTGAACGGTTTATCTCTGTACATTTATGTTTTTTAGCTTATTGACTAGCCTCACAATACTTCAATGACTTTTGCAGACTAAGGGATTTGAGGTGATGAACATCACAGCAGCAAAACATGCACCAAACTCCAGTAGTGATTGTGTTTCCTATGCTCATGTTCTGAACTCCAATTACCATCTTCAAGGTTTTCCCGATGCAGCAGAACTACAGAAGAGTTTGATTTGTGCCAAATATATCCCAAATACTTCTAAAGTTCTGAATCCTCACCACTGGGGTTTTTTCCACAGAGAAGTCATTCTTTATAAGCTATGCTTTGTCAAAATTGCACAGCCACAGCTTTAGATGTAAAACAGCTTTACTGACTAACAAAGGCTTGTGGTGTTTCCAGACAGAGGACATGCCACAGCTTATTTAACTTTCTTTCTGGCTCAGGAAATGAAGATATGGATGTAAAAGATCATTCATAAAGAGTGGGGTTGTGAGGTAGCCAGAGGCGAACTAGAAGCTTAAAGCGAAGAACAGAAGTGAAATTGAAACCACTGTGCTAGAAAGATCTTGACCTCAACTGGCAAAAGAGACTCAAGTTTGGCTGAATCAGCTGAACTACATAGCATATTATTCGTTTAAATAATATGACCATCATCCCTTCTTGGGTTTGGAGAAGCTGATAGAAAAGGTAAAGATCACAATAAAAATAAAATGTGAAAACCCAGTAAGATATATCCATATAAACATCATAAATATGGGTTTGGGCTTACCATTACAGTTTGAAGATCTGGGAATTCCAAATACTCCACTACAAAATCATTGTTTGCTGTAGTGTCTGCTAAATACAAGATGAAAAAGCTTTGAGAAGTTCACCTTCTATGGGAATAAAACAGAGGAGAGTTGATCTTGCTTTGAGTGAAGGTGTTCGGGTTACAGGCAAATGACAACTTTGCCGGCAAACCCCAGCCTGGGTTTGCTAACTGAGCGGGGCACAGAAAACTGTTCCACCCCAAGTTCAAATAAAGAGTGTAATAATAAAATTTGATCCATGCAGCAAAAAAATGAAATAAATATTCAAGTAATAAATATCATTAAAAAAAATTCCTTTCTAATCTTCTTCAATGGGAAGAGAACGATGATGGCAATGGTTCAGCTCTTATTACTAACTACCCCATTCCATATGCCTTTTAATTCATTATCATTGATCTTGCTCCACCTTGTACTGATGAAATAATGTATGGCACACACTTCCTGAATATTTTTTGAAAAGTTGTTTACATTGATACAAGTTCATATTATTTCTCTGGAATAACTAGTCTGTTGCTATTGCAATTTTCAAATAATCCAATTCAAAAGGCATTTTTCTTAAATAATCCCTTTAAATATATTATAACTCAGTATTAGGTACTGAGTATTAAGAGGACAGAATATACACAACTGAATAGACTAAACAGTCAGTAGAATAAATAGTATTATTATCACTGATATTTGAATCACTAATAAACACTTGAGTTGCTAGTTTGATGTTTAATCTAACATTTAAGTTACCAGAAATAGCTCAGCCTAAGAACAGTTTAAATGTACTTTGCTTCAGAGATCTTAGTGGAAATTTTTGCTTCCCACCATACATTGATGGAAGGTTATCTCTGTCAAATGAAATGGTTGCTCCCCTTGCAAATTTCTGTTTCTTGTCTCTCATGCAGATGGCTTTTCTACAACTTACATAATTCAACAACTCAATTTGAAAAATAGTCTTTAAAAAGTGAATCTTCTTTTTCAATCTTACATTTGTCTTGTCAGAACAAAACCTGAGAAGCCTGTAGATGTCCTGTGTGCTACTGAAAAGTTTAATGTATTTTTGAAAGTGAGCTACACAACTTCCTAAGCCTGTTTATTGTCAATTTTATTCTAAAGGTTTGCAAGTCGTTAAGGTTCCTTCGTCCTCATTGCCACAAACAGCATTGGTAAAGAGAGTCAAACCAGGAAACCTCCTTGAGTTCAGAATAATTGTCAGCTTAGTCACAAATACTCTTAAAATTAGATTTGTACAGTGCTTTCTTTGGAATATACAACTAGATGATGTGCACATTCATACAGAAATGTGCACTTAACAAGCAAGTGAATGTGGATCAGTTCTGAGTTTACTGAATTTCGTTTTCCTCTGCCACCTGGGCAGGCCAGAGGGATTATGACAGATCACAACACGTAATGATCATTTAGATAGATCAAAAACAGACCATCTATGTAATGATCTGTTATGTAAATCTGTAAGTACTCCACCTCCAGCTTTGAAATGGGGGGAAAATTTTCCACAAAATAATTTTCTGCCATTACCTGTACCATCTAGAGTGTGTGAGGCTACATTAATCTTTCTGATAATGAGGACTGGATCCTCTGACCACTGTGGCATTGCTACTGATAACTCACATTGCTAAGATGTGCTGGCGTTGAGCTCCTCTGCTGCCAGTGACCACGGCACATCTTAGAAACAGCCCATCTGGTTCTGCCTGTCAGAACACATGCAGTTCTGTAAGAATAAGGAGCTGCAGAGAAACTGTGTAGGCTACAGCTTGGCTTTTTTACTGATAGAAGAAACAATATTGAACTAACTGTGTTAAATAGATGGGCCTTTTTTCCCCTTACAACAGATGGAAAATTAAATTCCTTTAAATGCCATTTTTTTCAGTGCTGAGCTACAAGCCAGCCCTGCTCCCTGAAGATATTTGTTCATTCCCCCCCCCTTCCCCGCTGCAGAAGGATTAAACTATTTCTCAGTGCAGTGAGCTGATTCATTTCATTCAGCCAATGCCATTCCTTTCTGGGCAGGGAAGTATTACAGATTTACAGTTTTCATTACCTAAGGCTGAAACTGTTAATGAGGTTTATGCTGGCTGCAGGAGGTTGAGCGAAGGCACCACTCTGCTTTTCATAGCTGGGCTGCAAGGACCCTTTGGAGAAGACACCAGACATGACTCTAGACCCACGCACACACTATAAATGGTTGCTTCATTTGCTCGATACGAGTACTTCTCTCCTGATTCACAAACCATGGTGAAACCCTGGGGCTTTTTATTAGAGCTGCACATCCTGACCCAGGTTAGACTATTTCTTTCCCTAGCAGCCAGTTCTAAATCCCAACTTTATGGATATGGCCATAAACCCACCATGGACCTCAACCCTGCAGGCCCTCTCACATGCACTAACTGGACTAATGTCCCTTTAAACTATAGTGAGGAGTATTCTTGTTTCTTTTGGGTTTTTTTTTAATTACCTGAGGAGAAGGAAGGAATCCCTTTTATATAGCAACAAAGTCCCTTCCCAGTCTGGCTGCTTGCTGCACCACTAGGAGATCTCTTTAACCAAAAGGCTCTGAGTTGAGCTCAGTGAGAAGCATCCAGTATTTTTCCTGCTGAAGTTGTGCCACTGTGGGAAAACAGCTCACAGGACTGGACTGGGAAGTGCAAGAGAAGCTGGCATGCATGCTAAGCCTGTCCCTCTGGACCTGCATGGAGCTTGTCCATGTAGCTCTGCAAATACCAGCTACAGCTCCCCATGGATCAGCTGCTGCAGAAATGGAGCTCCTCTGGGCTTCAGATGTCTTGGAGTTGCAGAGAAAATCCAACACCTTCTTTTGAGCAGAAGATGAATGTGTCCCACTGAGAGGGAGCAGGACGTGCTCCTTTGCATGCAGGGACAGGCATTCTTGCAGCCTTCATCCTTCTACGGGTGGAGATGCAGAAGGTCCTAGGCAGCTCTGGGGTCATGGGCTGCCCCTCCCCTGTGGTGATGGGTATCCACAGCCATCAGCAACCCACAGACACCAGGGAGTTACAGAAGCTAAGTACTTATGGCAAAAAGGACCCTGAAAACATTTACTTGAAGTGCTTCCTCTAAGGTAGGAAGTTCTTTTGAGGTACAGGAGCAGAACAGCTCTATTCAAAGGCCACGTTACAAAGTCAAACCCAACCTCTGGGCTGTTGATGTAACCACTAAGAAAAGACTAACTGCTTTATGAAATAAGGATACTGGGCAGTTTTTTTGCCAAATCCATCTAACAATACATCATATTTAATATGATTGATTAAAACCTACATGGAATAACAGTGCTGCCCTCTTTTCAGCTTTCTAGCATATGACAGGACTAAAGATCTGAAAATATTTCAGTGTTAGTTACTGTGCCTGCCTGAACAGAAAAAGAGTGACAATAATTCATTTTCTAACACACAGGAAAGAGCCATTTGGACAAGACAGATGATATTCCTGAGTGCCAGGGAAGGAACCAGCTTCTCCTGCTTTGTAGTGTAATATATAACACAAACTTCATTTTCTTGGCTCGTTAGACACAAGGCTCTTTTGGAGCAAAAGATCAGCAGATTTGGTATCTCCACTGAAGGCAACCTAAAAGCGTTCATTGAAAGACCTCAAACAAACAGCAAGCTACAGGCATGGGACTACCACTAGGAATAGCAGAGGGGACAAGGAGCACTTGGGAATCCAAGTTTTCTTTATTTATGCATCTCCATCCTGAAAATCATGTATATCTGGAAAGTCTGACTTTCACAGACTTTCAGCTGTGAAGGTTTTCCCGGCTGTTATTATTTTAATCTGACAAGTCACCTACTCAGAGAATTCAGAGCACAAAACACTGAAAACCTCTATCAACTGGTTTTGCGTTGTTCTTTTTTTCATATGAAACTGAGCCTAAAAAATACTGAGTTTGTGTAAGTCAGCTGTGCAGCAAATGTGCTCTTGGGCAAGGCACTGGGCTGAAATGCTGTGAAGTGAATTTTGCTTCAAAGGATTTAATAGCCCAGCTGTGATCAAGAAGAAAACACGGTTAGTTGTGCAAGCATAATAGATACAGTATCAACATTCCGTGAATACAGCTCTTTAGAAAATACGTTTTAATGATACAGAAAAAAAAACCCCAAACTACTCTGGGACATTTTGATATAATATAGAAACAGATGTTTTACAGTGAGTAGAGCATTAAAAAAACTCCTAACAGGTAAATTTTGTGTAGCAAAAGCATCACATTGTGCATAGTCCTGTTGACTTTCTCACGGAAAAAAGTTTAGCAGATTTTTTAAACAAAAAATCAAGTAGGACTTCACTAGAGTTACACAGCATGGGAGAGTAAAGCTGAATATTGGTTGATACTACCAAGGCAAACTATCCTGGTGTGACTAGGACTTCATTTGTCCTTTCAGTAATGCATTTTCTCTCACTGAAACTGAAAATAAATCCAGTGAAACGTAATTTTTGTTTAAAGAATAGGCTTGTATTTGCTTTGTAAAAGCTCATATCTGGGTTAATTTACACACTCCCTCTGGGTTACACTTTGAAATGAACATTTAATGAAGACAAATATATTCACCCACCCAGAAAAAATATTTTAATTGCCGTATGTCTGATATTACCATTTTCCAGAAGTATTCTAAGTACATCAAGAAAACTAGCAATGTAGCAGGCGCTTGTATTTCATGCAAGGGTAGAAGATTAAAAATGGCGGCATCTCATGGAAGAATTTTAAGTGCCAGATTAATCAGTCCCATCTGAAGTCCATGCAAACATGCCTCTTGGCTGCAACAGGTTTTGGCTGAGGCCTTAAATGGGAATGTGGTACCACACACTTGTTCCTATAACCGTATGTATCCTGCTGCCAACAGGGTTACATGCCTGAGCTGTGAAACCATCAGAACTGTGTCACGATCCGTTCAGAGTGTGTGTACACATATATTGGTGGTTTTATGTGTGTACATAAGGAGTATAGGAAACAAGAAATAGAATTGTCATACAGTATAAGCTGCTGTTTTGTCTGGATGAGTTGCATTATGGTGGTAATTTAGATACAGTGTTGTGTGTCACTACTGTCATAATGAATGGATTCACTCCTGGGTAAAGGGTGAAATGATAAAAGGGGCCATATATGCTGGAGCAATAGAGTAAGAATCCCAAAAGTTGTGATTTGATTTTCAGTCTCTGCATTTTGATGATGCAGAGATCTTACTGAAATTTAACAAACACAACTCAAAATGTGAGACATTTAAAATTTCTCCATTCTACAGAAGAAAAATAAAGAATAGAAACTATCCTAAGTACAGCTCTGAAGTATGAAATACAGCAATTCTGAGTACTTAGTTAAGATTTGGTGGTACAGAATAGATTGAAAATACTAAAAAGTTTCAGACTGAAAATACCTATCTAAACTTGAGTAAGGGATAACAAAACAGATACCTTAGATGAGGTCCAAATTCAAAATGGTAATCCTGAAGGAGCTGATCATGGTAGAGAAAGAAACGAACAAGGCAGTGGCAGTCATCCCTGAACACTTTGTAACCCAGTATCTCCTGGAAAATTATATCCTGGAGGAATTACAGCAGAAGAGGAGATGCAAAGTGTTGGGGTTCTGCTAAACTGTTTTGTTTCAGAAAAGCATAAAGAGATCAGTGGAAGAAACTGATAAGTGGCAAATAAGGACAGGTACTACCGACAGAGACTGAAAACAGTCAGTGTGAAGGCCAGGAAGGTTAGGGGAGAAGCCTTACTTTGATCTAATGCAGGGGGAGGAATGATAACAGACCCAGACAAAGGTATATATTTTTATCCCTAACTTTGATCCAAGTGATATTAAGCATCACTTAACATGAAGCTTAACCTTACAGAGTTTCTGGTACCCTCTTGGTCTTTCTTTCACAAATACATTTGTCTTTGTAATCCAGTGCTCTTTGCTCCTTCAGTGTTTAAAGAGGGTTCCAAGCCATTGCTAAGGTAGATATCAGGAAGGAATCCACCTTGCTAGTTCAAGTCTGAGCCTGAATCAATCAGCATTTCATGCAGTCTTGATTTCTGTCTTCCATCTTCACTTTACCATAAAAAAATCACAAGGGAGGAACTTCTTCAACCTGTTGGCAATCAGAGGAAAAGTCTGTAGTGAGCAGAGTGTACTGCAGTGATGCTGAGAAGACACATCCTCTGACATTCTCCTGTGTAAAATGTTTCAGTCAGTTCATTCTTGCTGCTTAATTCCTCTGTCAACTCACATCAAACACATGGGAAGAACAGTAACAAGAGTAATAAGCCTTGTACGAAGACAGATGTCTTACCTCTATGTTCTGCTTGACACATTCCTCCTGAACTATGTATAATTGCAGGTGAGTTTGGAGGAAAAAGCCAAAGACATAAAGCCACAGGATGCCAGGCTGCAGTCTTCAGACTCACTGCAACCACAACAACCAGCACCTTCCTAATTTCGTCACCTTCATATTCACAGAAAGAGAATAAGCTTTAGTGTTTTGGATGGCTCGCTTCCCTGGGATCAGCAGGATCTTGCCTTTTCATTAATGACCATTCACATCATTAACAATGACACAACTGCTTCAGACCATACTGGGAAGGTCCACCACCGCACACTTCTGATTTGGTCAGTCTCTGCAAAAGCTGTTTCAAATCCCTGTCCAAATCAGGGACAGCGCTAACTGGAAGTCAAGTTTCCCTCCTCTCAGGAGATTGCATTACCTCCAGTTGTATGTGGTGCAAATGAATCCATGCCCCACCTCACTGCATTTGGTCTTGGTGAAAGATCTGCAGAGAGGGATGCTCTCTTTGCCTTTTCTAGCATCGAAGTCCTTTGTCAAGTCAGCCCTTAATGCCTGGAAATGAAGTAGATGCTTGAAGAGCAATGTGAAGAGAAATGTCTTTTTTTTTTAATAAAATAAAAGATGGTAACAGAGAGTAAAAATGACCATGGGAGGATGCTGACATCAAGGCAATATATGGGTCCCACGGTGAAAATTCACCTTTCACTGGCGGGTTCTGTTACCCAGAATCTGCACTACTGTGGAGGGCAGGGTTTTCTTGGAGCTGTGGCATCAAAGTGTGATGGCAAGAAAGCAATACACTCAGAAGAGCTCTAACTGCAACCTGGGTATAGTTCTTGTTCCTGTCTAGAGTGTGGAAACCAGAGGTCTTGCACGTTCCTGACAAAGAAAAATGCCTCATACCAAGAGAACAAAGATGGCAGTATCTCCCCAAGAAAACTGTAAAATGTTTTCAGCCTATTTCTCTACCAGATGTTTTTAATTTGTTTTTACTTCACGTTCTGAAATGCGCTGCTCAGCCACAAGCTAGAGGTCTAAATGACAGGAAAAAAGCCTAAAATCCCATATGCCTTTTTTAATTTCCACCAATCACTGTACAAATCAGGGCTATTTGTTCCAGCTTCACTTGTTCTTCTGCACACTAACTGCACCTCTGCTAAAGATCTTAAATCCAGTTCTCTGATGGAAAGGGTTTCATTAATTACAACACACAATTTTGACATCATCACTGGGACAGTGGTCCTGGTTTCTGAGCTACCACCAAGTCATCAATTTGTGTGTGAACCATTGCCCTGTCTGCATCTGCTCCTTCAGTAGTCTGCGTCTTTGTGCCCTTACTGAAATTTCTGACTATCGTACATGCAATGAGTCATCATTATTTCTTCACTTAAATTGCTTCTTCAGTCTCTATCTGCTCCTGATAAATGAAGGGAACTCAAATGGCAAAACATGTTCACTCACTGGAATGGTGGGAAAAAAAGCAATAGAGCACCTTCTTGTTGTCTTTTTCATGCAAGACGATCATACAACCCCAAACAACCATGACCTCAACCAGTCCACAACTACCATAAACCAGGCTGCTTTTACTGAAGTAGGACAGAATCTCATACTGAACCAGACTCTGAACGACTACAATTTAGTCCAACATATCTCTGTCTGCAGCCCTGTCTCTCAAAGGTCCTTTTTCCCTCTTTTCATACATGCCAACAAGTTCTTCACTTCTCAATACGGTTTTAATACTAATATCCCCATCTATCCCATTGGTAAAAACCCAGTTTTTAAGATACATTCTACCCATGATTTCTGAAGCATATTTTTCTTTTCCCTCTTTTCCCCCCTTTTGCACCTCAGCAAAAGGACTTGGCCAATTTTAAAATGAAATTAACCATTAAATTTAAAATTTTTCAGTCAGCACTATATTAAATCTACCCAGGGAACACATATCCATAAATATTTAAGTAGAAAAAAAATAGAAGTATTTTAACTATTTTCACAAAAACAATACCCCTGTGACTGCACACACGTGCAGATGCTGAAGGACTTGTTCTTCCAGATACTTTGGTGGTTTCAACATGGTTGTATCAGACTGGATGCCATCTGTAACAACTCTTACTTGACAGAAATATGAATTGGAGAATGAAACAGTAGTACCATCCCTAAGAAAGGAGGGAAAACCGTTCTACACCACTGTAAGCACAATCAGAAAACAAACCTCCTGCTGGGAACAAACTTGTCTACTTGCTAATATGCTTTATTCTTGCTGAGTTGTATGCAGAGAGGTTCTGTGTCATTAGCTAACACAAATTCATGTTCAAAGATGTCTTTGAAGTGACAAACTTAAAATGACAGGGGATGGAAAAATAAACTGTGTACCCAGGAGGGCAGAGCTCTCTTTAATGATGACTGTAACTGTAATACACAATAGAGCAGAAATATTAGCTTTAAGGTCCATTGTGCAAACAATGTTCAATGAGTAGTTAGGAGTTAATGAATGATATGTGCAGGGATAGCTCAAAAAGTGCTAAATTCTCACGACAGGGCTCCTGATGCAGCGACGCTAAAGCCTATGACTTCTAGCATTAAAGTTCTCGGATCATACAGACTGTTGTAGCTCTTTTGCCAACAATGGTGCTGTGACGATTTGTATCACTAGAGAGTATGGCTCATGGATTGTGCTGGAACATCTCATATACACATGCAACATGGGGCCTAAATTAGAAAATGTAGGTCCACAGCAGGTAGAGTACCACAGTCATAGGGAATGGTAGGAATAAAGGCTGAAAGGGTAGGAGTAACTGATGGAATTAGACTGGACAAGGTCAGGAAGGAGGAAAAAAAGTTTATATATGCAGAGAAGTTTAAGCCTAATATGATATTGAATGGGAGCCATTTGTACCCTGAGCTTGTGCAGTTGTGCAGGCAGTGACCTCCGTCCTCTCTGCTCCCGGGAACTAAGCTTCAGCAGGATTCTCACATTTAGGGTGCTTTCACAACAGCTGGTCTGTCTGGGTGTCTTAAACCAGATCTGCCCTTACACAGGATTTTCCTAAAACCTATGATGCACAGCTGGGATGCATTAGGGACAGAGCCCAGTGCCGAGGTAAAAAGAAATCTCATGGCTTCAAGGAAAGCATCCATGTCCTGAGGCTGTGGACACTGGGGTAAGTACATCCTGTCCTCAACTGTAATTGGTGTGAGGCTCAACACTGGAGAATGTCTGTGAGTCTGCTTTGAAAACCTCCTGTTCCAAGTCAGGCTCCCAGACACTCTGTGGCATCTGAATTGGGGTGTAATAATGAGTGCCAGCTGGCAGAAATGTCAGCATCTCTTGGGCCAGGCAGCAAGACCTGAGCAAGTGCTTTGAGGATTGCAGTGGCGTATGACCCATGGCTCCAGTGGCTAGCATGGCGACAAGTCCCACCAGTCCCTCTGCGGATTCAGTCCTACACACCCAAATACTTCCGTGAATCTGAGCACTGAGCTTTGATCTGCATCCTCTTTTCCTCCAGTCGTGAGTGCTTTATGATTACTCTTTCATGTAGCCTACAAGGACTACTGTCAGTTATTGTTCTGTCTTCACTGCTTTGCGCACTTTAAACTCAGAAATTAAAGAACAAGAAGAAGTTACCTAGGGCATGAACTATAAGGACACATGGTATGCACCCGAGACCCGGGAGCCAACATCAGAATCAAGTGGCTAAATAGTTAGCAAAAGCATTCATTCTCTCCTTGAAATCTCCTTCTGAAGCACCTGAGAGACAAATTCTGTGCCTACAGTAAAAGAAGTTTCAAGGCAACTGGGTTTCAAAGGTGACCTGGTCTCACTTCAGATAACAACAACTGAAGGTAGAACAATAAGACATAGTGATTAACATTACACACATTTAGGAAAACTATTTGTACTCTTTCAGTAAGGGAGAATGTAAATAACAGCAAATAGTGAATAATAGCACGACTTCCTATTGAAGTTTTCTGACCATATAAGAGCTGAAGAGCATTCGATTAAAATGTGCAGCAATGCATTTAGTCAAATCCAAAGAAAGCATTGTTGCAAGAGCTCACCAAGATTTTATAGAGGAAAATTTCTTTCATTGGATAATAGATGCTGGTGGAAAACTAAAATAGAACTTCAGGAACCTGTTTTGACAGAATTGACTTCTCAAGTCTAGAATGGAAATACTGATGAATAACAAAGAAAGAAACATCATTTTTTACATGCTGTCCCATCAAACCAGCATGCTGCGCAGTGCACCTTGTTGGCATGTACAGCATGTTCAACACCCCGCTGCCGCTTAGAATTTGAATTTTTTTCCTCCCCTTCTTAAGCGAGTAGCGTACAAAATGAGCTGTGAGCTCATTCTGTCTGACACAGAAGGAAGCCTGCAGGGATAGACAATAGCTACTAAAGGAGATACCAAGGCAGATTTGGAAGGAGAAAGGATTCAGGCCACAACTTTGCATTGAAGTGCATATTTTGGCTACAAAGAAGAGGGAGCTTTCCTCTTCACAAAATGCTCATAAAATTTTTAAAGCGTAAATTTATTTTTAAATTGCCATTTTTTCTCTTTCTCAGCTATTCATTGAACCCTCAACAATGCTGAGATGGAATTAGCCATCAAAACAGACGCAGGAACCCTTAAAAAACGTTGCATATGTTTATATGCTGCTTTAGAAAATACTACATGTACTCCAAACACAGTGGCCAAAGAAAGCAGTCTTTGGTAGCTTTTGTAATATATCCCGTGCTGATTCCCATTCACCTGCTGTTGCATCTTGTTGAAAACAGAACCAGACATCATTACAGGTCTAATCCAGCATGACCATCTGTATAGCTACAAAAAGGATACACAAAGAGGTAGTATAAACTGTCATTGTGTACCCACAGTTGCAAAATATTTATACCACTAATCAAAAAAAGAGCATAATTTTAATCCACTTTTCATAGTGATGCCATATGAAGGGTGATATATCAGGCCCTTCACTTGCTCATCAGATAGTAAAAATCATAATGAGAAACATCCACCTTATATGTACCCATGATGCTGGACAGAATACAGCATTGTGTGCGATTTGGGAAGTATTTACAGATTATGATCTCTGACATTGAATTTCCTTCATGTAGTTCATATGATGTGTAAACAAACTGAACTCAGACAACTATAATAGAGCATTTTTGATAGCACTGAAAAGATTTCTGTAAGAAAGGGGACAGATTATTTAATTGCTCTGCAGTTAAAAGAATGATCACACAGTAAATCTCCAAATAAATTAATGTTACTTCCACTATCGCTTTATAAACAGAGGTTTGGACAGTTGCTGTGCTCTTCACATGCGGACACAAGAACTGCCTTCCTGTGCACTTTAAACCATAGAAATACTGCATAGCAAGAACAGTGAATCTCACCTATTTCTAACAGGGCTGGGAAACCTTGTGTGTCCAGTCACTCAACTAAATAAACCTTTTGCTCTCAAACAGGAAAAAGCCTGTGCAGGAACAGAGACAAATTCTGGAAGCAATGCTTCTTTTCATTTATAATGGGGCTTCTGGATTACCCAAGCTCTCCCATCAGGGATGGAAATAGTGTTAAATACTGTAGGAACGCCAGATGGATTTCATTTTAGAAACAGGCAAATTTGACACACAAAATAGAAAGGCAAATGCCTTCATTGAAATATCTTTAGTATTGTGGCATTTTCTGTCTATAATTACCAACCATTTTTTCTAATTGCTTGCTAGCCATGACCAGGCTCTGATGCGCTGACACAAAATTAGTAATATTTCATTGCAGTATTTGAGTGGTTCACAAGACTTCCTGGGCAATCTTTCTTTTCCAGAAATATGTTGACTTCCTGAAGAATGATGAAAAGATCTGACTGTACAGCAGTATAGCTGCAGTTATCTTTCATGTACTTAGATGTGTCATGTGTTAAAAGAATAAACAGTCCGATAACTGCTAGATAGAACTAAAGTAGGTCTAGAAGTTGTATTATGTCACAAAAATTGTGACAAGAGATGTAAAAAAATTTCTTTAGCTCAATCATTTTCACAGTCTGGCTCAGAAAAATGAAAACCTGAAATCACTGCTCTAGATGTTGGCCACTGAATGTCTCTAACGCTTTGGGGGAAATGGACAAATGTAGGTGTGAAAATAATGCTTTAAACACTGTGTTTTCCAGGTGAGGGGCCCAATGCTCCTCCAGGCAATCGCTCAGATGCTTTTATCTAAGGCTGTTGCTATTAGTGCTCTCAAACCGTATGTTCATTGCCTAAAACAAATGCACCCACAAAACCAAGTGTCCTTAGTAATTCAGAGTCTGATCCTACCATTCCATCTAAATTGATGGGAATGTCCCCAGCATAAGAAGTTCAGCAGTTGTTCTTTATTTTTGGCATCTAATTTGCTCTCATAATGGAATTAAATGATGGGAAGTCAAATAGGAAACTCAGAAGTACATGAAGAACTGATTTAAACTGCAAAATACTTTAATGTAGCCTGGGGCAGTGCTGTAAGCATGTCCTGCAAGGTTTTCCTGTTAAATGTGTACCAATAATCTCAGCTATGTTGCACTTTCCAGACATAAAGAAGAGAGAGGATTATTTTCTCCTAATTATCAGAAGAAAACTATGTATTTCTTTGACACAGGATCAATTTCTCCTCCTGAAGTAGAATGAAGGTATAGGCAAAGTCCTCAGGTGGTATCCAAAAAGTGACAGTGCTTCCCTCATCCCTCCAGCAATTCTCTTCAAAGCCTTTGAGAGGAAGTAGGTTGGCACTGAGTTGAAGGTATCTTTCTCTCTTCCAGATAGTTTGTAAGCAGCTGACGGAGAAGGCAGCAGCAAAGAAACTGGAGGATGACTTCAGTCCAAACCAGGAGGTAGTTCAAGCCTTGGGTAAACCTCCAGAAGAGCCCAGCATCCAGGAGCATGAAGAACTCCCTATAGTCTCAAGGTGGGTGGGGAACCACCTGGGGACTTTGCTCATTTTCACTTTTCATAGCTATCTCCTAGAAAATACTTATTTTTAAATGTGACAGAGTTGTTAAATGGCATGTTTTGTTTAGAGATACCAGCTCTTAAAGGTCTCTTAAAGATACCAGATACTAGAAACTTTTCAGCATCGTAAATTTTCCTCCATTTTCCTTCAGATTTTTTTTTTCTGTGGTTTATACCTTAATCATTTTTTAAATTCTCACATTTTCTTGGTTCCTCCCTCTGTCCCAAATCCCCGTTTCCTTTTGCCTATGGAAACACTGTAGTTTTTAGCCACCAGACAGGCTATAACACATTCTAGGTGGAAGAAACCTCCTTTCTCTTACTGGTCGACCAGGAAAGTAAGGCATGAAAACCAAAGAAAAGTAAAAGCAAAAGAGGGACCTGACCATAGCACAGAATTAGCTAGACTATATCCTGCCATTGGGAGTGTGAACACTAGTTCTGGTACATTTACCTAATCTGTGTTTTATACTACCCACCCAGTAGCTAGAAAAGATAAATAATTCCATTGGACCAGGTCCCTCAACAAATTTGCCAGCCAAAAGGCAGGATCTGTCTGTGTCACCGACTTTACAATACAGATGGCACTGGCCATTGTCATGCTGTATATGGATATAAAAAAAAAGAAAGCTTCACTGAGAGATAATATTGAGATGCCTTTGTATATGTATTTAAGTTTACCCAAGTCTGATTGTATCAGGTGGGAAAGCTGAAAAATACTTGAAAATATAATAAGCAGTGGAGTCTGGTAAGTGATGACACTTTCATATTGAAATAAAAGCATGAAACAGGATTGGGAGATGCTGTGGCGGACTTGAAAGCATCTGAATTGTGTTTGGTCCTTCCAGAAATAGGGACCCAGCAAAGGAATGCATTTCAAGTGGTGACAGGTCAATGACAAGCTCTGAATTCCAGGCCTGAGTCTGAATGTGATATTGATGTAATGGTGATACGGTCTGTGCTGCAGAGAGAGCTGGGACATAGTGAATGTCTGTGGATACACGGCAAAGCTGCATTACTGGTATACACTGACACTTAATGACTAGTTTCACCATAGGGAAAGTTAAGGGCAATACTTTGTCCAGTCATGTTTTTAACTGCTGAGATTTTGGAAAAAAAATCAAGTACAGTGCTAGTTGGAGTGGGTATGACCAATGGTGAAATCACTAGCACAGGACTTGACAAAGACCTATAGAAGAGACATGTGCAAGTACCACTGTTTATGAAGCGCCACAGCTGGCTCACCGAATTTCAATAGCACCTGAGTGCCTGATTCCTTGAAATTCTCTTGAAATCCCCAGTACACAGTCTAATAAAGTGTTACAATACAATGCATTTCCAAATTATGTCAAATTGAAATTCAAACATGGCTGGCTGCACCAATACATACTAACAGAGCAAAACACTCATACCCCTAATCCTCCCTGACACTTCTGGTTTACATTCTTCTCTCCAGTGTCTCATTATGCACACTCTCACTACTCTTCTAAATTTTCACTGATGTCTCTTCTTCTTTATTGAATGCAAACATCTGGATTAAATCAACTAAATTCATCCTGTCGGTTTTGCATATACTCAATAGTGTTTAAAACAGAGCTCCCAGCTTCTCTATATTTTCAAACCTCCATCATTAAGAAAACCTCAACTCCCAGTTGGCAGTTTCACTGTCTGGGCATGTTCCTCTGAGTGACTTGTGCCGGAATGTAAAAACAATCACTCTGATTTGGTATTTGTTAACAAGCTGCAGATTCACAAATAAGTACAGATACGTGGCTGCATAGCCTACATATTTTATTAACAACAAATTGAACTGAATTGAACCTGAGCAAGCATTTCTTGCCAGGTCTGAGGCAGGCAGATGTGATTTGTGTTCCTGTGCTGAGCCTCTGGCACTAGAGACATTGGTGGGTTAAGGCCCAGCTTAGCATGGAAAACTTTGTCCAACTGCAAGACCAGCTCCATCACAGATGTATGTAATGGTTTAACCTTCCTATATCGTTTCTTGGTGTGTTGACACCTAAACCACATTCCTGACTTGCTTTCAGAACCATGCTTTACTGAGATCTCCTCAGCAGGGCATCTACACGGCACTACCAGAGCAAACAAGCTGCGTGACAATTGGTTAGATGGGAATTATCTCAGAAGCACTAAGAAATGCAGAAACTAATTGTGGAATAAAAGCTTAATAGAAATAAAACACAGGAAAATTCCTTTCTAGCCACAGAGAAGACTGGAGCCATCCTCCAAATCAGCAAGGAAAAGTATGCCTGTCAAGCATCTTTATAAGAAAAGGTGTTACCCTTCTCCAACATCACTCCACAAAAGCAAGTCCGTGTGCCAAAGGGGACAGGTAATCCAAAACTCAATGAACAACAGACGCTACCCAGAGGTTTCTGATAGAAAATTTTTGGTAAAGCCTCACAAGCCCCAAATGTACCCTGGCTACTACATCCACTCTCCATCACACTTCCTCAGCAGCCTTCCACAACAGCTCAATACCTTGATCTGCCTCAAGGCAACAACTCTTCTTTAGGACCCTTCTATATCCCAGGGGTGTATGGCATAGAAGAGTGCATCAGAGTGGAGCTACAGCAAATCTAGCCAGGCTGTATGAGAACAGCCTGCAAGGGGTTCTCCTTGTTCAAGAGAGGCCCTGTTTTATGCTACCCTGCCATGTTGTTGGGACATGTGGCTGTGAGATGGGCCTTGGCTGTCAGTTCCTAGCTGCAGCAAGCCTTGAAATAGTATCCACTAAAATTATAATTCAAGTAGAGAAGAGAAGCAGGACTGTAATCAAAATGGCATTGTTTCTAAATCTAGTATATCACTATCCCTTCTGTCTAGAAACACGTGCTATCCATCATTGGTGGCTGGAAGCCTTCTCCTTGCATACAGCAGTATTTACTGTCCCTACAAGTACTGAGAGCATTTTTTCTCAAACTTTTTTTTTTTTTTTTTTAGACTAAGAGGGATTTTTGGAGACATTTTTTTTTTAAT
>Ga0065711_1029981_pt1 | contig 34146 bp, 14 predicted proteins | sample Hoacrofraction12_FD_59098 | JGI IMG/M metagenome (GOLD analysis project Ga0065711, IMG submission 59098) | Hoatzin crop microbial communities from Cojedes, Venezuela - Epithelial fraction 12 v2 (version 2) | ecosystem: Host-associated > Birds > Digestive system > Esophagus > Crop | place...
CTGGACAAGGTCCTGTGCAGCCTGCTGTAGGTGACCCTGCTTCGGCAGGAGGGTTGGACTAGATGACCCACAGAGGTCCCTTCCAACCCCTACTATTCTGTGATTCTGTGATGAGGAAAGGCTGAGAGAGTTGGAGCTGTTCAGCCTAGAGAAGAGAAGGCTGTGGGGAGACCTTAGAGCAGCCTTCCAGTACTTATAAGGGGGCCTACAGAAAACATGGGGACAATCTTTTTAGCAAGGCCTGTTGTGACAGGACAAGGGGTAGTGGTTTTAAACTAAGCAAGGGTAGATTCAGAGTGGATATAAGGAAGAAATTTTTTATAATGAGGGTGCTGAAGCACAGGAACAAATTGCCCAGAGAAGCAGTGGAGGCCCCACCCCTGGAAACATTCAAGGTCAGGTTGGATGGGGCTCTGAGCAACCTGGTCTGTTTAAAGATGTCCCTGCTCACTGCAGGGGGGTTGGACTAGATGACCTCTAAAGGTCTCTTCCAACCCAAGGTGTTCTATGATCCTATGATTCTCTGACTTTGAACCTCGTGATCCAGCATGTCCCACCCCTCGCAGCCTTGCACCTGCAATCCCTGCACTTTGCCATGGAGTGTTTCCCCTGGAAAGCACTTGCCACTGATGTGTGAAACACCCCTGCTTCTCCTACTCTCTTTTTATTTCTTACTTTGCAGCTTTTAATTTAGAAGTTTCTGCTAGGGAAAGAAATACAACTTAGTACATAATACTAGTTATTTAACTAGCCAATAACATAAATACACAAAACTTGACAGTTAATTAGTGTGTGCAGCGTCTGGACCTGATCAAAACGTGCTCCATGGAGCACGGTTTGTCTAACGGGCAAGAACATCCAACAGGGAGATTGAGTGCGCCCTGCTGAAGCTATGCAGTTGCTCTGGAAAAGTATTTGGATGGACTCCCTCGTGCACTGGAGAGAATGGCCTGAAGAGGATGATCTTCTGGGAAAATTCCTGTTGCTTCTCTTTCCATCCAACCACTACAGCATTTTTCTTTCCCTTTTTGTTCTTCCTTTCTCTCCTTCTCTTTTCCCCTCCTTTCTGTCTTCTAAAATTTTTCCTCAGAAGTAACTTTTACTATGAGAGTTGATGGATGTTATGAGCTATGGACACTGAAAATAAATCTTTGTGCATATAGGCTTCTCAACATTTTTGTGCAATACTCATTCGTCTCACTGAATTTAATGACACAGGGTAAGAAAGAGATACATGTCACATTTACTGGAGTTTTCTTGCTTGTTTCTACCAATAGAAATTTGTAAGTTCGTATATATAAATATTGACTGAGGTTTTTTGAGTTTTCAAAAGTCCATAGTGTTTTAGCAATAGTAAATTTGTGATTTTCTTCCATGCAAAATCTGAAGTGTAGGCCAGTTTGTCTGATGCCTCAGCTCCTGCAGTATTGATTCAGCTCTCACAGGTTATTTGAGGTGTCTGAAGTTGTGTAGAACATGCCATAGCGTGTGACCCAAAATGATACATTTTTTTATCTGTGATTGTTATTTGCCATTCACTGTAGATTTATGCCTACATATTTGAGAATATAAGATCAGTTCAGTTGGAGGCTTTACTTCTCTCCTTGCTGAGCATCGTGGTGCTTGTTCTTGTTAAAGAACTGAACGAGAAATTTCAGAGAAACATTAAAGTTGTTCTTCCCATCGATCTAGTTTTGGTAAGTACAATATGAAACATCAGACTTTTTGCTTTACAAAGCTTTCAGTTGTTCAACTAATCTGCTGAAGTTTACCATGTTGTCTATAGTTATGCAGAGCCACACCTGCCACTAATTAAATGGATAGCTAATTTTCATGGCTGTATTTTAAATGTAAGAACAGGAAATAGTCTGGCTAAATAATTAAGAAAGAATTGACATATGTTCCCAATTTGAATAATATTTTTCACGTATTTACTACTTTCTACGTAATTACAAGTACATGAAGCCTAGAATGCTAAAGTGTAAGAAGTTTGAGATAAACAATGAAAAGTAGCAGGCACATTGTAACTCCAGGCGAGTTACAATGGGTAGTTGTGGTTTAGTCTTGTGATGGGTAGTTGTGGTTTAGATGTTGCTTGTTATTTATCTGCAACAAAGTTAAATACCGAAGCTATTGCTTTCAATAATTTTACTTACAGTTTTCCTTTCACGTGGCATATGCTAAATTGAAATTAGCTATTGCATTGTAAATCCCTACTTTAAGGATTAAGCTGAAGTCAAATAACCAGCACCAGGACAGAAGATTTCTGTTTTTCTCTAGACGTCTAAAAGAAAATTAAAATAAATGAAGAGCAGGTGCTTTTCAGAGTGGATCACGACAATTATTCTTCTTTGGCTGAAAAAAGTTATTTACAAAAGAATAATTTTTCTTGGGCAAAATGCTGGAAAAGAAGGTAATGTGATTCTGGTCCCTGGTCTAAGATCTGTTTCTGTGCTGCCTTCTAAACAATACTGGATAAAACGCACCAGCAAACTGAGGATCATGGACTGGAACCTGTGCCTGTACTATTGCAGTTTGTGTATCCATCTCATAAAAAGTATGGGAAGTGAGTCTGAACCTCCTCAGGGCCAAACCTTCCACTCCCTCAGCAACATTTATACCTGCGAGAAAATCAATATAAGAGGCAGCCATAGCTTCTGCTGAAGTCAACATTGCCAGTCTGGATTAGATGTGCTTGGAGAACACCATCTGAATCAGACCACTCAGGAGCACCTGAATTATGAATTATTTTAAGCTGCTCAGTGGTATGGGACACATGCTGCGTGGAGACAGTTTGGACACTGATTGGCAAGGTTCCTGAGGCTTTACAGACACTTGTACAGTTCCCTTTCATTAACATACAATATCCAAACTCCACCATAGTCCTTCTTCCGTCACATTTTCTGAATTCATTATTGTGTCCAGATCTTAGTTTCTTTTGACACATTTGCAAAAATTTTTGTAATAAATCTTCCCTGTCTTATTCGACTGATCTAAGGACAAGTGCATGAACACTGTCATATGCTTAGGTATGGAAATAATAGGGACCATGTGAGAATCTAAAAGCAGTAGAAATGTAACATCTTTTTCTGTGTTGAATCAATAGATAATTGCTACATCCTTTGCCTGCTACTATGCTGATATGGAATACGTCTATGGGCTAGAAGTGGTGGGACATATTCCTAAAGGGTAATGTGTTTTTTATTAGCTTGTGGCTTTTAAACATATTTACTTCCGAGAACAGTCTCTGAAGAGGTCAAAGTAATTTTCTGAAATAAGAAATTGCAAAAATCTATAATGTTCATTTCCAACCTCCTCAAATACTCTGTCACAATTCAACCCCACGTTAACGAGGTATATTTATATTGATATCATCATAAAAATGTGGACTTTCTTGTACATTTTCATAGCTTTTTCATTACTTTATGGAATAAAAAGTAAGTACTACGTACCTGATGATGGTTGATGGATGTGTGACAGGAGGACAGAGCACTCTCTAGAAGATTATTACACCCTGCTTTTTGAGGCTTGCCTTGGATTATTATAGCAGAAAGGACCTGCAATAAGATAAAACTTGTAGATTACTATACTTTGTTCTTCTCCACTCACTTATGTAGTAATTTTAAAAAATTTGGTTTCTGAGGAAATGTAAAGGATTTAGATATGCTTAATCTAGAAAGGCACATTCTGACTACAGATAGTGATACATTTTTCTCCATGACCTTGAAAGAAAGAAAAACAAATATTCAGTACTATTAGTTGGAAAGAGAAATTAGAGGTCAGAGAGAATGCTTGAAGTCTAAGGGTTGATAAGGAATAGCACAGCTGTTGTGTAATCTCCTTTTTGGAAATTGCAGGGTTTCCCTAAATTTCACAAGGTACAAGTCCAAGACAGTATGAGCGCATGTGTAGCAGCTTGCACTGGTAGAAATAAAGTAAGTGAAGTCACTGAGAAAGAAAATAGTCTCTAAGTATTTAAGGCATGCTATTAATTGTTATGTATCTGAGATTAAATGGGGCTAAGTGAGCCCTTTCAATATCTGTTATGAACAGCTAAGCTGTATTGGTGCAGCTTTAATCAGGAGCTCATTTTCTGTCTAACCTCACAGAAGAAAATTCTATAGGGTTCAAAAGCACAATAAGAAGCCTGAATCATTCCTATATGTTTTAAGGCACTTACCTGAATTATCTAACTAACTGCCTTGTCTGTGGAGAGCGTTAGAAAACTTCAGCTGCTTTGGCGCTTCGGTGGTGATTTTTGTGCTCTAGAGAGACCGAAGGCTTTTTGTGGAGTACAGAGACAATCGGGGGTGATTCAGTTCTTAATTGAGGCATTTCATTGCAATACCCATTAGAAGGTCTCCATTAGATGGACTAAATATCCATACTGTATAGAACCTACAGGAATCTTAAATTGTTTAAAATATTTAAACTTCCCAGGAAAATCAACTATAAAAATTAAAAAAATCTACAGTAGAGCTTCTTCTATTGCACTTTATAAAGTTAAGGAATGGTAGCTGATTTTATCTGTCAGTGGAGGAGCTAATTTATAAGGATCGCTTCATAATTTCTCAAACTGAAGTTTACAAATTAAATACTCCATCTGAAACTGTTTCATCATCCTGTACAAATTCTCTCCTCCAGTTCCCTACAGATCTTATTCATCTAAACTATTGAAAAATGTGACCTTAAAAGTATTTAAAAAATCAGCTGTGCATGAAAAGATTGTTTCTCTTGTATTTTCATGAATTGCGGGTATATCGAGGTTATGTTCCAGGCTCTGCAGAAAGGACTGTGTTTATTTTTTATAGGTTGCCACCACCGAAAACACCACCCATGAACGTCCTGCATGAAGTAGTCACTGAAGCTTTTGGAGTAGCACTAGTTGGTTATGTAGCATCGCTAGCTCTTGCCAAAGCCTCTGCTAAAAAGTTTAAATACACTGTGGATGATAGCCAGGTAAAGCTCTTTCCTCTTGTTGTCAGTAAGCCTTGAAATTGCCTCACTTTTCTGGAAAGGTATTCTAGATGAATAGCCACCAGGAAAGGAAGAGTTCCACATGGCATCCCTAGGCCTTCCAGTGATTACAGTAAAACCCAAACCTGGTTCAATTCAACTCTGCAGAGCGCCCTAGTTGGTTGAGCTGCTTCTTTTGGGGAATCGCATCCTCCAACATAATCTCATAATACTGCATTTGGTTCAACCGGCAGCCAATCTGGGCGTTAATGCTTCTCCCCTGGCAGATGAGCTCTGAAAGACCAGCTAAAATGTTGAATCAGCTACTGATTGAAGAAACAAAGCAGTTCTAAAAATAAACTAGGTACTTATAAGCTCAGGACATATCTGATATTATAAAAGGAAGCTTATGCAAAGTAGAAGTCTCATCTGAAATAAAGGTTTATTTGTACAAAAGAAGCAGAATGGGTTCAGACAGTGCTGCCAAGTTTGCAGCCATAGGAGCTTTCTGTGCAGAGTTCCACTTTACAGCAGGCAAGCTTAAATAAGAGTGGGATGTTTCACTTTCTCAAGTACCCCACTGCTGGTCATGCAGCATGGGTAACTCCAAGCCAACTGGAAATCCTTGGAGACAATTATTCGAGCACTGTGGTAAGAAACATTCCATTTTAGATAACTGGCAATAGTGCTGTGTGATGAAAATGCTGCCTCCACCTTTCTCTTAAGTGCTTTGGGATAAATGATGTAAGGTTGAATGAAGAACAGTTGGTTTTGCAGCTGGAGGTCTATTTGAACATCCTATCTAGACAGGTCAGTCTTACCACATCAGTGCTCGTGTTTTACCAATCTGTGTCACTGGGAAATATGTAGGGAACCTTCTTGTCTACTCAGGTCTCTCAAAATTTTTTTAGAATAAACACATTGTGCCGCAAATTTCTGTTGATGCCTCAGAGCCATGTTTTCTGGGGAGCAGAGGGAAAGTGCTTTGACCTTAATACAAGGCAGGCTTCAGGGCAATATGCTATGTTGTCTCAAGAGCACTAAATGGAGCACAGCGACCTCTATGTCTTTCTGCACCTCTGGAAAACTTACACAGCTTAACTACCGAGGTGTTGGAAACTGTGTATATCTGCATTGAATAACAGAGAAAAAAAGCAAAACCTCCATGAGAACAGAGGCTACAGTGACAGTGGGATGGTATGGCTGTATTGCTACAGCAACAGGGGCCAGGCACTGTGCTCTACACGGTGGCATGTGGGTGTGCAAGGCTGTCTAGGGAGCTTTAAGGTCCTGTGCTGTAAAGACAGACTTATGATCAGGTGTTGCCCTGGATGGATATAATACCATTTGCATCCTGAGCAGTACTAGCGGTATTGAGGTCTTTTCTTACACATCGCTCTCAGGAGACGAGTGAGCTCCTTATAGTTTGGGGAAGAAAACTGTTACGGGGTAACCAGGTTGGGGTGCTTACTTAAAAAGCACTGTTCAGCTCAGGCTGCACAAGGTGGCTTCCCCACTTTTTCTTCTATAAATCTTTGTTCAGACATGTCTGCATTTTGACTGTGAATAAACATCAAATATATTTGTAATGAAAGACATCATGCAGATAGTATTGCTACCATACTTCACTTTCACTAAGGCATGCTTTAAAAGAAAAAAAAATCAGTGGCTGTCTTTTTCCAGTAGAGTAATAAGCCAGAAACAACCTGGACACTGTCCAGATCCCACTACTTGAGAATGTGGCCAGTTAAAAAGCAGACGTGGATCAAGATGTAAATATTTTGGCTGAATTTCGTCTTCAAAACTTAGCAACATCATTTATTCTGTGAACAAAATGCGCCTCCTGCTTTTGATGAATCTTGTACAGCAGCTCTGTCATTCAAATTAGTTTTGAGTTGTGAGTAGTTATATTATGTTGGGAGATCTTTTATCATGTTCATATGTGACTTTTTTTCCTCTCAAAAAAATGGCCATTCTTTGTCATTGCTAATATTTACATAGGGGACTCCTTTGTTGGCAAGAAGCATTGAAATGACAGAGCAATAGGAAAAAAACATATTCTGTTTAACAACTTTGCAGGAATTTTTGGCTCATGGCCTCAGCAACGTGATTCCTTCATTTTTCTTTTGTATACCAAGTGCTGCAGCGATGGGACGGACGGCACTTTTATACAGTATGGGCGCCAAAACACAGGTAATGGGTTAGAGTGAAGTACTTAGGGGAATTAAGGCTATGACACTTCTCAGTGGGACTTGTACTGATTTATCCATTGTATTTCCCTATTGCCTCTTTTCCTCTGTCCTGGGAACCAACTCTGCCTTGTCTTTTTTAACAATCTGCATGGAATTGCATCTGATCAGCAACTGTCTTGCTAGAAAAGCTAATGGTTCCACTTATTCATTTTTACCTCTTTAGTTCAATATAAACTCTGAAGTGCATGGCAGTAAGGAGGTCAAGAGTTGTGTTTTCAGACTGCTCTAAACTGCACACAAGCCCTTTCTGTTTCATGTAAATTTGTTAGCACTGTAACAAAAGTGCCCTCTAACGGTGTTTAATGGATGTAATGGTACAGGTTAAGCTGAAGTTTTAGAAAAAAATCAGATTTACTCTAGTGCTTCTGTCTGACTTTCAAAATAAAGTGAAAGCAACCTTAAGAGCTGCTCCTAAAAAAATGCAGTAATCTCCCAACTTCTGCCTTGTGACATGGTGTACTTGTCAGTTCCTCAGTATACACTGAGCCCACAGAGATGACACTCAGATTTCTGAGGAGTTTTTGTGGCATTTCCTACTGTAAGAAAACAACCCTGGTAGTTCTCATTGCAGTAACTCAGAGAAGAGGGAACTGCAATTGATAAAAATTATGATTCTGACCCTATAAGGCTGTTACCAGTCCAAACCATGCCCATAAGCAAACTGTTCATCTGTGACCTTTGCGTGTGGTGGCACCATGTGAGCCACCACAGCTGGGACATCCCTGGGACAGCCCCCTAAGCACTTCCTCTCCCTCATCCCTCCGAAAATCAAGAGTCTGTTGGTGACATCCTGCCATATATATGCTATGTCCTTTGGAATTTGTTGCTATTGTCTTTTTATAAATGTTGCACTTACCTTTTTATAACTGTTGCTCTTGCCTGTATAAAGGTTGATAATTACAAGGAAAAGGGTAACGAGGTACAACTGACAAAGCTAAGCACAGTCTATAGGTGCTGCTTCTTCTTGACCATGTCCTGCAATTATTTCCCCTGCAGATAGCACAATACTAAGAAATTATACAGAGCTCTATTTCCAAACTCTGCATGTTAATTACTCGTTAATTAGCATACAAGGTACTCTGAACTTGATTAATCATAATGAATAATTTATCCAATAATCATCTTTAAAAGCATTTGTATGAAAATAGTTTAGCTACCACTTTGCTATTAGCTATTTCATGTCTTTGAATTGGATCCAATTTCATACTAAGTGCCCTCATCCTCACGGATATCATCTTCTGTTACCTGTTCACGTGTTGTCTGTAAAATTTACAGTTCTACAGCATCATACCTTTTCCATGCTGTAGGGTAACCTGAAGGCCTATATGAGTACCCTGAAGGCATCCAGGGTATTTGAACACTTTGACTCTGGTACCTGTAGGCAAAGGCCCTGACAGAAGGTTATTCAGTATATGAAATGGAAAAAGAAACGGCCATGGTTTGACGTCAATGCAGGAAGTACGTGGTAAAAATAACAGATATCTGCTTGGTTTTATTACTTGGTATTGCAGAGCCTACATCTAAAAGTTAAGAGTGCGGCCATGTGTTAGCATTATGAGAGTACTTTAATAAACATAAAATTCTCTCTCCTGCCTTTTTTTTTTGAAGCAGCACATCCGCTCAAGGGGCTTTTGGGGCTGTCTAGGCAGAACGAAGACATGAGAAGAACATCACTAGCAAATGTTATTCAGATCATAGGCAAAAAGAAGAGCAAGGGGTTCATTTGATTACGTAGAGAAAAGCCAGTCTAATTTGACATACGTCATGAAAGAAATGCGAAGAGACTTTCAGGGACTCAGAGCAGCCCTTTTTTCTCCAAAGGCTGTACCTGGGATTCAGTGATGCCATTTATTTTTCAGTGATACCTTTTTCAGGGAGAAAACAGAAGTGAGGGCGTGGGGTAAAAGTGTCCTTCAAATAGAATCAACACTCTTTATTTGCTTTTTGGGAAGGTGGAAAGAGGAAAAAGTTCATTGTGACTTTACCAGAAGATTTTGTCTGCCTTTTTCTGTAAACACTCTGTCTAGCCTTCTTGATGGTATTTTTAAGTACACCACGGCTTTAATTTTCTAGTGGTTTAACAACTTGTCTGGCTTTGTTTTCAACAACTTGTCTCTTAAAATGAAACCTAATTATTTTAGTAAAGAAACATATTATCAATATAAAAATAAAGTAAGCATCTGTCTACTTATTGTCAAAACCCTTCTGTGAATCTGGACTGTATCTTAATGAGACCAGAAGTACTCTACTTTGTGAGCAGTCAGAGTGGAGTAGAAGACTCCAGTTTTGCTGTAGTTTTCCATCAGATTAATACCATATAATACAGTGAAGAAACATATAATTCTTAGACCATGTATTTGTCTGGAATCATGTCACCTGCATTAATTAGGACTTTTAATATATACATAAAAAACTTGTTCCTGCATAATCTAAAGTAAAATCCACTGATATTAACCTGAAATTATTGGTGGTTTCTGACTCAACACAAGAGTTTCCTTTTAGTGTTTGCAGTAAAAGAAGGTAGATGTCTTCTCATGTGCAAAAACGATGACACAGTTCTCCATATATGTTTTGCTCCATGCTAAAATGAATCTGTGATTCAGCGCAACATAGGCTGCATGACTATGAATATGTTACAGAATGACAGCGGGTGCTGCAAAACTTCTGGGATGAGATATTGCACACACACGCTCCACTTACTAACTGAGCGTGTAAGTGGTGCTGTGGTCTCTGTGTGCTGACAGCACGGGCAAGCACAGACACTGAGCTCTCTTACTGTGTTTTCACTGTAGTTGACTGAAGGTAATCACCAGAGATGAAAACTGAAATTGCATGCATCTGCAATCCATAGATATGTTAATAGCTAAAATCTTCAATATCCCACTCCTGACTTTGTCTACAATATTTGATAAGTAGTGCTTTACACAAATTTTTTTATTGTTGTTAGACTGAAAGGTCTGCTTTTCTTGTTTATTTGTTTTAGGTGGCTTGCCTTATCTCTTGTGCATTAATTCTTGTAGTGATCTATGCAATTGGACCTATGCTGTACTGGCTGCCTATGGTACTGTACTTATCCTTTTTTTTAAAGGTTGTGTCAAACATTTTCTAATGACTTTATTTCTTTCAGAGAAAGTACTACCTCTAAAAATGTTCTATTCAATTTCAATGGGAGAAAGAATAGTAAGGACACAGCAAGTCTCAAAATCATAAAACACAGAGGTGACCACGTAATACATGTAAATTTCACATGTGTATAGTTGCATATATAGGCAATCACAAAAGTATATAAAAAAACATTTCTCTTCTACTTAACTTTTCGTACGTAGTTTATTAAATATAGACATCGAGATTGCTGTGGATTTTTAAATGGTCAGTGTTGTAGAAATTAATGAAGATCCACAATTTTTATCCAGTTGTGCATATGAAGTATGTCTTTGCTTTTCAAATAAATTTGACACAAATGATTGTAGATAGTGATCTAAGATTAACTACAGATTGTTTATGAGATATTCTTGTATCTCTGTCATGGAATACATCTTCTACACCAAGAGTCTGTAAAGCAACATGGTGTGTTTTCACATAAGTTATACCTAGCTTTTGGTACTACAAACCAATAGTTAATTTTAACTAGAGGCGTTCCAAGGATGCAAAATACAGCTCCAAAATTATCCATAATTCTGACATGTTTGTATATGAAATTTTAGCTCAACTGTATTTTAAATTTACTTCATACTATTGTTTACAGTATCACATGAAGGTTCTCACATTTTAAATGCAGATCCTTCTATAGTTTATCTTAACTATGTAAAGTAAGGACACTTGAAAAGGGATGTACAGTATGTCTTTTTTTCTTACCATACTCCTTTCCTACCATCATTTTTAGTATGGATTATATGTAAATTTTTACTGTTTTCCTATAGGCTTTTTTTTTCCATATTTATAAAAAGCACGCCTTTTCATATGTTGCTTTTGTGATATTTTATTTCTTTTCTGTTATGCTTTTTCAGCCATCCCCACCCATGCACTATAAATCCATTGCTTTGTACTCCATTCTTTTTGGCTCCAGATTATTTCTTCATCCCTTTCTTCCCCCTCACCAATTTGGAGAACAATACATTATGTTGTTTGTCTTAAAGTTAATGGATGTTTTGCTCTAGAAGTCTTCTCTAGGCAGTGAAGGGGAACTAAGATTCTTCAGTGTGTGGAAGTTGAGTACTGATATGCTTCCGAGTCTCCAGACTATGGCAGCATGTCGTTGGTCTGGTGACGCATGGAGAATCTTGGGACATACTGAAGTTTCTGTCATTTTCTGTCACTTTTGCACAGTCGGGTGCCCTATAAATTTCCTTCAGGAAAGAAAAATTTGGTTTGATAGTCTTGTGTTTGTGTCACAAGGACATGTGTCCTTATCCCATTTTTGAAACACAAACTTCAGTTTTTTAATAATTTAATTAGAATATTGACTGCTAAATTAAAGAAAGAGCATTTGTTTTCGCTACCAATTCTGCTTTTGTTTTTTCTTTCTTTGCAGTGTGTGCTAGCAAGCATTATCGTTGTGGGCTTGAAGGGGATGCTAATGCAGTTCCGTGACTTGAAAAAATATTGGAATATGGATAAAATAGACTGGGTAAGTGAAATTCAATCTAAAGAAGTTTTCCTGAGACCCTTTAAAAATCACCTGCTAAATAAACTTTAATAGTTCTGTGGCCCTAGAAGATATAACTGACAGCCATTGTTATTAGGATTTTCGTGTACTATTGGCTTATTTTCTATCTCAGAATAACAGCATCTGTAACATCAACTGTACCAAAAAATAGGATTTTAGCAGATGATAAAGAATGAAACTTAATTTGATTCTAAAGATGTGTATACAGACAGATCAGGTTAATCTGAAGAGCTGTGCGTCTGATTTGTATGCCCTCTCCAGCTGGTTAGCATGCTTTTGCTATTGTGGTGTTATTGAAGAGATCCTGGTTTCTTTGTCCTCTGGGGATATGGAATGGTCACACAGGACAAACAGAACTGGAATCACAGAGATGCAGAAAGATATATGTCACAGGGTTTTGAAAACAAAATATCTGTTTGATCATAATGAAAGATTCTGCAGTATGAGAGCAGGAATACATCAGAAAAGGCAGATAGGTGGAAAGAGACAGAGTATGAAAATCTAGCTGAATGCAAAGTCTGAATAGTCTGGCATACATTTGCACTAGCAAATATTCCTAGCAAATATTAAAGATAAGTCCATGTTTAGGAAGACTCTTAGATTTCTCTTCTGAAGGAGTTTTTGAATATACTGGTCAATTAGTGGAACCAAAACTTCTAACGACTTACATAAATATGTCCTGACATCCCATAGAACTTTTTGAGCTTCTGCTTATGCAGTTTCAGTTAACAAATATTCAGAAAAGTATTTTGGACATATCCTCCTCCTCCATCATGCAAGATATAGGTTACTGGAGGTAATACTGGACTTTGTTGAACTCATCAGTGACTTAGTATTCTACAGCAGTAATGGTAAGCTTAGACTGAATAAAACTTTTTTCTTTAATAGCGTACTGGATTTCAGTATGGAAAGCAGAGCTGAATAAACAACATCAAGTTTGGCTAGATGAGATTTTTCACATTTTGTCACAGAAGACGAGGGTATTTTTTTTTTTGTATCATCCACAAGAAAAGCTCTGTCTTTCATGAAATCTTAAGCTCCTCAAGCAGAAAAAATCTGAAAATATTTTCTATGACTTGTACCGTATTTGGGCTTTAGCTTAACCCATGTTGCCAGTGACCCAAATGGTGGATGATGTGGATCAAGAATTATTTTGGGAACAGTGGACTTAGGAAAATTGGTAGTTGTGGGAGAGAGATACAGTTTCTCTATCCGTGCACTGAGATAATAAGTAGTTAAGTTTTCCAGCAGGATATTCTGGAATCTCACTAGACTAGATGCGTCTTCACAGACAGAGTGACTGATTTTTGTTTTTGTGGTTTTGTCAGAAAATGATGAGTGAGTAGTTAGTTATTACATCTCTGACATCTGTCACTATTTGCAAGAGAGGTTAGAGAGAGGGAGAGTTTGCTGGATTAATCTTTTTGACTGAACATACTTGAACAATGATTTATCTTGAGGTACTTGCACCATAAGTCCTTAGCCTGACAAGGTAAATAATCTTGCTTTAGATAGTATAATCTAAAGTAAGGCTATAAACGTTTCTCATACATTGCTGCCTGGTCTGAGAACCCTCACCAAGCCCAGTGATTGGAGTAACTACACTGGTGTTGATTTTGACCTGAAAAGATTCACCCCAGCAATTGACAGCACACTGGAAATGGATCTGCTCCATTACCCAGGTTATCAAAAGTGTTTTCAAGATAGGGACTGTAACAAAACATTTGGAAATAATTAGCAGCTGTCCTTTTGGAACTGATGCTTTGAAGGGCACGTGTTATGTAACATAGCAATCAGGTTTGTTATGCTCATAGGTCTGGCAAGAGACTGCATGGAAGCAGAGTATTATGGCTTTTGTTACCTTGTTCCTTTTCACTTCTTTAAGCTTCTCACTGAACACAAACGGGACGACTAAAATCTATTTGTTCATTAGTTCTTTATAGAACATAATCCTGTTAAATGTAAAAGGTACAGCTTGAAAGGTACAGCTCAGGAGCTGAAATCCTCATTGGCCCCTTCCAACTCAGGATATTCTGTGAGTCTATAAAATCTCTTCTTTCAGCCATGGATTGCTTTTTTCTTGCAGATTTAATGTTTAGGAGCTGCTGAGTTCAAAGGAGCAGCTGGGCTGACAGATCTAAGTAGCTAATACTAAATATTATCAGCTGAATATTATTATGCATGTTTGCTTCAGTTTTTTTGCAACTTTTTTTTTATCAGCCCCCAGGAGTGTCCTATTTTTACATCCGGCCTCTCAAATCACGTTCAATTTCTTTCCAGCTAGAACCCCACTGCCCTTACTCCAAAGAGCCCTTACCTGCTATTCACAGCACTCAGGTGAACTTTAAAGGTGTCTTGCTTCAGTTAAGGTCTTCTGTCAGTCCCTACACCTTCTGGGACGACTTCGGTAATTTCACTGTTCCACAATATGTATTAAATATATAACTGTATGCATAATAGTGTTTGTACTTCCTCTGCTGTCTTCATCTTTTGGCTGTTTCCAAGCTGCTGATTCTTGTGTTATCTGTGTTTTGTACTTTAACCTGAGAAGGATTTTTGCCAATTTTGGAGGAACTACCAGGAAGTTGCTGTGGAATTCTTCTGTAAGTGTATCTTATTTTTCAGGTCCTCAGATCAGAACTTGATTTCCATATTTTTCCTGCAAGGTTAATTTCTTATTCAGGCCTGCTTCTTGACTAACTTCTGTTTTTTATTCTCCTGCTTGACAGTGCACTGTCCTACTATCAAAAAAAGGCAGGTGAATTTCTTGTGAATGCTTTTTTTTTAAGACTGAGCATCCCAGATGAGCTGTAGTCATTCAGACTAGGCAAAGACTATTGCCTGGTAATGGACTGCTGAAGAAAAATATTCTTTTTACTGTTAACAATTGGACTTGAAAGTGACAAAAGATGGGGAAAAAGTATTTCAGAAGGTGACTCTCTAAGTGAAAAATAACAATAAAATAAGGATTACTTTCATGAGTTAATTAGATAACAGATTTGGTGTATTCAACAATGAAATACTATGGCATTTAAAGAGAAAAAAATGTTAAAAATTATGCAAATGACTTCACCAGGTTATAACCACATCTGAGGCATAGCTAAGTTGTATGCCTGACTTGTAAAGCAGAAAGAATAGCAACAATTTATGGTAAAAATTACACATTCCCTGCATGGTGCCGTGATGGGAGAGTTAGTTATAGATGTGTGAGTTGTAAGTATATGCATATATATTAATATAAAAGGATGTAAAGAATGCTACTAGTTCAGCAGTTAAAGTAAGATCCAACAAGGAGGTTCTCACTTTCAACAAGCATCCTCCAAGATCTTGCCAGTGTGAGTTTCTAAGATGTGGAGCCAGCACCCTGTCAGTCTATTTTGTCAAAATAGAGTGGAGTATGGGGCCCAGGGAGGGTCTTCTATGGAATTTTGGAGTTCACTGGTGCAATTTCGCGTATTTTTAGAACTTTTAAACTTATTATCCTCAAGAGGGAGAGGAACTTTTAGATTTGTTCAGGTATTCATCACACAGGGGCCCTGATTCATGAGAAAACGCTGAGAGTTTGGCTATATAAACAGTTTTCCAAAGAGTAGGAAGCCATCTCTTCTATGATAATAATTTTACACGAATGCTTCCAGCTTATGACATCCTAGGGAGATTTTCTGTCCTTGTGGTATTAGTGAATATACTACCCTGAGTTATGTTAGTTTTCCTGTAGTTAGTCTCAGTGGGGTGGGAAGTAATTTACAAATGCTTAATCCATTGAAAGTGTGATAACCATATAAATTCTTTGTAAAGAGTAATATTTATATTGGTCCGACTCCAGGGCAGTCTGTGCAAACAACTACCTTCTAAATCATTGTGTATGGAATGCTTGTGAAAAATTATATTAAATAACTACTATACCACTTAACTATTAAGCAGTTCCTGCTTTATGGCTGTAGTGGTCTTCACTTAAACACTCGAATCATAAGTTTTGATGAAGGGTGCCCTGAGGACGTATGCATGCATCAGTCATTTGTCTGCAGAAGGTCATGGGCATGCTACACAGCATCTCTGGAGCCAGAGCTGCCTCCTGGACTCCAGCATCTTCTCTGCCAAGGCATCCCCTGAATGAACAGGAGTTTAGTAGGGTTATTTTTCTGGCTACATGTTGGTGACTGCAGCAAGGGCCTCAGTATCTGAGCACGGCATCACAGCATTGCATTATAGACAGTACAGAGCTGATCAGTCGAGTCATGTCAGGGTATGATTCACCTCTTCCTGAAGCAGGCAGCAGCGTAATCAGGTAGGAGTCAGGTCAACTGCATCCTAAATTCCCCTCACCCTGATAACCAGGTCTCTACTGATGTGGTGGGAATCGAGACAGCTCACCCAGCTGTAGACATGTGTGCAGTAGATAGTTAATGTCAAGTGAGATTAACCCTATCTGTACAGGCAATAGTTGATCATCTCCTCAGTTTGCAACAAAAAGGAAAGTTTATAATCTGTTTTCAAAGTGGTACAGAAACATTTAGTATCACAGTATCTTAGTACTGCATTGTTTAGCCATGGGCTCAGAGAACATTCTTCCCCTTCACCTATTTATATGCTTTTTTTTTTCCCCACCAAGTCCCTGTTTCATACTTCCCGCAGCGGTGGATGGGTAGACCTTATGAAATGAAAAGGTCTATGTGGAACCGCACTGTCTACAGAGTTTTGGAGGCAGCTGCTATCCAGTCACAATACCTCTCAATTCTTCCGATACTTTCTGATATATGCAGAATTCAACATAAATCCATATCTTCTACTTGTTTCTTTTCTCCCTCTTTACATTTTTTTAAATTAGTACAGTACAAGCATATTTTGAAGTTGGATTTTGTTTTGACTTTTGAGAATAACATATGCCTATAATACATTACTGTTAAGATTTGAAGAATGATTACATTCTATCTGTCCTGGAATATACAATAACTATCTTGAAGTAAGTTGCCAAAGAAAACTCTGATATTTTTATGACTTCGTTGCTGAACCTTGCAACAGCCCATGAATTAAAAAAGATGTCTGTCAGATCAACATAATTTCTTTCTGCAAGTTTGGTGCTACCCTACCTAAAAAAATACTGACTTCAGGCCAATACAAAGCACTGAAAGGGTGATTGACAGATGAGGATATGATTGTTTTGGCTCATCCTCTCAAACAATGGCAGTCTCTTGTTACAGTTAAGATGTGAGATACTAGGCTGCTTAGTACTCAGCAGAACTTAAAGATTTTTGGCTTTGATTCTCCCTTTGAGAATCACTACGAAGTGTAGACTTCGTATTGGATTTTCATTCTTTCTGTTTTCTTCTGAGACAGAAGAGTTTTGCAGGTCTTGCAGCAGTGACTTATATGTGGTGAGGCTCAGGTCTGCAGCTGAAGTGGATGGCTTCATCTCAGGTGTTGTCAAGGGTTCAGCCTTGTCAGGAAGGGCTAATTCTTGATCCCACATGAATTTCAGGTTTGTAGTACTTCTACTAGCCCTTTCATGTCCAGTGAACTCCTTCATAAATATATATTAGATTTGTAAACCTTTCTCACTGATTAATCAGAACTTAATATTTGTTGCTCATAAAGGTATTATTTGCAAATATATACACAACGATCTGTATGAGATGTCATAAAATATAACTGGAGGTTGAGTACTCTTTCAAAGAACAAACTACCTCTTTACTTAGCAGCCATGCCATGGAAGAGGCTGCAAAACCTTTCGCAGTGGTTTAAAGTTTTGAAGATGAGGAGGGAAAAGGTTTCTCAGTAGGGTCATGTAACAGTCCTCTGTGAAGCAAAAATTAGTATGGTATGACTTACATTTTATAATTCTTTAAATAACAATTCTGAAATCTGCTCTAGCAAAATTCCTGTGGTTAGGCTGAAAGTATTCTATTGTTTCTGGCTTTCCTGAACTAAGTGAAAGTGTCAGAAAGGATAATTTTAACACTGATTAGGCCATTGTAATGTGATCTTTTCCTCTGCAAACATTAACAAGAAGCACTGTAATTGTTGAAATGGGCACCTGGAGAGATCTGTATATCCAGAGAAGTGAAAATACTTTTCATTCTTCTTTAACACTTTTTATAAAAAGATTAGGTGGCGATTTTTGCTTAAGGCTCCCTCAAGGAAAGAAATATGTGCTGACATTAGGTTTGTATAAGAAATCAAGTAATTTGTGGTTTTTCTCCTTTTAATTGTAAAATCTGGATACGTCTCAGCCATAAACATCAATGTAGTATGAAAATATAAGTGATCATTTCTGTTTAGAAAATGACTAAGAAAAAATTTTGAAATGGTAAAATCTTCTGTTTTTTCAACATTTTAAATTCCTTTTCAGAATGACTGTAGTTTCAGATATGCTTCTTTGTATTTTTTAAAAATTTTATTTAAAATTAATCTGAAGTTTTATTAATCAGACATTGAAGATGGGGAAGTAATCTGAAATTTCACCTTTTCCACATGAGGAATTTAATCCCCCAATAATTTTTATTTGTTCTGGAGTTGATTTAGTCAGCAGTACTCTAATAAATGCCACTTCTAATGAACCTCCTTGCAAATTATAATTCCCACTTATACAATTAGTGGGAGAAGAGCTCTCTGTATGTGACCTTTAGGGTACCTCATTGTGTAAAAGGAAAGGAGGATTTTAAATGAGTAACAGTGAACAAGGTAAGAAAAGCTTACAATGTGAAAAATAAAATGTAGGTTTTACAAAATGACCAAGGTCATTCTGAATTATGCCATTAGCACAACTGCATATGCTATTTTAAGTAACTCTGAAAGGAACCTCTCCGAGCATTGGGATGAGTAGTGCTGTGTCATGTGTTTTCTCCCATGGCTAGACGTGATTTTAATCGCTAATTCAGTCTTCAGTATTTGCTGGTTCAAAGATCCGAATGTTCACCTCTGAGAAACTATCTTCATTTTTAAAATCTTTATTTCTTATTCATAGAATGTACATTGTTACAAAAACTAAAACTAATCACCTCTTTCTCTTTCCCTCCTTAAAGAGCATATGGGTTAGTACCTATGTGTTTACAATATGCTTTGCTGCTAACGTGGGACTGTTGTATGGCGTTGTCTGCACTATAGTAATTGTGATTTTCCGCCTTTCCAGGTGAGAAATAATTTATTGAAATGTTCTAGTAGCACTTTGTTATGTCTTCTTTCTGGCACGCTGCTTCACCATCAAGGTAGACATCCAGTACACTAAATTTCACAATGAAACTTCAGGTTTTTATTTAGAGAAAATTACAAGATAAAATGATTCAAAAGGAAAAGTCACACCTGTGCATTTACTGTGGGCTAAGGATCTGTAAAAGGTTTCACACTACAGCATTATTTTGTGATTTTTCTTGGTACTATACATCTCTACGACTCATTAGGTGAAGGTAGCATAAGATCAACAGAAAGATCAATAATAGAACTTTATTTTCCATTAGATTCTTATTTGCCCCATAAGGAGAAAGTATACCTGGCAAACCTTAGTAACTAAGTGGGTTTATAAGCTCCCAGATGCTACATTGCACAGGAGCTGATAGTTGCCATTTGCACTGCTAATATATATTAATGAACCATAACTGCACAACTATTCTGTCTAGTGAAAAGTACTTTATAAATTCTGTGTATGAATTAGAAAATCCAGGACAAGGAAATTAGAGCTAATTCAATTTTGTATATTCTTTTTCATATATTACAATTGCTACTTTGGATCATGAGTAAAGGAAAGTGTCAGTCAAGGTTCCTGATCGTTTTGTGCCACAAAGTTAATCCATAGCTCTCCAGCCCTGCAAATGGCTTGCTGCTTGCAGACAGTTCTTTGTATGAATGTTGAATCCTGCTGAAATTAAGTACAATATAGACAGCTTGATTTAACGGTTGTTAAAGTTAACAGTGTTAACCATTAGTGCATAGCTGTTCTCGTAGGATAAGTTGCAGAGCCAGCATGAAAATAGCTGAAAATTATAAGGCAATTACAAATTATGGAAGATGGTTAATGCCTGAATCTATCAGTATGTTTTTGGTAACCTTCTGCTACTCAGCAAACTAAAATTTTTGCAAACTCTGCTAGTAAGGGAAAAGGTAAGTTTTCATGTTTCTTACACCCTGTGCCTGGGTGTCTGAAGTTCTGCTGCAGCAGAAAGGGAGAGATGTCTGACATGAAATAGGATGATTTTTTATTGTCTGATCTAACAGAGCCCTCAGTCTGAACCTGCACTAATTAAAGTAAATAAGGCTCCTGCCAGTGATTTTTGTGCTCTTCAGTCAGGTTGCACACGGTTGTCCATGCCATCTGAAGGCACTGAATAAGCTAACAGCCTTAAAAACTGGACTGCGCAGGTGAGGTTAGCAAGAGAACATACAGTAAGGCATATAGTCGTGGGGAAAAGCATCAGCAACAGTGAAGCTGATTTATTGTGAAGCTTCTGTTTAGATGCCAGAGTATTGGATGTGGTACATATTAAGTATTAGAATATAATAATACCAGCAGCAGCTATAGCATGATTTATGCAAACAGGAGAGAACAGCTGACTTTTACAAGCCTCATTTAGCCAACACCAGTACCTGCAAATACTCCCTGCACACTGATGCGTCTATGAAATGTTTGTGTTCTGGGATGATTTCTGTTACCTGGCTTTGGGCACAGAGCTCAGGTGATAGCTAGTTTCACAGTCTTCTTATTCTGCAGTTAAATATGTTCCTGCAAGTGATGTGTTGAAGCAGAAGGTTGTACACTGAGCTGCCTTTTCAAGGAAACTTTCTCTTTCCACTGACTGTGTGAAGAGCATAGGGATACTGGCATTTCCAGTTAAGTTCCCCCCTGTGGCTGCTAGCGTGCAACGTTCTGCTTCATCGTACAGAAATACACCACATTTAATGACAAATAAAACATCCTTAGTTTTCATCACCCATGACTACTCAACACCTTTTTTTTTTCTTTCCTTACAACATGATTTTTCAGGTAAAAAATCTTAATTAAACCTCTGTACTTTTGAAGTTGTAGATTATATATTAGCCACATTGACTTGTGAATAGCTCTCTGGCCAGCTATAAAACAGTAATAAAACTTAAAATTTTTTCCCAGAAATTTCCATTATTAATAATTGAATAAAAATTATATGAAAATTTCAAAATTATATACCACAATTTTAAAATGTGCTTTTTACTCTTTTAACTGGATTATTATCACAAAAAATAAGCTTTCTATGCACAAAAACATGTATGGATTGTTTCATTGCAACTTTAAACTTCTACACTGTAGTTATGGGGTGTGTCTCTTCCTGTTTCTGTTCAAGACTACCAATAATTTGATTACAAATTTCTCTGTGTATTGATTACAGAGCAAAGACACTGAATTTGGAAAATGTGAAAGAAGTGGAGTATAAATACAAAACAGAAGAGAATGGTGTAAGTTAAATTATCTCTTTTTTTGTGTGTATGTGTGTTCCACTAATTCAGATTTGTTTATTTTCTCTGGTTGGTTACCAGATTGTAATCAGTGAGTCAAGGGAACATTTTTATGAAATGACCACTTGAAATCTAAAGCCAATATGAAGTAATAAATCCAAAAGTAGTCTGGGCATCAGAAATTGGAATATTTTCCTGGTTCTGCTGCTGGTCTGCAAAGTCAGGCAAGACCTCTTAGATCTGTCTATCTTAGTTTATTTCTTACTTTTAAGTTAGGAACTACTCTTGTAAAAGTTTCCTGATTCCTAAGTCTAAGGAAAGCTCTTTGGCAGATCTCCCTTGGCAGCAAGGGCAAGGGCCATCTGAGCAGGCAATGGCTGTCTCTATATTCTTATGAGATCTCTTCTTTCCCTGAAAGTCCTTTGATACTCGCATCACCCACAATCCCTTTTCTGACCCCATTTCTGCCACCAGCCCCTTGTGATTGGATGGCCCCAGAGGACACCACATGTTGCTGGGGAAGGAGGGACAGCAGCATGAAGTTGTCACAGACCACACATCTCACCACCCTCTACTCGAACAAGGGTACTCTCACACAAAAAATGGATGGAAGAATCTCTCTGAAAGACCGTGCTTTTAAAATTTGGCTTCTTACAAATGTAAATCTACCAGTCAGAGAATTTAAATTCTTTTGGTTATTTTCACTGCAATTATCATGAAAGTTGCTTGTGGTCAGGCCTATGGTAAGAAGAGAAGGGTAATGACCCAGAGAGGTGAACTCCCTCCTCTGAGCTGAAACAGTAGGTCAGCAGCCAAGAGAGAAGTAGAACCATGTGTCCTTTCAGCACAGAGTCCTGTCACTAGGACATTGTGCATTCTCCCCCGTGGCAATGTCTACTGCATCCTCTCTCCTTTCCTAATGCTTATGAAGGGTCCTATGTATCAGTAAGCAACATGCTCAGCAGTTATTACCTCACTACTGAGAAGCCCTCCTCCGAAGAATTTATTTTTTCTGGCCAATGTTTTCCATCAGAGTTATCTTGGGCTCAAAATCTGAACTTGGCTTGGGAAGGTTTACTGTTTTGGCATGCTGAACAATGCTGGAGTGTGAAAGGTACATGAGAATGGGAAGGGCTCTGAAATGTGAAATAAAAATGCTGTTGCTGAGGTTGGCCCAGCTGCTAATTATTATATCACTTTTCATTCTTAAAAAAGATGCTGGAGTAACTTTGTCAGAGATGGGTAGCCAAAATTTATTTGCCTGATTTTTTCTTATCAGTTTGTAAAATATTTTTTACAAATTCCTATGCATCTTTTTTTTAAGCTAACTGCTCCCCTACTTTTTTTCCTTAATCATTAAGATTAATGTCAGTAACCAAGTAATAACAAGCTAGTGTCTGCAGACAGTGGTGAAAATAACATTTTTTTCAAGAAAGCAAATTGCTCAAGAGCTTATTACACAAAACTAAGAAGGAAAATATTTTTAAGATTTAGAAAAATGCCTTTGATTGGATTTAGAGTCAATAAATTCAGCAGGCATTTAGGGTAATTTTTAATGTATGAATGTTAGACTGATCCAAGTTGCCCTGGCAAATAAAAGCTTAGACATAAACAACTTGTCTTTTAAACACGAAAATATGCGAGCTTAATGATGTACCCTGCCATTAAGGTCTGTGGATTTATAGAGGTTATTTCATCAATAGGAGAAAAGACACTTTAATGTGGAAAAAATCAAGAGGATATTTAGAAGCTTATGTGAAACACGTTGCATGACAGGCCTTCCCTGAACTGAATTCTTACCCGAGGGCAGACAGTACTGTGCAGAGTGCATGGGGAAATTGCTGGTATCCTTCTAAGCGACAGCACGGATAGGCCACCTGAGATAATCTTTCTTTCTTGGCAAGGACACAAAGAAGAGGAAGTCCATAGTTCCTATTAAGAAAGGAGCTAGAAACAAACTAGAGCCAGGAATAACTGAGCCAAATTTGGTACAGTTGTGCTTGCCCATCCTGGACCAAAGATTTTACCTAAGTCTGCTGTCAGCTTCATTTGGCCTTATGATTTGAGCCTTTCAAACTTTCCACCTTGGTTTTTTGGAAGCTTATTAGCTTGTTGAACATCACAGGCTTTGATCTTTGCACATCAGTCTTTCTTTGTTTTCATGTTCCACTTTGCCCGTTCTGGTATGGCACCAAAGGGCTCACTTGTCTCCGCACCAAGTTGTGTATAGCATCATTTTTAACGGAATTTGTGAGATGTCAGAGTATTTCTCCGCTCAAGTATATGTTGCCCTCTGTTTCATCCTTATTTTGGAGTTTTCTTTCATATAATCTTAGCAGTTTTAATTGGCAGTTGGGCTTTGCAACTTGACTGCCTGAGGTACGTTGGTGATGTGATGTTTACCACAATCACATGGATAGGTAAATTGCACAAAGCCCCTGTACACAGTCTGGGGTTCATTGCCTCAGGTTTGGGTGTTTGAAATGTTTCCTTAGTCTGTATGATTGTTGCAGCGGTGGTGTCTGAGAGACTGTCTGGTTCCCAGAAGTCTGAATAGCAGTCTATAACAAGGAGGTAGTTTGTGTGGTTTGTGGTGTACATTTCCATTCCTGTTTTGCTTGAAGGACTGTCGGGAAAACTGCATATCTTCAATACAATCCCACCCTTTTTTGAGCTACTTCAAAAACTCTCTCTGTATCAGCTCCACTTACTTGTGTTTAAGGGTGAACTTGTTACATGCCTCTGAATTTTGTTAGTAAGAAAAGAGACTTTTTGAACCTATATTCTCTTGCAAAATCTTGGATTCTACTTCCTGTTATTCATTGTCACAAGTAGTTCACTTCTGAGAGCCGATACTCGTCTAAATCAGATATTTTATTTCAGTAGTAAATGGATATTTTCTGTATCCAGACCCCTTTTTGCGCTTGGTGATAGCATACTTTATTGCTTATATCACTTCTGTGGACTGAAATCCTTTTGGAAAACTTCTGGGAATCAGATCTGCTGATCTGCCCTCACCGTCTGCTGCTGACCCTGCTGAGGTGTCGCTGCTTTCATCCTTCTGAAGTGGGCAAAGTTTTTTACGAGACTGTTGAAACTGACACTCAGCAATACCATAATTTGCATGTGGAAATACCTGGTGGGAATTATTGCTCTGCGATGTTCAGGTGATGCATTCAAGGATCCTCTTTTCCTCTCGCCTGGAAAGAGAATACTCTGAACTTCCACATGTAACTTTGAGATCCCCAGCTTCCATAAAAGACATGTCTGAAAGGCAAATTAATCCAATTACCTGCTTGGCAACTGGTGCTTGTGGGCAGGGTTATTGTGGCTATTTAAGATTCTCGGTTGCACGCATGCTTATCAGTAGAAAAATTAGAAAATCCTACTGAAAATACTGGTAACTTTTACAGACTACACATGATCCTGCTTATTCCTGTTTACAGCACTAGGTGTGTAAAAGCTTAATACAGTTCTTTATTGTAATGTACACAAAGAAATTTATAAGTAGATGTAATGAGAATGAGAGAAATAGTGCTTGTTTCGTGGGAAAAGTTCCCCACCAGTACCTGGGGGTTTCTGACCTTTATCTGCTGCGTAACATCTGTGTTTTGGGCTACACAGTTTCATCAAAGGTACCCAGTGAACTAGTGAAAACCTATTCAAGGAAGTGCAGAGACAGGATTGGGGACGGCTGATGATTCTTGTGTCGATATTCATTGTGTTGGTTGTAGATATGTGCTGACAAAGTTTTAGGTGTGTCACTCAAGCTTGGTCTGGATACACCAAGTCTTTCCATGGAGAAATATCCCTGTTGTACTAAAGTCATCTTCAGATGACCAAGATGAACATTTTCAGCATTCCCCAAACCACCTGCAGTGTATTCCCCAGAACCTTGTGTCCTGCTTCCAATACATGCGTTTGTCTAATAAAAGATATTCCCTGTCTGCAAACCCTGTCTTGCCTATGTTTGGGGATCATAGAAAGGGAAACAGTGCTACTATTATTTGCCAGATTGTTCTTAGTATTATGCATCGTAACAAATGTGATTTTTCTTTCATGCTAATTTGAATTAAGCGTAATTTTCATTATAGGTTACTTCTATTTCCTTTTTTTTACTTCAGTTATTTGTGAAGACTGATCAAGACAGTTATCTGTTAAATCATTCTCACAATCCAAAGCTCTTTCTAGGTTGAATTACAGGAATTTTCAGGATGTTTTAAGAAATTAATTTGTTTTTTAGTCTCCAAACCTAAGATAGTATTTTCAGTTTTATGTTTATTTCATTCTGCAGGAATCATTAAAACAGGTAAAGATAGTTTCAGTCAACAACCCGTTAGTCTTTCTGAATGCCAAGAAATTTCATGCTGACCTGATAAAGATAATCCAGAAGGACAGCACAAGCAGCCAGGCATGTGAAGATGTAAACAAGGTAGGATATGCTATATGCTTCAGTAATCACGGTGACAGTGTTGAAGATCACGATTGCTTTCCTTGCATTTTTTAGAGAGTACGATCAGATACTGAAACAGATGTAAAAAGATAATATTGCAAATGATTGATTTAGAATAGAATGAAGTTAATCCTTATCATAATCAGATTCAATATGAAATATTTTCTTGTTATTGCTTGAAAATTATATCTCTGCTATTTCTGTATATGATCCTATAGGAGACATTAAAAGACTGATCCAAAGCTCTTTAAAATTTCTGGCAGAACTTACATAACCTCAGCTAATATAAGGTTATGATTTTAAAAAGACAATGAGCTTAAATAAAAAGACAATCTTCTTGGATAAAATGTGATTTTTTTTCTTCTGGAGGCGACTCTGTGAGAGATAGACACTTCAGTTCTAGCTATAAATAATTCCAGGAGATTAGGAAGAAGGTGCAAACTGGATAAAGATTTTCTCAATGATAGTGTTTCATTTTCTACACTGATTGTATTGGAAATATAAACAGTATACAAATTATGTATAACTTGGTTTTGGAGAAAATCTCCATGACTACAGTATTTTTTGAGTTTATCTGCACATAACTACTGCAACTTCCTACAACGCTCACTAAAAGGGGAAAAAAAATCTTTTTATGGTTCTGTCATTACAGTGAAGATGTTCCAATACCGTACAATGCTTACAGTAGGCAATTTCATCCAATTTGGCAAATTTGGCTAAGAAAATCACAGCCATTTCTTAGATGGGTTGTTAAGACACTGTTCAGCAATGTGTGTCTACCACCTCTGCTATCTCTTGCCAAAGAGCTGTGCTACCCTTTGATGGATGTCTTCTCCTCATTGTTCAGAAATTCAGCTCAGAAATTGTGCGGTTTATTTTTCCTCGGTTCTGCTAGGCTAACTGGTTTGGATAAGTATGATAACAAACCTCCAAACAGAGAGAAATTACTTAGGATTTGCATGGAATTAATTTATGAGTTAATTTAATAAGAGTAATAAGTAAATAAGTTAATTTAACAAGTTAATTTATAAGTTACTTATGAGGGAGATTTTATCCTTTGTCTCTTCTGTAAGGTACTCGGCAGTACAGCTGCCTGAAATAATGTGCCTGAATTTTTTTTTTGTGAAATAAAGATCTTTCTGTAGCACATAATGGGAGTGAAAAAAATTGCACTTTGGATTTTGTTTCTGTGTTGTATTTCTGGTTTTAACTCATATTTCTAAAGAGAATTTAAGATTTATAATGAAATCATTGTAAAAAAATTTCCCTGGATAAAGGTAATTCTTTAATAAATATACAGGTAAAAAATGTTCTCACTAAAATATCAGCATAGCAGATGAGATTACAGGAAGTGGAAAATGAATCATAAATTAATCTTATAAAATCAACGACTAGAATTTATCTTTTCAAGAACATCTTTTCCATGTCTTGACAGCTTTTTAACCAAACCCTGCTTTGCCAAAAGCATCGTGTTCATCATACGCTCTCTAGTGGATCCAAACACGATAGAGGTTGAGTCATCTAAAAAGAACAGTGAGATATTTGTTTGGTATAACTTCAGAAGGATACTGAGAGACATACTCAGTAAATATTATATATCCAATAGGCTGTTGCATACAACATAATTTTGGAGACAAGGAGTTAACTTTGATATTGAGAAACAGAATTCTTGTGTATTGCGTTGATTTTCTCTGGTTGCTATGCATTGGACTGGTTTTCCTTGGTATGTTAATAGTTTGCTGCTTTTATTTCAGTGTGAGCAGAACACATTGCTCAGTTCATTTTCCAATGGAAGTTGTCATGGTGAGTTTATTATCTATAAATTATATTAAAACCAAGATGGATAAAAGTGTGCAAAATTGTTCCACGCTTTTCTGTTTATTTCTAGGTGAACTCCAGTTGCCTAGAAGCATATTTTGTTAGACTACACGTTCACTGAACCATGAGTGCTAAAGAGTGTTAAACTCTGTTAACCTTGCCCTAACAGGTCTTGTTTTTGTTCTGTTCTTGACTGACTCTTTAAGATTTCAAAAGCAGGGAATCAGTGAAAACACCTTTTCTGAAGGAGTCTCTGCTTATTTCTGATGAACCACTGTGTGCATACTGAGACAGGTACACAGTGGGGGGATCCACTTCCCGTGTTACTGCCTGGATTGGTCTTCAGGCAAAGGCCCAAGATGCTGTTTTGCTAAGCTCTGGTCTTGTTTTTTTGCACTGACAGTGGGACTTCAATATTAGTATGCAGAAGTAAAAATAGGATAAGATCAGAGCCATGTTAAATCTTTGCGGTCTTTAAAGCCACTTATGAGAAAATCTCAGAAAACATCAGCTGAATTATCAGTGACACAATGGGCAGCAATGTTGCACAGTGTATCAATAAGGTACACAATAAAGAAAAAAAAACAAGGGTTTGCTTTCAATTAAGGATTAAGCTGGATAATTCCACTCTTCCTGCATTTTATAACACTTAAATCAAACCAGAGCACACAGTTTCCATGGGACAGCTGCAGAAAACTTTTTCAGAAGATACTTTATACAAATGACTTCATTGTGGATGGAATTAAGATAATGTGTTTACTTCAAACACGTATGAGCATTAAGGCCACAGCAGAGAATCTGATTTGGGGGCTGTTGTCTGAATGTTTGTGTTTATTAACTAGAGTCATGACATTTTTATCATACTGCAATGTTTAGTTTACTTGGGGGTGACAGAATGCTTTGCTGTAATACATAGCAATGCAATGATAACGGCTACCGAAGACTATACAGTGCTATACTGTAAAACACTAAAAGTGTGTAAGGCACTTTATATGTGATGAGGTTTTTGGAAGGTCTTGGCAGGACATACCTCAGTCTTCTTTTGGGTGAATTGATTTTTCATGTTACGGAAGTGACAGAGAGCACAAGACCTCTTTCGTGACTGCTCAAGTCCTGCTTTGAGGACTTAAATGGTCTGTTGTTCCTTGTACCAACCAGTCTACAGTGACTCTTCATGAAAGCTTTAAAATTAAAAAAAAAAGAGACAAAAAAGAAAAATCCCTATAAAAAGGAAAAAAAACATGGGGCTTAAATTTTTCGGAAGGAGGGGAGCAGGAAGACACAATCCTTAATCCTTATGGCAGTTGTCCTGGAGGACACAGCGATGTACATCTTTATCAAAATCATTCCTTTCTCTCCCTGGGGAATACCGATTTGCCATTGGTCTGTATCAACACCAAATTAAACAGCTACTGTTGCCTTTGCCCACTGGTTCAGAGAGGGAGCAGGTCTGCACCCACCCCCCAAGCAGAAGCCAGGCAGCCTTGACTGCAGTGCAGAATGCCAGCTGGGTGGGCAGGTAGGATGGGTAAGTAACAGGGAGAAAGACCAACTTCTTTTGCTTCAGAGGCAGAGGAGATGCGAAGAGAAAATTACTGTGAGCAGCCTAGCAAATCTCAAAAGTCCTTTCTTGGTTTCCATTACAGTAATGTCAGGCAGGAGGTTTCCTTTGAAATTCTGGATTTTGTTTGGTAGATATCTATTAATGTGTATTGGACAATACAAACACAGTAAATCTCTGGAGGTGCAAGTCCGAAAGGCTCTCACTCTCAGACTACTGTCAGAAAAGAATTAGCACCATTATAAATCTACACTATGGGGAAATTCTGAGTCACCTTAAGAGTTCAAAATCTTTTCCTCTGCTGTGTCAAAACCATTTAGCTTAACCCATCTTTACATTCAGAATTCCTTTCTTTCATCTTTTTTTTCAGTTTGTGCATTATGATAACTAACATTTGTTCACAGAGCAGAGTAAATAAGATGTGCATGATTTTCTAGTTTTCCCTTTACGAAAGCCAGGAATCATTTATCTGTGTGCTAGCTCAGGATGCATTTAGTAGAGTGTGCTTAGTTTAAGCACAAGATGGCCTGAGGTTAAAGAATAAGTATAAGATCTTTGCAAATCCTACCAACATCTTTTTTGCTCTATCGTCGATATGTGAGAGTATATAAAAAATTAACCAAACAAAAAACAGCCCAGTAAAACCTTATGAGAATGAAACACTCCACTTTACATATTTTTCTTCCTTACAGGAAGATATCAGTTAAGCCATAGACAGGCATTTAGGTATTACAGAAATTAATGTCCTATCAGAACTTAAAAGAGAGATATATTCTCTGTGTATCCCACGTAGACTCTTCCTAAGAAGCCAAGATATAATCCTGACTCATTTAGAAATTGAGATCTGAAGAAGCAATTCTTTCATTCTTGAGGGACTGTTCCTGTTTAAAACATCTCACTAATGATATGTTCTGCTCATCATCACTTTGTCCCACAGCTCTGAAGGTCCTTCTAAAAAGTGCCATTTGCTTGACTGATACCCCAGTACACAACAGTAAAATTTTTATTGTGATAGTCTGGACTTATTTTATTGAACTGTCATTATTTGTATACGCATTTCTTGACTCTTCTTCCTGTTAATTCAAGTTTTTCATTTATCAAATGTACAGGTGAGTCATTGCAGTCATGTCACAGTGAGAGACATGTTTTGATATTAGACTGCAGTGGACTGGATTTCTTTGACTATACTGGAGTCTCAGTGCTGCTTCAGGTATTAACGACATCAGACAAATTCTGTACATAGAAATACAGTTACCCATATATATTATCTGGTGGAAAAGATGAACACAAGTTTGGCATTAAACTGCACTGTGTTAACATAGAAAACTATATTAAAATAATTCTCAAGATTTTGTGTGACATTCAGTGCAAATGTAAATATCTATGTAATGGAGATGAGTTTCTGAATTTCTTTTCCTTTTAAACTTTTAAAGGTGTTTTAGGTCACATTTGATCCCATCGTGTCAGTTATGTCAGTTGCAGTGGAGACATGTGGGCTTACCCCTTTAAAATTTCAGCTTTTAATTCTGTGATTTAATCTTTATGTCCTGTGTTCTGCTAAGACGGAGATCTTAATGATCATGTTTTCTCCTGTGGGTTACATACCTAGCGAGCCAGGTTCCTCAGGCATTGCAGGAGCTCCAAGAAGCTCCCAGAATACTAGAACCAGTAACCAGATAATGAGAAGTTCTATATAGTGGATGAAATATTATGTTCAAAAGCTATTTATTAGGTTTCTGTTGGGTATGGCATTTAATAATTGTGTAGTGGGTACAGATTTAAGTGGGTATGCAAGGTTTGGTTCATATAATTTTTCTGAGTAAGACAGAAGACTAGATTTGAGCTTGGGTCTCAGCCCAGATCTTTTCTTATCCTAACCATTTTCTCAATTTACTGCAATGATTAAGCAGTGAAGTAAGTGCTGCCTAAAAAATGTTAAATTAAAACTATGTATATAGGTGGGGATATGGTCAAAAACAAAACTGGAAAAATAAGGTTAGTTGGAGTTACTCTTTATTATGTGTCCCCTCAAAACATAGGGCATTCAATAAAGCATCAATTAAAAAAAAATGTGAAATTGATTTCCAAAAGATCTTAGAGACCTCAGAACTACAAATTATACCAACAAAGTGTTTGACAAATTTGTGAGAGGTAATTCCGTCATGAGCTGTGAAGTGCACAGGTTGGGAGTGCAGCCACTGATTGAACGACTGGTCCAAAATTGAGTTACCCGGAGGAGGAACACACTCAGCATGTCCTCGTTGTTACACTCCTCCTCGAAATATCATCACTGCTGCTAGAGTTGGAGGGATATTTAGAATGAGTCAGGCTTTTAGTTTGTTTTTAATAATTTGATATTCTGATGTGGTTCTCATTGAATCTCTTATTTCAGAATTTTCCTGTTTATATGGATTATTTAAACATTTTTTTGAAGCAGGGACTGCTTTGGATGTTCCTCATCTTCTAGAAAATGGCCCTAGAGCTATTTTCACATTTTTTTTTACTTGCTAAATTATTGAGTATTTAGTCCATATGAAGTTGAACATTTTCAAAGAAAGAATAAAGAACAACTTATTGCAGAATGTAGCATGATAGTTATGGTGTTCTCCTGGTAGACTGCTGGAAGTCTTAAAACAGGTCTGATTCATGCAATTGTGGGCTGGTAGGTAGGTAAACATGTAGTGAGCAGAAGGGGAAACTTGCTGAAAACGGAGAACTGGAAAAAAACCCCCTAAAAAATACAGTAAAAAAAAAAAAAGAGTTAATAAAATTCAGATTTATTTCTCAGGTACTTCGAGGAGGGGGGGAAGGAAATTAGTGCGAGTCTGCGATATTTGCATTATAGAAGGGCTCACTCTGGTGGCTGCTGGCAGTATAGCTTCAACAGCAGCACTGCATGCTCTCTGCCTGCTTTGGGTGTATTCTTTTTGCGTGTTTTATTCTCTGTTGGTATTTTAAACAGGTTTTTTTTCAATTTCATGTTTTCACACATACAGATTTTCATGGACTGTAAAACCAGACACATCGATGTGTTGCTAGCACACTGCAAAGGCAAGTATCAGCTTACAGCAAAATTTTTGACATGATAGTTTATGCATCTTCACTACCTTATCAGTAATCATATGCTTGTTTTGTTACAGCTTCCTTGATAAAAGCAATGCAGTATGGTGGAAATCTTGAATCTGAAAATTCTGTCTTCTTTGAATCTATTTCTTCGGCAATCGATGCCATTCGAATTCACCAGGTAAGACTTGCAGCAGGGCTAGGTGAAGTCTGGAGGGCGTCTTGGATGCTGAGAGCAATTTGTTAAAGCCTGGGGAAATCTTAGTTACCTGGTGAACCTTTTGTGCAGAAAGATTTTATCTGTCTATTCTCTGCAACTAGTCCTCAGCCTTTGGACTGCAGTTAGCATGTTTTTCCTGATAGCACCCTCTTCTCATCGCCTTCTCTCCTTAGCAACAGCTTCTCAATCTTCGACGCTGGATCCAGAGGCACTGTATTGAGGTGCATTAACCTGGGTGAATTCTCCACTGGAAAGTGTAGTGTCGTCTAGACATCCCTAACATAGCTTCTCTGTGAGGCAAATTAACTCGCACCCAGTTCTTCGTTACTGAAACTACACTCTTTTCCTCAGCCTGGGCTGCTTCAAGGTGCTGCACACAGCACTGCACTGTTCTGACCAAAACACTTCTGAATCCTTAGCACATTTTTTTGTAGCTAATAAGCTTGTCTCTACCCTGCACTGTAGCGTGCCATGTTTGCTCACTGGTGGAAAGAGGGGAGAGGAATTGCATGAGGTGGAAGAGACAGCTAGCAGGAGAAGGTAGGCTTGGCTCAGAAGTTGAGGTTTGAGGCTTGCACGTACATTTGCTTGAACATCTATTTACTCACTCAGTAATAATCCTTGCATTCCTTGCTAAAAGGCTATAAACCTGGGGTTTCCTCATAAACTGTGTGAGCCTTTTCCATTGCAATCCCAACATAACAGAGTGCATTGCAAGTAGTGTGCTTTCCCAAGGTTTTATTAATGATTCCAAACATGGCTAGGGCTTGGCTCAGAGCCTTCTCCAAGAGACATTAAACTCATCGTGGTCTGTGGTTTTGGTTTTTGGATTTTTTTTCTCCATTTTATATTTTACTAATTAAATTAGAGTTGCCTATGGACAAAATCACTTTCCTTTAATTTATCCAGATAAGGTGAGCTGGCACAGTTGATCTGGTGGTTTGACCAGAAAAACATGTTCTCTTCAGAGCTTTTCAACAATTTGCAGTTTGTTGCCCTGCAAAAAAAATAATTTACTAAATGGTAACTGCAGGGCAATAATAATGGGGATGACTATTGTATATTTTGCCTGGGTCTGATTAGATGAATTAGGATTATTGTTGTGTTATAAAATGTCTGCATTCTTTGTAGACATTAATTAACCTTCCTAATGTTCTTGTAAGACAGTTATGTACTAGCATTCTCATTCCTGGAAGTGGGACATGGAAAGACTGGGATGAATTCAAAGTGAACAGGGAGAGTTCAGAAGCTCACTTTTCTAGGAACTGATCACATGTTTCTACCAGAGCTGCTAAGCAAATCAAAACTCTGAATAGTGGCTTAGCAGATTAGTCCAAAAGGCTTGTATGCAGCCTGAAATTTTAAATGTAATTATGAACAATGTATACATGCTGCTGATGCCTCTTCAGAGTATTCAAAGTATGAAATCTGGGGTTTTTTTATATGTTCCTTGCATTTAACACCTGAAGATAAGCGAAGATTGACAGCAGTAAAAAGGCAATGTGACAGCAATAGCAGCACCACACAGTAACAAACAGAGTCTGTCTATGTACTCTTCCTATGCTTTTTTAAGATGCTGAGGTCATCAGGAATTTTGAGGGTTTACATGAAGGAAAAATGGCAGGATAGGGTAAGGTAGGACAGAAAATAAAAATAAAAACAAAAAGAAGAGAAGAGAAGGGAAGAGGGGGAGGGAGGGGAGAGGAGAGGAGGGGAGAGGAGGGGAGAGGAGAGGAG
>Ga0065711_1029984_pt1 | contig 34146 bp, 20 predicted proteins | sample Hoacrofraction12_FD_59098 | JGI IMG/M metagenome (GOLD analysis project Ga0065711, IMG submission 59098) | Hoatzin crop microbial communities from Cojedes, Venezuela - Epithelial fraction 12 v2 (version 2) | ecosystem: Host-associated > Birds > Digestive system > Esophagus > Crop | place...
GGGGGGGGGAGGACTTGCTACAGAATTGCTACAAGTAGCAAGGAGATTCATGAAGCTGCTGGTATCCTCCCACACTCACACTGCCCCTCTTAGCCAGGTTGGATTTATCAAACCTGCAACCACATCTAGTCAAGGATCTAATTCTGAAGATGGCCGTGATGTCCCATAGTCCATGCCTGGAAGCCTTGTCCAGAAATGCCTCGGACAATGAGGTCCACACTAGGCCACTGAAGCTGGTGGTGCACACCAACTGAAACCAGCTAAACATCTGTCTTAGTTTTATTTTTTCTCTCCAACTGCATCTGCATGCTACAGCACTGTGTGCATAAATATGCAGCACACAGTACCCGTGGGACAAGCATCACACATGAGGTGACAGGAGGCAGCCCCACAGTCTCTTGCAAGGATCTGCTCCCACATTCATCACAATCCATGACCTAAGGGCAATCATAGAGAAACACTGGCTAGTCCTCACAACCAACAGCAGACTCAAACACGCATGGTAAGACGCTGTGATAGCATCCTCACTTGTTACTCAGTAAGAAAGGGGACATTCAGCCTCATGCTGAGGTATTCAAGCTTTAAAATGCTTACCAACCTTGGTTCACAAGCATTACAGGCTGGTAACTCACCTACAAAGAAAGTGAATGACTGGTTCACATTATACAGATGTTTCCATGATTTTCATGAGGTTAAAAATAAACAGGATAGTAAGAGAATGCAGAGAAACATTTTTCAACACAAGCAGCAAAATGCAGTACTGAAAGAGTGCTGGTTGATGAGCATGCCAATGTCTCTGCAAAGGAGCTCTTTAGGAGAAAGGAGAACTTGCACATGGAGAAACCGTTACTGTGCATATGCTGCATATATTGTAGTTACAGGCATTTCCAACAACACAAAGGTTAGGTTCAAGGGGAGTTCCAGGGAGAGGTAAAGGTGAGGAGGAAACTAGCAAGGATTCATCTCTGCAGGCATTTTCAACAACACACCAATTATCTGTATGTTTATCATAAATTCTCACCATGCTTCTGAGGCCCAACCTCACATCATGGGCCATCTCCAGATAGAAAGGGAAAGGAAGACGTGGGAAGAGAAAAAAGGATCAAGATAGTGAGGCTAATAATGTAATTAGTATTTCACTCTTTTTAGCAAACATATACGTATTATTTCTTATATTTCTGGTTTGCAATAGCAAATTCCAGCCACTGCAAACAATGAGGTTGGCTCTGAAGAGGGTGGTGTTCTCAGAATTCAGCTACATCTGAAATGACCCTGTGAAGTGACAGATTATTCTTTTACAAAGTAAAGATTAAATTCACGAAGGTTCTGTTCCAAAACTCACTGAAGTTTAATGGATTCTTTACATTGCTTTACTCAGTTTTTAAACCCTTAATTATTATCTAGTCCATAAGAGATGCATTTTTTCACTCTACTGAGCCCAAAGCAAAGCAATGCAACCCTTTAACAGTCTGATTTACTCTACTGGAGCATCAGGCATAACAGATTGCTCTATCATTATCCTTCTTCACCATCCCAGCCTAGTCAAATCCAAATCTCAAAAGTTCCCATTTTTTCCTATTATGCAAGGAGTACAAGAGAGAGTTGGCACAGGAAACATGAGGAGTTGCTTGTACAACCTGCTTCATGCCCAGTGATAGTTGCCTTGCAAAGCCTCTCCACTCCAGCTATGTGAAAGCCTTAGAAAACTCTTACTCCTCACTATCAGCCACATATGTTTTAATTAAAAACCAAATTTTGAAAAGGTTTCTGCACCCTCATTCAGAGCTGCATTTTGGAAACTGCCCAAGCTCATATTTCGACATGAGAAAAGACATGGTCAGCCAAATCGCTAAAATAGTTCAGCATAATAAAAATCTGGCTACCAGTTTTCCAGAAGAGAACTCTTGGATGCTGAATACTTCTGAAGAAATAGTACTTGTTATGCTGAGTAAATTCAAGTAGGCCTTTTCTATATATGTGCGTATAAATATGGTTCTAAACTTATGAAAAATCATAACCAAGCCATCTAACTTTTTAAAAAATAAAAATATATGTTTTCCACAATATTAGTACCTTTGATTCTTTAACATTTTGCTAATATTGAGCACAGGTTATTTCAGGTACCGTAAAATGATTTAAATTCAATGGATAAATAAATCTATAAATTGCTTGTTAATGTTATTGTACAGTAAGTTCAGTCTTCAGCAAATCATTTTAATGCACAAGTAACTTCTAGTTGATGGTTTACACACATTGGTATTAAAGCAACTCAAGTTTGATCCTACTTCACTAAAATGAATGGAAATATTCTGGTTATCTGGGTGGGATCAGGATCAAACTCTAATTTTACATACATGTTTAAATGCTTAGTTGGATTAAGGCCTAAGGCATTTTATAAACCACAAAAATGTAAAATAAAAATATTGAGAAAACAGTTACATTTTACATTTTTTATTTTAAACTTTTACTGATTTCATTATTATTGAACATTCAACACCCCCTCAAAGAGTCAACTTTAAAATACCACTGTAGGCTGAGATAAAATATACAAATAATAGCTCCGTAAATATTGTGCGAAGGATCTAAAAGAATCGGACACATTAGGACTCCAGTTCAGTAAAATACATAAGCTCATGCCAAGCACATGAGTAGCCACAGAAGTTCTCCGGGACAGGTGAAGTAATGCAATTTAAGCAAGTACTTAAATTCATTACCAAACTGGAACTTTAAACAGGTTGCTTCTTTCTGACTTCCCTGCATGGCAACATTAATTTTTTGAGCTTATTTCTGCTCATTCCCCCCCACCCCACCCCACCCCCCCGGTTCATGCAGAGTAAATCCAGATTATATCCTTAAGAATCCCATTAGCAGGGTTTTCTTATACGACTGAGAGAAAAAATACACCAAACACAAAAATCCCTTCCTTGCAGCTAGGGAAATATGCTGGAACCAAACTTGAAAGCTTCAATACTGCTTTGGGCAGCAGAAGCCTGGGCCCAGTGTCATTGATCATGGGGATGACATGTCACTTTTAAATCTGTTACAGCCTTGACCTAAATCTATGGTGATCAATAGCAGGAGCTGACTGATCTCATTGGATTCTCGATGAGTACAACGTCTGTGACCAGACATTACAGAATATCTCTTTCACTGTTAGGGACCTCTAAGGAGAGAATCTTGTTTCTTCACTCATGTAAAAAGCCAACACTGAGTTAGTTCAGATGCCCTTCCAGCTATTATCAGTTTCTGTACAAGGCAATTTATATATTATATCCTCCTCTTAATTTTTTCTCTTTAACTGATTCTTCCAGCATATACTTCACCATCAAAGGACATTAACATTTGCATTCTGGGATGATTGACTCCTAACACCGCTTTGCTGATTTAAAAATGCTAGTTAAATGAAATTTCTCAGCTTATTATATTCAAAGCTAGTTTGAATTTCTAGATGGCATTAAAATGCATTATTTTGCCAGTGTTTGCATTATTTATTTTCCCGAAAACTTTATTTGTTCTTAGAAAAGTAGAATACAATACAGTAGTACAAACAAATGATCATTTATATGCAACTGAGCAAAAAATGTACAAAGATTTCAGACATGTCATAAAAATACAGAAAAAATAATTTAAAATAAAAACAAGACAAAATATAGAGGACATGCAATGAAGGGAAAATAAAATATCAGTTTGATGATCTCATGTTTCCTTTCACTCTCAAAAGGAACCATCCTGGGGGAAATCAAATTGTCAGATAAAAAGATAACACCACACAGGAGACAAGGTAAATGAAGTGACAAAGAAAATGAAAATAATGGTGAAAGCATAAGACTCTTTAATAATCAAAAACAAAACTGCTAACACCACGCTGAAGGTATGGAAGCCGCAACTGCCATGGAGTAATATCTGGTTGGAGAACTGAAGTGAGATGAATACGGTGCAAACCACAATTCTTAGCAGTGACAAATTTTGATCCATTGGACTCATATCTGCTAGCTCACATTTCCACTTCTAGGGAACACTGGGCTTCATAGTCTTCGAATGCCAGAGAAGAGTCCTAGTGGGTAACTTTCATGACTGCTAAAGGTGGAAATATGCATTTTTGAGGTAGGCTGGAATTTGCATATCATCAAACATAGAAACAGAGGAACTTAAGGCAGATCATACAAGGCTGCCCTGGCCAGAGATACAGGTTTTCTTTCTTTCATTCTACCTACTGCCAAAGTATTTCTGATAATTTTCAAAGTAATTTTGCTACCTCCCACTATTCTGTAGAGCTAGAAAGTATGGCAGAGTCTAGACTTTTTGAGATTCAGTAACATTTCAAATGTTATTAAACTGGGAGTAGCAGGAAACAGGAATGACAAGATGCTGTTACTATTACACAAGTCCGTTCCCACTCTGGACAGCACCTGAACTGCTGCCCCCTTTTAATCATTTAAAAATAAAAAGGGAGAACAGAAATGTGAAAAACATCTGTTGAATAAAATGATTTTGCAGAAGCATGAGAAAATTAAGAAATGACAAAGTAAGCTGTGAAGACCGTGATTGTTAATGAATTACAAATTTGACACAAGTTAAGAGACAATGACTAGTAGCAACTCAGGAGATGGAAAATTATGCTATACCTTAACAGTAAAAAACCAAAATCTTCATGCACTACAAAACCGCAAACGCACTGGGTACTGTTTCTGAAACACTCACATTGCCAGGAGTAGCACAGTTGGTTTGGAGAAAATACACTTCTGATTTATAATATGTATTATCTGAGCTAAGAAAGAATCCAACCAAGAATTTTTTGAGATCATTCTAACGTTGTCTTTCAAGAGCTGTATTAACAATAAGTGAATCAATATCACCTTTTATAGAAGATGTAACAACTATCAGTTCCCAGCAAAAAAAAATCATCCTGTACAAGTGACTAATTTTGATGTGGGGATGCCTGTTAATTTATTTTTACTGAATACATCTTGTGCATAATAAAAATATGTGAATTCAACTTTCTTTTCATGAATAATACAATATTTCATCTTTGCTTCTAAGTTATCACTGTTTCAGAGTATACTACATGGATGAACTAGGAGTACTTTCTTAACAGAAAGATCTCTTCTGAAGACATCTCAGAAGTAATAATCTTCAAGGAGAATAGTACATAACAATAAGACATAGTTGATAAAGCACAGAGGATGCTGGGGAGTCCATTGCAGTAAGCAGCTACACTTGATCGTAATGACAATGAACATCTGAAAACTGTCTTTCACTGTGTCAAATGGAATAAAAGACACCAACAACCTGATGATGTGGCAAAACTCTTGGCAATTAAATGATCCAAATTATATTATAGCTTACGGATATCATGAAATAAATACATATGACTCATCAAAAGATATAGAAATCCAGAGATAATTATTGAAAGCTCAACATTTCTATGGTACCAGGTTTCAATAACATTATCTGATTGCTCAGTTATTCAAAAGGGACATAGAGTGACTGAACAGAGATCCCAGAATAAATATTAATTTTCATTTTTAATTTACAACTGTCCAAATTTCTGAAGCTTATCAAAGCAAAAGATTAGATATCAGTATCGCAGGCTGAATAGCAGCTATGTAAATTCAAGATTTTAACACACAGAGGTAGATGTTATGAGCTGGCTAAATTTCAGTGTGGTATAGAATGGCTGAGTATGAACAATAATTAGGAGAGGGTGACTATAAATTGTAGAAAATCTGGTTTGAAAAAGATGACAAAATGTAAATTTTCCTGAATTAGAAAACAGCAAGGGCATTTAAACATTACTAGACATCTTTCCAACTTAAAGATCACAAACTTGAGCCCTAATAGAAGAGTGCGGCATGGTATTGAAGCTATACTTTTCTTCCTGATGTTGGAGCTAATCTTTCTTTTGTTAATCTGATGTGATAAAGATTAAATAAAGAATTAAAAGGGGTAACATTAAGATTTTTACAGCAGAATTCATTAGAAACATTTTCATAAATCTGCTTCAAATAGAATAAAAATATCTTGTATCAACGTCCTGAAAATCAACCCAGCTTTCACTTTTCTAGCAAGAAATTTCATTATTCCTTGCACAATAGAATTGTGAACCAATGGCAACTGCAATTCTGGGAAAGTAAAGGAAGTCCACCTTTCCTGGAGGTTTACCTTAATGAACTGACTTAATGGGTAGAAAAAATAGTATTTTTTTCAATTGGATGGGGCACATTTAATTCCTATGCAAACGATGTAAAAAAATATTCCAACTGGAAGTAGTTTTCATCTGGTGTAACTCTTCCTATAAAGTCTCAACAAACGTAGATCAGATTCATGTCAAAGTAAAAGTTATGCTGTCAGGTTTCAAAAGATAGGCTTCCTGTTCCTCCTAGTTACATAGTTAACACTACATTTTTTACACTCATTGTAATTAAGAGTTGCAATTTATATCTCATACACATCTGAGTCCTTGAACACCTCAATGTATTGGCTCAGGCTAACCTCCACCAAAATCAAAGGAACACAAAGTAAAAGAGGAAAAGACAACTAGCTGGCAAATATCAACACCTTATCATCAGCTGAAAACCTTTCTCCAGAGCCAATGAAGGCTGTGCACATTCTTCCAGCCACAGGCTTCATAGACCCTCGACATACAAAATGATTGTCTCTAAAACACCCCTTTTCACCTCCAGCAAGCTGCATGGCTGCCCAACCCTGTCATAAATCTGCCGTAGCAATCGTGCATCCATCTTCCCAACATCTGATTTCCAAGTCAGCATTTGTTGTCGTGATACAGCCTACCAAGTGGGTCAAGCCAGAGCGAGAACGTTACACAAGGGTCCCGCAGGTTATGACAGCTCATCATTCAATCCTGAATCCACTGTAATTTTCTACAATGGATTTATAAAGCTCATAACAAGAGAAAGGTCACAGAAGCCAAATGCTGCCTTCTTGCCCTTCGCCTCATGAGGTGACTTCTGCATGAGGTGACACCAAAGTCTAATCTTAGGCTGCAAGAAAACCAGTCACTTCTGTGACCTTCCACAGGCTCTGCACTTCACAGAAGAAAACTGCTGGGAGACAATCCAGTTCCCACAATTTTCAGGTGATATCACAACACCCGTGTTTTGCCAAAGCCTTCCCAAAAGAAGAAGAAAATCAGCAGCATGACTTAAGTTTGCAGGTTCTACTGAAATCACGACTTGGCTGTAGTATCATATGCAGCTGAGAGGCAGACTAGAACGCTCTGTATACGCTACGCATGCTGTAGCTCTGTTATTGTGGCTGTTGCTGTAGAAATGCTGGATAACACAGTGACAGGAATGAGCGACCCCGAACACGCTCCTTCTGGAGACCAAACCCTCTTCTTGCCTTTGGTCCCTTACGCAATGCTCAGCCACTCTTCCCGACTCAAGCAGAGGGCTCTCCAGGACTCCACGCTCTCCTCATCATTGGATCCTGACCTTAGCAAAGTTTTGAAACTCGGTTCTCCCAAACACGTTGAAAATCTTCAACCCATCTACGCCATCTCTTCTGAAACTTGTTTTCCCATCTTAATTACAGTAGCCATCAGCAATCCCGCTTCTCTCCCTCCTCACTAGTTGTACATAAATACAGTATCTCTGCCCGCTAATCTATGAAGAGTTAGCTGCTACATTCGTCTGCTGATTTAGGTGAGTCGATGTTGCGACTCAGCCCTCAGCCCCCGCCATTACACACAGCCCAGTCAGTCACGTACTCGCTTCTGATTGACAGGGGTCCCGGCCACCTGGGCCAATCAGCGTGAGGCGCATGGCCTGTGGGCCCGCCCACTGCATGGCCCGGGGAGAGAGGCGGGAGCTGCTCGGCTGCGGGGCCCGGAGCCCCGGCCGGGGTCACCGTGCTCGGCTGGGCTCAGAGCTTGCGTTACGGTTGCGGTGTTACATGGCCCGATCTGTGGGAATAAAGTGGAGATTGTCCCAGCAACGCGGCTGTGCCACGGTCTGGCCAAGGATCCCTGGAGGCCCTTCCCGCCCATGGTGCTGGGCACCAGTCACCCTTCCCTTTGCCATGAGCAGGAAGCGCTTCTAGCCGCCTGCCTGTCTCTGCACCCAGCTGTCCTTTTCAGGCACCCCTCACAACACTCCACCCCGCCTGTGCCCTCCTTTTTGCTTTGCTCCCGGCCGGTGTGGCCTGTGAGCCCTCATCCGCCTGCCCTCTCCTCGGGAACACGCACTTTCTCGTTCAGCCTCAACACCTGCTTGTACCAGGGCTCCCACCAACTCTGCTCCCTCTCGGCAGTGCCCACATCACTGCGCCCTTCTGAGCCTGTTCGCGTGTGCTGTGCCTGAGCTTCATTTGCCTCCCTGAACCCAGACTGGCTGCGCCCCAAGGACAGACCCAGCCCCGCACATGGGTGATCTTCCCACATACAGCTTTACCGTAAGGGTAACTTCAGTATACTTTAAAAAATGGAAGCTTAAACGTACTCTGTTTTTTGTCACGGAAGCTGCAAAAGAGGACATACAGAGAAACCCAAATCGAGAGCGCGCTGGAAGGAAAGGGGAGGAGGCAGAGAGGGATGGGAAGGGGACAAAGGATGGGCTGGGGCAGGCAGAGATCTGTCGTAATCCTCCTTACAGATACAAGAAGAGAAATGAAGGGGATGCGGAAGAAGAAATTATTTAAAGTCATGAAGACAGATCCTTTTTCAGAGGTGGAAACTGAGTATTTAAAACCACTTGCAATGAGAGTGAATTGTTTCACCTTACCTACACAAAACTGCCTTTGGGGCACATTCTCGTCTCTCTCGACAGAGCTGCAGAAAGGCGAGTCCCTGAGGGTGGGGAGGGGAGTACGCTGCAGAGCATGGCAAGACAAATGCTTGGGCACGGGCAGCATGAGGACGCTTCGGACAGCGTCCCTGGCCCCTGCCCTGACAGGCGTCCGCAGCAAGCAGGGAGCTGGCTGCTGCTGGGGCTTAGGCCGTCACAGTGCGAACATGGGGTGCGGCCTTTGCGGTTGCTTTGCAGCAGGATTGACTTCTACGAGGCAGTGGGGCAAAATGCTGCAGTATTTAACCAAAGAACAATATGTGCTTCTGTTCATACGTAAGCTTCTTTATAAGCAAGAGTACCTATTCGTGCTCTCCCTCTGCCTGCTTTATGAGTGTTGCCGTGTGCAAAGCAGAGATATGCTTCCTTTTACCAAAATTTCCCTTTTGCTATTGCACGTTCTGGAGCCACAGGCAAGTGACTCTGCAGCTTTGTCCCACAAACATGGTACAGATGTTTATCACTGAGCACTTGATGGATGAGTTCAAATGGGAGAAGCAGGAACTCAGAAGAATGGAATCTTACTGATAAATATTTCTCAGCATTACAGACTGCAACATATATCTTCAGATTCCATTTGCCAGAATTGCTTACAGGTGATAGGTACGTCAATTAGTGTAGTACTCCTGGCAACCTGAGAAACATAGATTGGAACTGATAGGCTATGTACTGTTTTCCAGCTGTAGTGCAGCTCGCTGCCATTATTTGCTTGTAACAAACATCTGTTCCGTGATTAAAGCACCTACAAATGCCTCAGTGTCTCCAGAATTACAAGAGGTTAGTTTGTTAAACATTTAATCTATGTAAACAAATACAGGCTTCATGCAAGACAAATCTGAGTATGGACTGATTATTCTATCATAGCGTGGCTAACTGTTACTCACAGATGTGCATGAAAACTTTGAAATGAAGAAATTCTCATATATTTTCCTAGGTAAAATATGTCATATGAAGGTCGGTTTACTCAGAGGCTCCTACTTTTAGAAATAAAACATTTCAAAAGAAAGGAAGCATTTAAACAGTGTCACGGCAAAGTGGCTTATTCAGTTACTAACTAGCTGGTTTATTTTTAATTGCTCGTGGACCTCTTCAAACTCAGCCTAGGTCAGCCATGAAGGGAAGCAGTTGCCAGCTGGTTGGCAGCTGCACAGCCTGTGTAGGGTGGACATTGTTTCTCACAGCCGAAGGACGGGGTCTCAGATCAGAGAAAACATTACCACAGTAGGCACGACTGGGTGCCCGTGACTGGCCTCCCCGTCACTCACAGCAAAGAGGCCGAGGGCATGTTTCTGAACTACTCTCTTACCCCTAAAGGTGGTCTCTCCAGGTCAGGGTTGAGGCACATTGGTGGGGCAATGTGGGGAAGTTTGCACTGCTGCTGCCCATGCTGTATCTGCTCTATAAATAAATAGAGGACTTTAGCCTCCAGGGCTGTCAGTTTGGCACCTTCCATGTGCACAAAAGACACGTTCTGGCTTTTTTATGTTTTTAGAAACAACCACCCAAAAAGTTATATGCAAAGCTTAGTATGGCAATTCAAAATAAATCAAATTTATTGTATGAGAGCACCTAAAATCCCACAACTTGCACTCGTTCTCTTTTGTTTTTTTCTACTTTTAATTGTGATAAGAATAAAAGTTATGGACCTCTTTCGGTGTTTCTTGATGACAACGGTTGCTGTTCCACCACAACTCCAATGCTGCCACCAAACATGCAAGAAGAAGGCCTATTGCTAAAATGCAGAAAACGCCTGCAAAACTGTGAAGCTTGAGTGCCTTCCCATCTGTCTGTGCATTGGTATGGCTATTCAGGTCACAACGTCCCATCCGCGGCCACCATTTCTGCTTAAGTACATCCAAATCTCCGCTTTCTTGCAACTCTAAGATCCTGCAGAAATTTCAAAACACAGGTGTTATTTTCAATAACACTATTTCTCAGTTTTTTGGTCTTTTCCATATGTCACATAACTCTTAAGTCTACTGTCCCACAATTCAAAACTCCATCCCGCCAGCGCCATGTAGTATTATTCATCTGAAACACTGTTATAACCAGGATTTCTTTCTACTCACAGCAGCAGGTAAACTCCTCTGGGTAACTTGAGAAAAAGAAGAGACTGTCAAAAATTCCATTGCAATGCAAGAAGCATTTCCAAGGGAAAGCATCATATTCCAGTTAGTCATGGCTGGTCTGGCTACATTCAGCTGCAACAGCTGGTCCCGCTAGCAAAATGCTCAACCTACTCCACTGCTGCTCTGCCACAATAACTTGAAAATCACATGAGGCTAAACATACTGCTATTTGTGCACTACTTAATACAAATCTGTTTAAGCAGCAACCAACTCATTCGCTTCAGCAAACGTAGTTTATTCAAAAGGATTTTACTTCAATGCTGATACTTCATGCCTGACTTACTGTGTTAACAGTTGCTAATTAATCATTGTTTTGCCTCTTGTGAAGTGTCCCTTCTCTCCATGAATGATTCATTTTGGATTTGGTTTGATAACTGTTTTAGCTGTTTACTAACAATCTCTTCTCTTGAGGCAGCTTTGTCTCTGGTTACGCAGCTGGAGTTTTACCCCTTTTTATAAAGATGGAGCAAGATGAGGAAATCTTGCTTCAGCTCCCTGCCTGGAGCAGAGCACCCGCTCACCTTCTGCTAAGGCCACACATGCCTGCACAACTGCATATCTTCAGTTCAGTGTACACATTCACATAAAATAAAAGATATTCCCAGCTGATAGCTCAGAGATCACTAAATAGCATAGTCTTAAAGTCTCATAGTCTTGGCAATCCCATGTGATACTCAGCTTTTCTTGTTTTCCTGTACCGTTGTGAGGCTTCGACTTGTCTTTCCACCCTAAAGGATAAACCCAGGCGTTATTACTTGCTTACTGTAGGGAGCAACACATTGCTTCATAGTCTGCAAAACGCAGCATGAATCAAAGATGTCTCTTCAACCTCTCCCCTAGCTCCTACAAAGCTCAGAGGACATCAGTCCTTCCTCTGCCAGAGGCAGTGCTGCCTGGAGGTGTGAGGCCACACACCACGCTCTGCCCTAAGCAGATGCACATGGAGCAGAAGTAGCAGCTTTGTTGAAGCCTGAACTCATAACCTCTCTGCCGTCACTTACTCTCCTTTATTCAGTAATTGCCAAAATTAGTGTGAACCGCAAATGGGATGCCTTGCTGGTTATAGAGAGGAATCCTATAAAACAAGCTTTGTTTCAGTTTACCTCTGGGAGAAGAGATCCCTGTAGGGGCTTCCATGCTGGAGTGCTATCCCATATCCTTTGCTGCTGATGCTGTTTCCAATGACTGTCACAGAGCATTCATCATCTGTCAGCGCAGCATATTCCACCACCGTCACATCCCACAGGAAAGCATAGTTTCCTTTCTTTGCCTGTAAATACAGCATGAACACAACACAATCTAAACTAAACTACATTTCTAGGTAGGACAAAACTTAAGCAAACAAACAAACCCTGAGCTTGTCATTACTCCATGGTAGTATTTCATTCAGTCAGTTTCCCTGTAGACCTCCAACATCTTCGCACAATTCTAACGCTCTTCCCTCCCAGCAGTACCTCATCTACTACAAACCTTGCTAAAATGTCTTCCATTTTTTATAGGAATACATAGGATATCATAGACAACTGCAAATGTAGGCAAGGCTTACATAACATGTGATTCAGCCTTGAGAATACAAGGCTCCGGGGAGACCTTATCGCAGCCTTCCAGTACCTGAAGGGCCCTACAAGAAAGCTGGAGAGGAACTTTTACAAGGACATGTAGTGATAGGACCAGGGGTAGTGGCTTCAAACTGAAAGAAGGCAGATTTAGATTAGATATAGGGAAGAGGTTCTTTACTCTGAGGGTGGTGAGGCACTGGAACAGGTTGCCCAGAAAAGCTGTGGATGCCCCCTCCCTGGAAGTGTTCAAGGCCAGGTTGGACTGGGCTTTGAGCACCCTGGTCTAGTTGGAAGGTGTCCCTGCCCATGGCAGGGAGGTTGGAACCAGATGATCTTTAAGGCCTCTTCCTACTAAAACCATTAATTCTATGAAATAGTTATAAATGAAAGCTATTGCCTTAGCTGATGAAATTTGATGTATCTTTTGTAGCAGATACGAATTAGTACGAGTGTGACTGATTCCATATATTCATGTAACTAGATGGGTACAGTATGAACATTAAGTGGTCCTTCCTCGTCATCACAGTCATCAGACTCGTAACTTTACAGCTTTCCTCATATAAACATGTCAATAAACAAAGCCCCTTGGAGAGCTGTGTTAATCCTGTTACAAAAGGCATGCTCTGAGCTTAAAGAGTTCCCTCGTCTTTTCACAGGTAAGAAGAGTCACCAGCATCTCCTATTATCTCACTTTTGGCCCAAATATTGTATTATTTTAGCATACACCCACACAGACGTCCCTAAATGTCGGCCTTAATTGGGATTCAAACCAATGCCTGCATGCAGTGCATGCAATGAATGTAAATCACCTTATTTAACATAAGATGTAAGAAGCATCTCTGGATAGGGATTCAGTAAAGAAAAAAGTCATCATTTTGTTCGGTTACAGTAATCATTGGTTTCCTAATACATTTATCTAGTATGTTTTTAGGTCTCTAGTGAACATACAGAGCACAACAGAACAGATGGGCTGGAACATCTAATGCAAATAAATGAGTAGTCATGAATGTAGATTTCCAATACTTTTTTTTCTTTTTTTTTAAACTTCAAGTGATTTCAGATCTATCTTTAGGTCAGAATAAAGCAAGGCAGGGAGCTGGAGTTCTGCATATATTCCTGCATGGGAACTAAATCACCAAGCTCGCCTAGCAAACAGCTGCAGCTCTGACATGGAATTAGCTCATCCTTCCACTTATTTTCCATTTTTGTGTAAGCTCAATATTGAATTCACCTGTAAGCCTATAAGACTCCCTTAGTTATTTCGTTGTATTGTATTCCTCAGTTGAGCAATTAAGCTAATTTTATTTCACCGTGCTTTGATATAAACCATAGCTCTCTGAAGTCCCTGACAGTTGTTTAAACATGACAATAAATCAAATGGGTGAGTTATCCTCTAGTGGGTAGAATCCAGGGAAACAAAGATTATCAGTATGTTGTCTGGATTTTCTGTAAGCTGCTTGCCACCTCTTTTTCACCCTTCTCTGTTGCCTGCATCAAGGCACAGATCCCCAAATTCATTTGCTTCTGAGTTAAACCAGAGTAAGATTTAAACAAGGCTGTACCAACCACTTAGAAAATAATTTTTTGTTAAGGGTGTGTCACCATTGTGGATGTGTACTCACTTTCTCCTTTGCCACCTCCCCGTTCAGTTCCAAGTGACAGTAATAAGTGCATATAGCTTCAGACAGCTATTGTTATACTCGTACAAAACATCATTAAAATCTAAACCACAGTATGGTCCTTATAGGAGTTATTCAAATAGGAGCCACAGGACTCTACTGTTAAAACCATATGTTGATTTAGCTGACACAACTTTACTAAACTAGCTTGTTCATAAAAATATCTCTCACTTAAATGTCACTGTATGAAAGCAGACCAGAGCAAGACTTCCAGATCTGCATTGTAATACTCTCCCTGGCTGTCTACCTAAACTGAGAATGGTGGCGCAAAGGAGGAAAGAACAAACAGATCACTCTTTACTATATTCAACAGCCAGAAAAGGCTTCATCATCTATCAATACAAGGATGCGTAAAAATTTAAGGATGGAAAAGGAGTGATTCCTCAAGCCATCTGGCCTGTATTCAGCCAGCAACCTACATTCTCGGGAGCCTAACGTGTGTTTCAAAGGTGTTTTCTGAATGGTCATGTATCCATAACTAACTGGGTTGTTAGCAGCAAAACTCTTTCTCTTGCCCCCTGCTCTTCCCTTGATGGGCTTTAACAGTTCACGTTTTATGCTTTCACATCTGCAGTGGTGCTGATAGGCCTCCTACCTGGTTAGGGACAACAAGCAATGGGCATCAGTCTGACTGGTGTTCCTGGGAGTTAAGGACCATCAAAAGCCCTGTTTTTGCACATCTCAGGCAGGTTGTGTTCGATGGTAAATAGTACACAGGCTTTTGCTACCTATGATAGAACGCTGTCCAAGTTCAAGGGTGTTAAAATTATGTATTCATGGGACCAAAGACAGCAGCATTGTCGACACACACATAATTTATTCAAAATCTATGCTATTAGAGAACAAAAACTTGCCTGTTGGATGTACAGAAAGAGAAGACTCAGAAAAGATTTGTCCTAAATTGCCGTGCTAAAATGTGTCTTGCATTTTTCTGGTTGGTTTTTCTTATGTTTGTTTGTTTTAAATAGCTGTATCTTTTGGTTGTTTCATAATTGCTCTGTAAATCCTCTTTTCAAATCTAAAATTTACAGAAGAACAACACTGACAACATGTCATACATGCCTCATCTTTTTCTTAGTAATACGTGAGGAACCCACTCTTCCTCAAATATTCAATTTCAATTATAAGGCAATGTCTGGAGAAAAATCACATTATTGATTACACTTTTCAAGCCTCAGTTTTCTGTACGTTATTTTATACAGAAAACCTTTCAATGTTAGACAGCAGTGACAAGGTCTACTTCTCTTGCAATTGCAATGTTGCTATCCTAAATTATGCCCTGCAACTGCCAGCATTAATAAACAAAGCCTACCGGGTGTCTTTATATCAATTTTATATTTTTTATGACATAAATCATTCTATCCAGTGTCATCACATCTGTAAAGCATTATTTCTCTGACAGCTTGATCATTTTAACATAAACATGAATCTGTTTTAAACTCTTAGTTCTGCATACTTCTCAACTCCCAGAAATAATGGATGTAAGACTGTTTCCCCCCTCTGACTGCCAAAAACAGAATATCCAAAGATCACTTTGTTCTAAGGGAAAAATTCTGTCTTCCAAAACTTGTTCCACTTGTGTAATTTTCTTCTCTGAAGAGCGGAGACCTGGTATTAGCAGTGTGTTCATTGCATGGAAAGCTTCCTTATGAGCAAATGTTTTGTTGCTGTCTAAATTCAGCAGCCTTCAAATCCCTGTCAGATCTGTTGTGACAGCTAAGCAGTGTCATTTGTTCAATTTAAAGATCAGATACATTTACTTTTTAATACCTTCACTAGGCAAGCAGTAAAAGCCAAACAAAATCAAATCAATAGTTATTTTCAGCTAAAAATCAAAACAAAACTTTTTAAAAGTAGCTTAAACTTTTACTTTTTGGCACATGAACAAACGCACGCGTGCACATGTGCACGCGCCTTAGCTTCCAGGCCAGAGGGGTACTGGAGGTAGGAGGATTAAGAACTGCAGGAAACACCTGGCACTGACCTGTGGGATGTATGAGCAGGAACCGTACCATGGCTCCCTAGTTGCATATGATGCAGATGTACCTACCCATGCAACCAAGTCCTGATCACAACACAGCACAGATCCATATCCTCAGGCTCTTGCATTCACAGCTCAGCCACCTAAAGCCTGCATTGTATGTTTTTAGGGCCCAAAATAGAATAAAAAGGTTCTAGTGATCAGACATCATTGCAAAGATAATAGAGAGAGATGGTAAAGGGGAATATGGCAAATACCAACTAAGAACAGGTAAGACGGCTTGAATAACGTATGACGGAAATGAAACACAGAATAATAAGCTAAAATGTAGACTTTAGACTTTTAATTGGCTTTCATACTTTGCTCCTTTGCTATGGCCTTACTGCAACTTTCAGTATGCAGGCGTATTGCAGAACAAAACCAAATAGCTCGGTTAAACTTTCAAAACCAGAAATTCAACTAAAGCAGTACTCATCTATTTCACTCAGGTGGAACTACTATGGCGGTTTACACCAAAGACACTAGATTTATCTTTGGCTGAAGAGGTTTAAGAAAACAGATTTAATAAAAAAAAAACCACCACCCTGGGCAAAGCTTACTTTAAAAATATTTTTTCTTCACCATCATAAAAAATTTAAAAGCCAAGGAAGATTGCCTCCGAGATACAAGAAGGACCACAAAGAGAATAGTAATACTTCAGAAAAGCAGGAAGCAACCTCATAATGTCACTCTGCAACATGGAGGGAGATGGAAGAATATTGTTCAAAGGATCCTGACTTACTGACGGTAAAACAATGGTTTTTCAAAGAAGGCATGGTAAGAAATAATTACTTGAAAAAAGATGAATTTCAGATTAATCACTGATATGCCTGTGATTTGTCTGAAACTTATGAAGAAGTTACCATACTAAAGTCAAATGTGCAAGAATAATGCAACATTCATCATTAATTTACTGGCAGAACAGAGTGTCTCTGTAGCTGATCCCATTATATGGCTGGTGCCACAGAAATATCAAAAAGCGACCTTTACATTGGCATTAGTGGAATAGTTCAAAAACATGCTTGGGTAACATTTATTATCTATAAAAGAGTGCTTTAAGAAAAGCAATACAGTTCTTATAAAAAAGAAAATATGCCATTTAATCCTGTTCAAATGATTTAAAGATTAATATAATTATGGAGCAACCAAAGGATGTAATATATTCAGGATTTAAGGAATCATTTACTTTCACTCCAAAGGCTGATGGGTCAAGAAATGGAGAAATTTATGAGGACCCATGAAAACATATGGATGAGCAACCACATTTCACAATATAAAATTCATTGTGGACAATAAATTATTGGAAAACATAGTTTTAAAAAAATCCTATTCATTGAACTTCTAAATTACTTTTAATCTCAAAATAAAAATGAACAGAGGTGACTATTCAACAAGAAACACTCAGATTTAATGTTTAGTGTTACAGGATATAAATTTTCTGAAGGAACCAAAAAAGAGAAGGAATAAACTATTACTGTGCCATTACCTAAATCAATAACACATTCACATTTTGTACTGTACTTGGGTTTGATCACTTCACCAAAAGTGATACACAGGAAGAAATGAAACGATTCAGCATAATCTTGGCACCAGATTGATTGGACAGGGGAAAAACAGTCTACATCAAAGCAAGGCTTTTAAAAAATACAACCATAACAGTTTAATTCTCGTCTGTATATGTATAAAAGACAGATATATGGGAATGCCTAGGGATCATACTACTTCATTCGTTCAAAGCAAAAATGTCTGCCCGCAATGAAAAAAGCGACAGGCTATTACATACACTGTGGTAACTAATAACTACACTGAAGAACTGATTGCCACCGAGTATTATGCAAACAGTTTGCTGAGATTTACCAATGTCTTAAAAATGTGTGCAATTCCAGTACCAATGTCTGCCTGGGATAAAACGGCAGGAGCTGCCCACTGTGAGCTCCTTGGGGATCCTGGCTGTAGCTCAAGCCAGAAAGAAACTTTCCATATGACAGCGTTAGTCAATCCTCACCTGTTCTAGTACCAGAAAACTCATTTTGTATGGACTGGTGATTTGTCTGGTAACCTTCACTTATGCTGTGCAGAGGTATTTATGGATAGGAGGACATCTTCTGTCTGCAATGACCACTTTCATTGCCTTGGGAGTATGACAAAAGCAAGTTGCCCCCCAGCTCTGAAACATCCTTCTGTCGCTTACGTGACTTTGCAGTGCATTAACGCCCTTTCCGTGGCCCCACCAGTGTTGCAAAAGCTGTGCCTCAACAATGGGAGATGGCCACTGCGGCTACAGGGACTGTGCTGTGTCAGAAAAGAGACCTCTGCCATGGCAACCAAATGCCACAAAAGCTTTCAGGACTTTCTTGCTCTATTATCCTTTTGATTTTAGGTAGTCAAAGGGAGTAGAAAAAGCTCGGGTAGAAAAAGCTCTGTGAAATGGAAAGAGGTAAATGGAATAGAGACAAACATCTGAAATACCTGCCTGTACCATAAATAAGCAGCACTCCCCTGTTCTGCATTGAAGTGGCATTGCTCTGTTTGTAACTGCGGCTGAACTGTGATGGTGTCTGAAGAAAATGGAAAGAGGAAGGAGCAGAGAAAGGGTAGTAGTGATTTTTCTTGGATTGTGTCGGACAAATCCTCATTCAGAAAAATGTGTAGGGATCTTTTTATGCTAGAGAGATTTAGATTTCCCATTTCCTATAAAATATATTTTTAGGGCACATTTACATCTCTTTCATGCAGCAGTACATGTTTACAGATGGAAAGTCCCATCTCCTTGGCTGAGATCAATTCTCCTTTAGAAAAACAGAATTTTTAGCTGTAATACTTGACTTTGAAAACTTGTCTGTTTATTCAAAGAGTTCAATGAGCTAGGAAGAGCCACATTTAAACTCTAAACAGAATACTTTAGTTGACAATGTTATTAAATATTAAGCCAAATTTATGTACGTGTCTTATCAAATAGCAGCCTTGGTCAGCTTTGGAGACTGAAGTAAATTTGGTTATTGTTGATGTTAATTGAATGAGCTGATCAAGTTATATAAAAATCAGCCTACAATATTGAAATCAAACTTAAAAGTTATTATCACATAGATAGGATGGAGCTGCCAGCTCCATACAGACAACATAACTGGTATTCCAAACAGCCTGCCAAGCTACAGTTACATTTCTGACTTAGGCAAATCTAGCTGTCATCAATGGCAGCACACAGTAGGCTTACAGAATAAAAGTATTTACAGTCTCATGGCTAAAGAGCATCCACTGACATAAGACTGGTAAAAAAGAAAAAAAAAAGTAAAATACTGTGCATTTTCTAAGGTAAACTGTTTTATTATTGGTTTTAATGCCAGGGTACATAGAAAAGTACTTACTTCATGTCTCTATTTCTACCTCCTTTAAATGCTAACAAAGCCTCTCAAAATAGAGTCCTCATTTTCATAAAGTGTTGAGCAGATTAAAAAGAAAAGATCAGCACGCTGCAGATTTTCTCTTGCCGGAACTCTGCCATGTACCAAGAAAGAAAGTCTGCTTGAGCCAAGGGCACAGGGCTTTAGGAAAGCTCAGCTAGGAGAGGGGAGAAAAGCCAGGGTGAACCAAAACTACTGACTAAATACTTCTCTGTTGGGAGAGGCAAGAGTGTTTGTATAAGGATTTTGTCCAAAAGTCACACAAAGAGTTGGGAATCTTATGTTAAAGGACTTTGATATGGGAAATGGGATGGCCTGTGTTACTGTGTTCAACCCAGTTATGGCACTGTAAAACACGGTAAATTGTAGCTGCTTTCCCTCTGACTGTTCAGAGGAGTTTGCAAAGAAAAAAAAAGAAACCCAAGCCCAAAGTATTTTATTATTTCTCACTTACAAAAGCATAAAGAACTAATAATATACTTACTCCGAATCAGCATTTCACTGAGAACAGCATAACTTTGATCAAACAATCACTACGTTAATAAAAGCTGTTAGCTTGTTTTGCAAAAAAAAAAAAAATTGACAAATAAAGGGGACACGTTTCACTAAAGGAGCAACACATTAAACTTTCACCATGTCTGCAACCCTTCTGCCATAACATGTGGTTTGCTGTTATTTACTATCTGGTTTTGCTGAGCTACGAGGTGGGAAGCAGAGAATAGAGGCAGACTAGGAGTGCGAAAGTGTGGACGTGTTTATTTGCATGATGTGAACCAGGGCGGTTTATCACAGGACTCGGCAGAAGGATGCAGGATCCCAAGCCACTCTGTATCAGTCCTTAAATCCTACATCAATGCTCAGTTTCACCAAAAGAATGTGCAGTGATATCTGAGAGAAATAAGTTAGGTGAAAGCACAGTGACATGGGAAAGAGTATATGCGGTTTTTAAAGTTTAGAATTAACAATGAAAATGTTGCATTAATTTCTGTTTTAAGAGTAATGAGCATACATTCAGTGAATCCCTTGATTCTTACTCATGTTTCCAATAAGTTCAATCCATCAACTCAGAAAAAAGCCCACTCAAATGAGCAAAGGACAAGAACCAGTACCTGGATAAAGTACAGAATGACATTCAAAATGGTACTACTGGAGCTCCCAAGAAACTTAGAAACTGTATGGCCAGATCCAAAGAAGGACTTATATACTGAAGACTTAGGCAGAAGTAAGGTACTTAAATTCAAAACCATGACCCCAAAATGTGATTCTTATCTGCCATCGAGTTACTAAAAGGAACTTTGGATAAGGATTTTTTTTATGACTATGTAATTGCTTTACTGTGATGTAACATTATTAACTCCATGCAAACAACATTGATGCCGCACAAAAATTAAATGAAAACCCTTGTGATCCAGTCTTACCTTCCTAATGCCTTCAGAAGGGTTTGATACACAATTGTCTGCCCCATTATTCTTACTGATAGTCCTCCACAGTTCAGCAAATGTGTTATCCTGCTCCAAAGGGTTTGTTCCTTTTGCTTTAAAGTATTCGTACACTGCTGAATCCCTGACCGTACCGTAAGATATATCCATTTGTTTGGACAGATCCTGAAATGTTCTGAAATTCAAGTGGTATTGAGATATTAGTATTATGTAGTACAATACCAATATTTCATTCATTAAATGGTTTCTTTCCATGTCTGTCATTAGTCAGAGAGCACTTACCCTCATCAAGTCATATTTGCATATCGCTTTCTTCGTCATAAAAGAAAACCAAAGAGCAATTTAATTGTATCAAGATCATATGAATTTAACTATACCTGAGCTCTTTTTCACCTCAGTAAAGATTTTGTTTTTGAAAGATAACATTCATATTAAATATTACAATGTCAAATTTGCACAAGGCTGTAGTGTAATAAAGACTTACTTGAGCACAAGAAAAATTCAGATTATGAATATAAACTTCCAGCCCCATCAGCATCACTAGAAATACCTTGCAGAATTCAGTGGAATTAGTTTGCAGTTACAACAATACCCAATCTGACTCCAAATCAATACGGTGTTTTAAACAAACAAATAAAATCCAATTTCCATGAAATCTCTCTTTTTCGCAGCCTCTGGTAAAACAGGCATTTTTCATTCACACACAGGCCTAACTTTCATTTACTCATTGTACCACTCTGGAAGTGTAAATGGGCCTCACCATGAGTGGCTGTGAATGTACCATTTATTTTCAAATTGTACAGAATGTAATTCACTCCTGTTTTACAGCCTTTACAGTGTAAATCACTGCCTGCATCAATGAAAACCAGGCCAAGTTTCAAAACATTTAAGGTGGAATCACTACCATCAGAACAACCATCCTAGCTGTTTTCCACCTTCAGACGTTCATTCCCATTCCTGGTGCCTCCTTCCATTGTCCTCAAGTATCGCTTCCCTGCAGTGCCACCATTGTTTTCATCTGAGCATACACACACAGAAACACATATTCATCCATTGACTACCACATGCGGCAGCAGGAACCAAACTGGATCTCATAATTAATAGTTTCTTTTATGTTTTGTGAATACATAGTAACAACATGCTTTTGGAATGACCAATCAATTAATGCTAGTTGACACTAGTCAAACTAGAGCAACCCTCCTCCCTCCACTCACCCTCATTTCTTTTTCCCCAAAACCAATCTTTCAGAAAAAAAAAAAAATCCTTCTCAAAACATCTGAAAGGCCCACTCATGCTACCTCCCACCTGCCTCCAGCTCCTGGAGCCACAAAAGCAAAACATTTTGCCTTGCAGCTCTTGCAGAAGATTTCTTCACAATGCTCTTGAGGAGCCTTCCCTTGGCCTGTGAGCTGCAGTAGTTTTCCACAGCTGAAGACTCATCAGACAACATTTTTTTCTGCAACCCTCTTCTCTATTTCAACAGGGGGTATGCCACTGCTTACATCTCACATCCCTGTAAGATTTTCTGCAACTCTGTTTAAATCAAAGCAACCCAGGCATACACACAACACTATACAAAAATATGTAGAAAACTCTCCCATTGTTTCCATCACATCACCTCCAGGCCTCCCAAGCTTGGGACCAGAAGGGCCCCTTTGCTGGGACACTCTGTATGTGAGCGAGCCAGCTCTGTCCCCAGAGCTGCAGCTCGGCGGCAATGCCTCTCCCACCCCCACCAAAACTCTTCAAACTCACAAGCTGCTTTGAACAGTTTAAGTGGTTTAGGTTCTTAAATTGTGTTGAGGACTTTTTATCATATTAAGCTGTTAAGCAGCTTTAAGTAAGACCACGTGAATGGTTTTTCTCTATGTACACTGCACACTTGTGGATTTTTGCTAACTCTGCATGTTACGGCAAAACCCAAACCTCCTGTTATTTCTCTAGCTCTGTATATGGCACTTTGGTAAAGTACAAAATGAACACCTCAAAGTTTGCTGGAAATTCAAAATTCTAATGAAAAATGAGAGAATTCACGTCGGTTTTATTTCTCTCTTTGTTTAACAATCCTGAAAGTTTTATTCTGGTCTCCTAAATGCTTCCTGTACATTTCATTGAACAGGACCATTTTTCCTTGTCTCAATCTAAATGATTACATGCTACATTTAGTTCCATCTTTATTTTTCAAAATTAGTTTCATCACATCCCCTGGAATTGCTTAGATCCTGGGGATGGATGAGCTGGCTGTTAAAAGACACATTTCTGTCTATTCTCTGTACAAATGACAAAGAAAAGTACTCAACAGGCACAGGAGGGTTTCTGTGGCAACCTTTTTCACCCCAGGTTTGGCACATGGATTCCAGTGTGTGTAGGAGTGCATGTTTGGTAGCAGCACAGTGGCAGAAACACGTTTAACTAATGATCTTTAGGGCAGCTTTCAGCAGGTAGCAACGCTACAAATGCCTGCTGCTCATGCTGCCATTCTGTTTGAAAGTTTGAACACCAGAGTTTGGATATTAAAAAAAATTAAACTTGCAGTTTTAATAACATCAGTATTTTCTGGATCACTTCTACTGCCTCTACTTCTGTGGAAGCTGTCTGTCAGAAACATGCCTTTTGTTTTAGCTAAATTGTACTTTATTGATAACCAGTACTTCTGTTTTAGCTAGATTACATTTTATTGACCATCAGTACTGTACAAAAGCACAGTACCTCTTCCTTTTCAAGCAGCACAGTTTCTTCAATTCTCTAAACATCATAGTGCACAGTGATTAAATTTGGGGCTTAAGTCAAGTGCTTTGCTGGACCAGTAAGCAGAAAATCAGTACTGGTGGCAGGGAGGGAAGCACAGCCTTTGCCTGGGTGTGGTGAGTAGGATGACTACTGCCCCTCTAGCCGGCAGAAATTCCATAGAAGAAACAATACAGAGCGTTGCGTGTCCTACGGATTACATGCGCCTTTCTCACAGTCCCCCGTTTGCTGTATTGCAAGAATAGCCATGGCCACGGGAACTCCTCCATACTGCACCACCATTGAAAAGGTTGTCTGAGAGAGACAGATGGTTGCCAAAGTACACAGCCAGGGTCCGAGTAGGTACCCAAGCTTGTGAGCAGTACTTGTATCATAAATTCAGAAGGATGGTGACAGTTTGAATGAGGAAATAACCTTATGCCTTTACCAAACGGACTGCTTAGCCAAAAAATCTATCTTGGAAATTACCCTGACAGGAAATGGTCTATGCCACAGTTCTTATTTGGTATAAAAAGAGTCTCTGTAATGTATTAAGGCAGGAAAGTGGGGGGGATGCTCAGCATCTCCATGGCCAGAGAGGTGATCAACAGATCAGGGCATGGCAGGTAGTGTCACACACACAGAAGACACTGAATGGAGATTAGTATCTCCTGTCTTTGACAGGATGAATTTAGATAATCGCAAGTGCAGGTTTTAACCATTGTTATTTTCACTCTCTCAGATCTGCCATTGCTAGACAAAAATCAGTCCTGACCACATTTCAGATACTGGTTGTACCTTACAATTGTGTCATTCTCTAAAGGCAGCTGCTCTCATTGTTCTTCGACTTTATTTTTGGATCTAGCCATTAGCTGGACCCACGTTCTTTAGCTACTCAAACTCTTGGCTCCCTTTCCTATGGCAAAGATCTCATGCATTTACTGTATAAAATTATTTGCAACAAAAATGTGTAGCATAAAAAGATGCCCCATTAACCTTACCACCTCAATTACTGGATCTCACAACCCATTAAGTACTCTTTGTAAGTGTGATTAAAGATAAAGCTAGTAAAGCAGAAAAAGCCAATGTTCCTCACTTTCAGTTTCGGAGCTGAACTTCAATTTGTAGACAGATACAGCCACTGTGTGCTTGCTATAATAGGCAGGTACATGTAAACCAGCTGATTTAAGTAAATGTATCTAAACAAAAATAGCGTCTTTTAAAACTGTATTACCAGCTCAAATATTTAACCAAGTAGTTATGACTGCTAGATAAATGCAGCTACTGAAACATAATTTCCAGTGGACTTGCAATTACTTCATGTAGAGTCAACTGCAAACTGGACTTTATGCTCATTTTATTTTTTAGAAACATATTGACATGAACCATATGCTGCAGCATAATCACTCAGGCAATAGCCGTACTAGCATTTATAATCTGACCTCTAGAAATAATTGCCAGAATAACAACACTAGTTAAGTTATGTTTTTTTGAATTCGTAAAAGATACGTGTAGCTGTAGATATCTAGACTAAAAATGTGCTGCCAGTGTAGGTTTATTTTGCTCTGGAACTGCCATAAACCCAAGAATTTCTGGATGAATAGTACAAACAAATCACATCTAAGTGACAGACTGAACCTGTCACTAGCTGCTTTGAAGCAACTGCTGATCAGTTAAACTCAACTGGAGTCATCAGGACCATCAGATACGATCAAAGTATTTAAAAAATAAAAAGAAACAAGCTCCTGTCATTTCTAAATTAAAAAAAAATGGTATTTTCTTTCTTTTTTGTAGCAACTGTAGGGTTTGCATTTTTTTTTTTATTTAAAGAGAGTCTTTAAACAAAGTAACAAGGGGAAAAGGCTAAAATACTTGCTGATTGAGTTTTTCCTCATCCTTACCATTCATTTTTTTAAAACTTTGTACCAAGCTGCACATCTGGAGTCCTCTGTGAAAAGTCTACGACTGCAAGCAAGCCCATCAGCTGGCACCACGTGTCATGCAGTACTGGTCTTTTACATCACAGTAATAACTGTAGCATTCTATCTTGACTTCAGCCTTAGAAAAACCATAATGGGAAAATCCTGACAGCTCCTTGATTTAGAGGTAGTTTCTCATTAGCATTCACAACTGCTGTGTTCTGACACTGTAAAACCGGGGATTTTTCCAGTCTGCTATTACTTATGGGAAAATATTTCAGCAGTTTCTGAATCCCCAGTATGATTTTAAAATAATGCAAGATTTTTCATGCTTCTTTCCTGTTCATTCTTCTGCACATATACCATTAGGAATAATAAAGCTTAAGGTTAGACATGGAAGTAGTGATCAGCTCTCTACCCTTGTTCTTCCATGCTGTGAGTACAATTTAGAGTAACCTCTGAGTAACTTCACAGCACTACATATGTTTTGTTAAACAATACAATAAAAATAATTCCTCTCAACTAAAATTAATTAATTTTGTTAAGTAGTATTAATCCCTAAGTTGTATACAGTCAGTAAAATAAATTCACTGCTTTTTCCATATTTGACAGATGTTCTTCTTTTAACTAAGGAAGCCAGTACCATACCCTGAGGTTTTTGCTCAATGCGGCATAACGTTTTAGGTGATGGCTGCCATCAAGATAAAGCATCCCAGAGATGATGAGACTTTTTGAGCTGCTCTACCTAAATAAAGCCTTAGAAATGCATACATAAAACATATGGCACAAGTCCTAAATTTCTATTTTTACATACCTTGAAGCTACTTTATTTTCATTTAATTTTTTTTTAAAAATGCTAGAAATTAATGATGTCTGCAGAATTAAATATAAGTGCAGTTCATAACTATAACTGTTTTCTCAAGAGGATATACGCGAGGGAAACACACGCTTTACATATTGGGAAAAAAGTAATCCGACTACACTTCTAAGCAAAAATAAAAGTAGCTGAATTGCTTTGACAACCTTATACCACCAGTATAAGCCCAAGAAATACCTATGAGCTGAAACCTAGAATACAAAATCCATCTGAAAAGAGATTTAGTTGATAAAGTTATCACCATTGGAAAGTAATGAGTTGAAAGAGGATTCTGCCTACTGTGAACTGCAGAAAAGCATTCACATTTTGAGACATAAAATTGCTCACAACTACACCCTCCATAGATGTATTTGTGAGAACAAAAGAGAAACATATGTTTATTGTTGGTGACCACACATCAGTTCACCCACTCAGAGACGGCCTTGGAAGCCAGGTAAGCTTTGCAGGATCAGCCTCTCATTTGTACATGTTTCCAGTGAGGGAATGGTCTGCAAAGGTGAGTCAAGGTTGTGGCTGGTAGTGTGGTGGTGTGGAAAAATTCCACATGAGCTGAAGATCTTTCCTTTCAGAACCTGAGTCCTGACCCGAGTCCTGTGGGGTTTTTTATGTCCATTTGTGAAGCAGCAAGGCAAAGGATTTGAGCTTTAGTCCATTATTCACAGATGAACAATCTTTGGACTTTGGATCTCCAGTTTTAAGTAAGATTTATGAGTGAATATATCATGTCTTAAGACATCTGAAAATGAGTTCAAACTTCCATGTAAAGACACTCTCTAGAGCTAGTCTACCCAAGTTGAATGGTTTAAATAGTTGAAGGAGGGGAGGGGGGGGAAGAATCGTCTGCTGTGGATACAGATTGCCACTAGGTGATGATAGTCTCATTGACTCAGAGACTTATGTGAAAAGTTTCCCTGTCTTACTGAATCCAAGTTACAAAAGCACAAGCCCACTCAAAAATGGAAGAAAAAATAGCAGTTAGCACTCCTAAGCACTAGTGCAGCCAACACTTAATGAGCCTCCAACTAGACTGGGAAGAGTGATATGTTAGCTGAATAATGAGATAATGATAGAACTGGTCTATCTTTAGCACTTGAGAGCCTCAAAAGTAAGTACCTATCAAAAGAAAAAATAAAGTATTGTGACATATTTCTGTAAATTTCCAACATTTGTTCCAGGTCCACGTGGGAATGTTACTAGCATGTGTTAAACTGGATGTAAGATGCATAAACTAAAAGATGGTCACTTCAAAGATAGGGAGGCCAATAAAATTTTTCAAAATTTTGTTAGAATGGCAGTAGCCACAAAGAATATTAAAATGACAGCAAGTTTATCTCCACATCTAATAATCTTAGACGTCAGAAGAATTAGGTCCATGGTTTTAATTTGTGCATCTCTGTCTTTCTTTAAAATTATGAATAATCAAGCTGAGCTCTTAAATTAATCAATAAATTGCTAACTTTTCTATAGTGACATGATCAAATTCTGCATTGTTCCATTTCACTGCAAATCAAGTCACTTTAAACACTCTTAATTCTGCTTCAGTGCAATGATGTGCAGAGCAATGGGTTTTTTCAGCAAATACGCTAAGCAAAATCTTCACTTTACCGATAGAGGTAGTCCAGTAGAAATCGGCAGCAGTACTTGCATGCTTAGTATACACCTTGCAGGATCAAGTCCTTCACCAGCAAATATGTCATTCTATAGTTCATATAAAACTCTTTTCATCAGCTGTCCATGAAAAATACCGTCCACTTTACTCTAAACAAAAGCCTTAACAGAAAAAGCCCTGTGGGAGTTTCTACAAGGGAATCCATAAGCACTGACAGATTCAACTACACTGAATCAGTGGAGTTGCAGCTCTTCCCATCAGGACTAAACATTTCCAAATCACAGAAGGAGACAAACAGTGCAGACAGTTATGGTTATGTACGTGCTTGTCATTGTCAGTGGAGCAGGAACAGCTGCTACACACGATTTCAAAGAAGCAGAGACTTTCCTCCAGTGGAAAAACCAATCAATTGGCATGTGTCACAGAACACGTAGCCATGTCGACTACATACTTTTGCTACAGTTAAAACAAACCGTGACTGAACTCCTCAGCAGGTAATGGCACTGCAGCAGCTGCTTATCATAGCAGCTGTTTTCATGATAATGATCATTGCTGCCAGTGTGGTGGCATCTATGAGCCCTCTTCTGGACTAGGACTCACTGCCCTATATTAGGCGCAAAATATAACATTCTGTTATGGATTTATTGGGGGAAGGAAGCTAAAGCCAGCTTTATTTCTGCCAAAGGAGGAGGGGGTTTGCTACAAGTCCCCTGTGCCACATGTGATGGCTACAGTTCTGTCACCCTTCCAGTGTAGGATCAGGACGCTCTCTCCTGCTGCCCCAAAGAAATTTATTTTTTTAGAGTAATTAGCATACCTAACAGGTAGACCACTACTACTGACATCAGTGAAACTATTCATGCACATAAGAGCACATGGTCAAGGGTTTCCAGGATAGGAGACAAAAGTATAAACAGTAAGAAAAAGGCAAAACAAAATAGCAAAAAAAAAAAACAAACTATGTACACAATGAACTAGAAGCACAGAACTTGTATAGCATCTGCCATGATTTTATTTCTTTAAAACTACTTCCACCAGCCTCAGTTCCTTCATGCAAAGGGAAAGAGAAGAAAATTAAACTAAACTGTCTTCTAAATTCCCAATACAGCAACGCCTTCACTGCAGATTGGGTGTGTTCGCTGGGACTCGGTTCCTGCAGAGCTACCGCATGATTAAGTCCTAAAAGAAGGGACCAAACCACATGTCTACCCACTGAAATGCAAAGACAGTCGAGCTATTAATGGATGATACACTGACATGCTTATGGTTTTAATAGCAATTAATGATTAGCCACAAACATTTTATTGGCAAAATATTTGAAGGCTTTGTGTACTTTTTCTAAGAGTCTGAGATGCAGCAGGAATATCCTCTATTACCATCACCTGAAACCTCATGTTTGCTCTGCTGATCTCAGAACGATCTGCAGCATTTTTGCTAAAGTCAAAGAAGTGTGGGGAATGTAGGACAAACATCCATACAGCTAGGCTGTGCCCCACTGCTCACAGAACTTCATAATATCTACCAGTGGTTTACTTAGGAAACATGCCCATTTAAAAAAAAAAAAAAAAGACAACAGTTTTTCTGGCTGAGACTCAACTTTGGATGCAAAAATCAAGCTGGGTTCTCATCATCATCAGTAAAACAGGTTCTTCTGTAAACAAAATTAGACCTCAGGTTATTCCTATCCAATGCTATTTCTAAACGATGCCCTCAGGACCGTGTTGGCAAATCCAGTCATCTGCAGGAGGGATCTGCACGAGTGTGACTTGATTTGTCACTGGATCATAGAAGTTCCTGATGCCTAGAGCTGACGCTGGCTCGGCTCCAGCACCACACATAAAGAAATCTGTTAAACAGCTAGAAGCAAGCTAAATGTCTCTTGATTGCCAGACAGACCAATGTTTCTAACTATACTTCCAACCCTGCTCTTATCCAAAGCTCCTCCAGAGCAAAAGTCACTTAGATTGATGGTTTTTCCATGAACTAGGGGTTTTTTTGGTTGCTTATTTGTAATATATCTTTTCTTTCTCGATGTCCTATACTTATTCATTTTTATCATATGGGAAAGAGACCATGATGTTCCCTACAGTAGAAGTTATGATTACTTTGCTTGAAAATGTTTTTAAAACAATGAAACAGCAGCATAATAAGCAAGTCCATTAATAGTGATAGTGGTGGAAGCTGGTTTCTGAGGATTTGCATTTCAAAGCTGGACTCACTGGTGCCCCATAGTTTGTGATCTCTGGATGAAGTTCTTCCAATGGCTGAGCATTTATGATTGCATAGGAATTTATTTGCTGTCTAATTGAGGGAGTGAAGTCAGATGACAGTCTTTACAGGAGGCATTTCCAGGACCTCTCTTCACCACCTCAGTTTTCCATATTTCTAACAAATTAATACCCTTGAGATATTACCCAGTTTGGCCACCATGTTTGCAGTTCAACAATGGAAAAAAGTAGACTGACAGACATTCTGAGTAATCACATTAGCGTTTTTTTAAGACGCAGGTCCAGGTTTTCAGAAGCTGGAGCTTTAATTTGTATGCTTAGATCCATGCTTAAACTACAACATGACTGGGCAGATTTTCAGAACGGATCAAGGAAAGTTTTGGCACAACAGCACATCTGTAAGACATTTGCAGATTCAGTTAAAAGCCTGGAAAGGGATTCAGAGCAGATATGAGCAATTACTGCTCATCCTGCAAATCCAGAATAATCAGTCCTGCTAAAAAATCTGGGTTAACCTGGGTCCTTTACCCACACTCCATATTCCATTCAACAGTGAGGAGGAAATTAAAATGCAAAGAAGACGAGGTGAAAACAACTCAAGAGCTTGTAGCCTATTTTGGGGAAAGAAAGACATCATTTGGACTACCTTTGAATATTTTCTTGCTTTACTTTTAAACCGCTTTGCCATTGTGACATTTCTTTCAGTACCTTGAGGGGTTAACACGGTAATTAAAGCAAGGTATTCTAGTCCTTAAATTATTGATTAAAATAAAAACTGCAGCTGTTGTTTAACAGCAACTCAGTCCCAACAGCAGGTTTTACGCACTTCACCTAAATCAAACATATCATAAAGTTGGCATGAAAATCATATTGTCTGAATCAAACACATCTGGCGACTGACACACACTTTTACCTGTAATGAAAATAACAAACTACCTCTATTATTTATGCAGATGCACTTTAAATTGTTTGCTGCGCTGATGTCTACTTCGGAAGCTAAAAATCCTAATGAAGATTAATGACTAAGATGGAGAGGGAAGAAATTGCTTTCTTCCTTCTCAACTGGTGTTTGAAGTACTGCTGCCATTCTGTTTTGCACTCAGGTGACAAAGAGTAGCTTTTTAATTAAACAGAGTGCTGAATGGAGAAGCTTGGTGTCTTGGTGCTGGCTTATAAAATCCTTACTCAGGGTGACTGGTACTTTGTACCGTGACTGTTAGGATATCATTATACTGTGAGTAGTTCCATTAGAGTTCATGAAATCCCGATGTGGGATAAGGTCGTACTCAACTCTTTATTAATTTTTGATTTATCAGAAGCTGTCGCATGCTTTGCGAGCAACTCGCTGCAAGAACAAGGATCTCTGTGCAGCAAGCTCTGGGCTGCTGCCTGCACCAGTGTCAGCAGTCTCATAGCCAGGGTGGAGGGTCTGGATGAATTCACATGGCTCAGATCTGTCACAGGTACAAAGCGATGCTGGAAAACAGCTTCACACCCTTCCCTTACCACAGAGAATAAAGCAGAAGCTATCAATGTTGACAGAAAACAGAGAAGAAAACAGAAGGGCTCTGAAGAGGCATCTTGATTGCTAGAACATGTGCTGGGTACTCCTGGGAAATCAAAACACAGGGCTCTTCATTAATACTGAAAGCACATATAGCATTCACCAGTTATTATTGATGTCTAAAGTGCATGTGTTACATATGCATATTTTAAAGTCTGGAGGCCCGTTTGCCTGTTTTCCAGAGGACCCAAATGACAAGCACTTGGTATATGGTGGACTTCCCACCTCACCCTGACATACAACTTGGTAAGCAGAAAAAGACTCCTTACCCTTTTGCCTCTCTCTCCTCACCCTGAACACAAGTCTTGCCTGAATACTGAACTTCATACTATCAACACTGACAGCACCGCATCAAAACTAACTAGCTGTTCCTTATATTGAGATTAATTAGCTTACTGGGTAGACTAATTACATACCTTGAAATATGAGCTTTGAAATTGCATTACGGCCATACGAAAGGAACATCGTAGTTAACATCCACCCCATTCTGACTGATGGTTTTCTATTCTTTTTTAGATAGATATGACTATTCATAAATCAATTAAATTAAATCAGTGGCTTATTCTCCTAGGGTGGTTTTAATGGTTTAGAAGGCAAACAACTCTAGTGCATGTGATTACATTTCTTTTAATGGAACTTTGGCAGATGTATCAAAATAGCTTTTCCAAGGCAACGCCATTCTCTCCCTCATCTCCAGATGAGTCTGGAAATGTTCCTCTATTATATTATATCGGGGCATGCATGTAGAAGAAGAGAACATTGCTCAGTAAGGCAGATGAGCCCAGGAAGTGGAAAGAATATATGCAACTCTTCCCTTAGCAACACAGTATTATTTCCAGAAAAGTTCTCTTTCCCTCTAGAAAATCTTTTGCAACACAGGAACTAAGGACTAATAGGAAAGCGCTCATGGCAATAAACAGTAGCATCTTAGTTTCCTCCCTAAACACCCATAACCTGCATCTGTTGAAAGTGTGTTTTGCTGTTTTTTTCTTTTTTTTACATGATTTGGAATAGTTTCTAAATCTCCTTGTGAGGATATTCAATTTTTAAAGCTTTTTCTTCAAATGGCAAGTTTAGAGTTTTCCACCTCATTTCAAGATGGTCTATAAACATTTTAGAATGTATTGGAACAACTTTTATTTCAGAAGATCAAATATCATCCAATATATCTTTCAAGGTGTTAAGAATTTAAGGTATGAGAAAGAATTATATTCTATCACGGAGACATTTGTAAGAGGAATGGCTATTTTAGATTTGAATGAAAATGTCAAAGAGAAAAGTAAATGGATTAAAAGTGTTTGCAAGATGATGGAGCTCACTATCCTAAAGGAAAAAAAAAAGGAAGAGTAACAGCATAAACTGGAGGACAAAGTCTCTTGGGAAGTTGATTTAAAGGATCAAGGACTACAGAAGGGCTGGCAATATCTGAAAGAGACTGTATCAAAGACACAGATGCAAACTATCTTAACATGAGGAACTGTAAGAAGAAATTATAAGAAGCTGTTATAATGTCAGCAAGAGCTCTTTCAGGACCTAGAAAACCCAAATCACTTTTTTCCTGAGTAGTGCAACCATTTGACTAAATATGCATAAATAATACAAATGCATGGGAATTGTACAAATGCACTGGAGAAAAAAAATCAGAGAATCAAAAACAACACCAGTGGAACTAGCTTATATGATTTAAGATGTTATTGCACAAAGCTGTTTGCATCATCCCTCGACAGCAGAGCTGGCAAAGAGAAACATGCCTATACCCCAGCTGTCCCAAACAAAGTCTGATTTCTTAATTTGTGGCAGATTACATCAGTACAACATGAAGCAGATGACAGCGCACTGAGATTTCCAAAACTGAAGCTCTTAACCTTGCAACCCACGGCATAGGCATGCTCAATCCTTAGTCTTTGAAAGAAAGGCTGCTGAACTTTGCTCCAAGAGATCAACTTTTGAATTGATTGTGTGAACTGAACTTCTAGGCTACAGGAGGTATGATTGTTACTTAATTTTTATTGCACGCTATTAATTGAAGCCTTGCAATGCGAACGACAGGTCATCAACGGGTTGCCCAGAGAGGCAGTGGAGGCCCCATCCCTGGAAACATTCAAGACCAGGTTGGACAGGGCTCTGAGCAACCTGATCTAGTTAGTGGTGTCCCTGCTTGCTGCGGGGGGGTTGGACTAGATGACCTCTA
>Ga0065711_1003110_pt1 | contig 34144 bp, 15 predicted proteins | sample Hoacrofraction12_FD_59098 | JGI IMG/M metagenome (GOLD analysis project Ga0065711, IMG submission 59098) | Hoatzin crop microbial communities from Cojedes, Venezuela - Epithelial fraction 12 v2 (version 2) | ecosystem: Host-associated > Birds > Digestive system > Esophagus > Crop | place...
GACATTTCTCGCAGCAATCTGAAAGGTTATAAGTACCTTTAGGAATTTTTAGAATTGAGGTTCTGTAAATGCATAAGAAATTATTATTCAAAGCTTAACCTTCTTCCAAAGGGAGTGGGGGCAGGAGGGAATTCAGTCATAGAGTTGGAATATCTTAAGCATAGAAATTGCTTTCCAGTTTACACTGTACAAAACATTCCCATGTTATGTTAGTCCTGTGAAGTTTGGTCTTCAGTATTCCCGCATGCTAGTAAGGGAGAAAAAACAAACCCCTTTTCCCTGTCTTTATGCCATATTGGAGAGAAATTCTGTGGTTTTTTTTTGCTTTGTATGTTTTAAATTATACCTGATCTTCAGTAGCCTTGTCATAGGACCTGCTATGAATTTGTTTTTATCAAATTATGAAGTGACTTTCAGTGAAACAAACAAACAAAATCGCAACCAAACAAAAAAACCCCCAAACCAAAACACTTCCGCCCCAAACTAGCTAACCAAACAAATGCTTTCACTATTTTCCTTCTGTGGCTGTGGGCTTAGACCCTGCATGCTATCGACACGGAGGGATAACCTCTTTTGTTTATGCAATACTGGTTCTGTATTTTTTTTCTCCAGGAAAGAGGAAATTCTGAATATATTACCTGAGTATTTTCAGACTTGACCTTTGTAACAGTCTGATGACAAAACTGATGCTTTCCAGGCCAAGGAGATTTTCTTCAGGATAGGATGTATCTGCAAAGTAGGAATTTTGCATTTCTCAGAGTACTGTGATAAAACGTATTAAAGGTGAGAGGTGTTAAATTCAGAACTGGTTGGAGAGCCTGCAGACACTTCACTTGAACTTTGTGGGTCCTTTTTGTACACGAGTACTTGGATTAATTGTTTGCCCTAACAACGTGAGTTTTCTATGTTTAATATCTGGTTTATCTGGTAACTGTGGTTTGTACAACTTTCTCAGACAAAACTAGAGGATACAGCTTACTCTTGTTGCAAGAAAAGGAAGAGAAGTGAAATCTCGTTACTTTAAATTAAAAAGAAGGTATAAGGCATCCATGTCAAGGGTCACAGATTTCCTTTTCAATCCAAAGTGCGTGCTCTGCATAAGGAGCAGTGAATGCAAACTCTCAAATTCTGTCCTGTCCTTATTATTCATTATGACAAGAGATCGTCATGTACTTGAGAGAGCAAGGCGATAGTCTCAGTGAGTGAGGATCAGGGCTCCTAGCTGAGCAGCTTACAGATTCACTTTAGCTGAAGTAATTTAATGTTGCAGACAAAAGTGAGAAAATGTTTGTTCTGCCATTACTGTGGTTACTGTTGCACATCTCATTACAGGGGAGTTGCTTATTCTTTCCTACTGGGGTCTAATTTTCTTTCCACTCTTCCCCCTGTCAAATGCAAGCCTATGCAAGTTGTTTTTTGATTGGTTTGCAAGGAGCAGCAGAGGAAAAATTCAATCCTCTGGTGGTGTTCCTGTTTTTGGTTTATTTAGGTTGCTGCAGGCCAGCCCTGATCTAGAAATGACATGCTAGTTTGCCTCTGTCCTTATTGCAAAATTGAGAGTAAGGTTTCATTGGCCTTGATAGACACCGTTTTGGTAATTCGAGGCCAGTTACTGTCTTCTCCAGATTCATACCAGACATCCTGGACTGTGACTGTCAGGTGTGGAAGAGCTGCTCTGTTTCACTTGCTGAGTGAGCTGAAAAAGTTTAAATTGCTTTTCTTGAGTAGTCTTACTCCTTGAATTTTCCCCTTCAATTAATTTAATTGAATTAATTACTGCCTTGAACAAACAGTAAATAGCATTTCTGTTACCCTGCACTGGTGCATCTTGGGTGCAGAGGAGTTGGCGGCACAGATGGGATTAAGATTTGTCAGATGGTAGCTTTGATACAAAGTACTTCCCTGAGTTTAAAAGGAAATATGCATGCAAGGGCTGTTCTTCAGGTGAAAATGAGTTGCAAGTTCAGCATCTCGGTTGTTCTCAGTTCCAGATCTACAGATGGGGATACTTACTCAATGAACTGAATGTAAAACCAGGAGCTTGCTTAACTTTGATCCCTTACATGACCTTTCTTTTCTTTTGCGCCACCTCACCTTTCTTACCTTCAGTGACAATTCCAGGCTTTTCAAAATCTCCAACTCACAGTGCAATGGTGGAGGCGTCTCAGCTGGGTTATGTCCAAACAAAGGTCACTTGCGAACAACTCCTTCAAACAGGTGGCAGGCAGGACGTGGGTAACGCCTCCCTCCTGTGTGTGTACACACTGGTGGTTCTCTGTTGTATCCCCGAACAGATAGTGGTGCACCAGCGATGAAGTGCTGCCATTTCTGATGTCTCTGATGGAGCTCATGGATGTCAAATACTGCACTGCTGAACAGCAATGAAAACTGTATCAAGCTGTGGCTTGGTGGTGTCTGAGGAGGAGCTGCTTTTCCTAGAACTGCAGTTGGCTGCACGCTGACCTAAAATCAACAGCAGTTTTCTGAATGCTTTCTATAAACTTAACTTTGGCACCTGGTGGCTGTTTCTGGCTCTGTCTCTGTGTCAGAATTATTGCTACAGTTGGGTGACAGGAATGTTACCTCTCGGGAAGACAAACAAATCTGCTGTGCTACACTGGCAGATGAGCATGGTTAAAGAAAACTGAGCCTGGGGTCTTCCTTGAAACTTCACTTTGGTTTTTAGCTTGCAAAAACAGAAATGCAATGAACAAAGTATTACTGATCCCCTTGGTGAAAATGCAGATGTCTTGACACTGGAATACATGTCAATCCAGAGAGAGAGCGAGCGAGCATCCTTTATTGCCAAGTTGCTAATTATTCACAGAAAAGATTAAAGCTGAGCATGGCTTTCCCAAATGACTTCATATTATTCTCTGAATTAAAAATACATTACATAAAAATACTGATGTGGTAGAAAGGATTTTTGTCACTACAAGGCTACAAGATTGTCATGGTATTTAACAGAATCTGGGAGAACAGGTAGAATGGTTGCAAGAAAATACACTGCAGCAAAGCAAATGTTCTCGTGATGCTTATTACCTGTGCTCTGTTGTAGAATGAATGGCATATTGCTGACCAGCTCCCCTGTCCTGGGAGGTGTGGTAGACTTTGATCTCTGATACCTGCGAGCAATTTGTATGTGTGGCCAGGGTTACTCTGCAGTTCTAGCAGTGTAGCTGAGGTCACTTTGACTCGGAACTGGTTAATGTAATTTGGATTTCTTAGCCTGCAGTGCCAGAAAGCATTCATTATGATAAAATCTGACATAATGAGTAAAAATTTTGGATTAATATAATTTTAGAAAGACATCTGTGCCTTTTGGGCCTTGTAACAAGTTATACAGGTTGTCTAGAAGAAGTTGCTGTAAGTGTCCTGATAATATGGCTTTTATTGCCAAATCTTAGATGTTGCAGGTTTTGTCTTTGATGGAGNGAAAGCTGATGCANCTTGAAGACAGTATGTTTTTCTGTNCGAAGGCAGAAGTAATGTAATATTATTATAATNTAGTATTATTATAACATGTAGATTGTCCCACTATGCACTGCGCTGGGGCAGCCCCACCTCAAGCACTGGGTGCAGTTTTGGGTGCCTCAATACAGGAAGGGCCTTGAACTATTGCAGCGTGTCCAGAGAAGGGCAGCCAAGGTGGTGAAGCGTCTCGAGGGCAAGAATTAAGAGGAGCAGCTGAGGTGACTTGGCTTGTTCAGCTTGGAGAAGAGCAGGCTCGGGGTGCCCTCATCATTGTCTACACCTTTCCCGTGCAGGACTGTGGAGACGGAGGTGCTGATCTCCTCTCTGGTGACCAGCAATAGGACACGAGGAAAAGGAATGGAGCTGTGCCAAGGGAAGTTCGATTGGCCAAGAGGAAAAGGCTGTTCACTGAGAGGGTGGCTGGTCACTGGAACAGGCTGCCTGGGGAAGTGGTCAATGCACACAGCCTGTCGGAGTTCAAGGAGCATCTGGAAGATGCTTTTAGTCATGTGGTTTAATTTTAGGTAGTCATGCAAGGAGCGGGGAGTTGGTCTTGATGATTCCTATGGGTCCCTTCCAACTTGAGAGGTTCTCTGTTTCTACAGAAAGACAATTTAAAGAGGTAGTGCAGCAAAGAACAGTGATACTAGTCTGAACTGCAAACCAGTTCAGTTATGCAACTGTCAATACGAGCAGAGATTCTCATTCCGTAACTGCTTCACTCTTTTATATCCAGCTTCAGCAAGGTCCCACGGCCCAGGCTGTCTTTGCTACAAGAGGTCACTGTCCCTGCTTAGACAGTTTTTCCTCCATTATTCCCTTAAGTGGTTTGTGAATTCAATGTTTTCTTGAGCAAGCTACCCAAAGGTGTCTGCTTTATTCACTGGGTGACTTTAAAGATGTTTGTTGTCAGAAGCAATGCAATGAGTAGATCATCTGGCAGCCTCTCAGACATGACTGGAGGGCGTACATTTGTGAGTGCGCTTCCCATCCGCTGGCAGGTTAGCAATCTCCATTCATAGGCTTTTGAAATGGTCATTCCACAGAAATTTTGGACTTATTGTTCATTTGCTGTGACATGTGTACTTATTTTATAGCCACCCTTTGAAAACATGCGTAGTGTTCTATGTCTCTCAAAGATTAAGCAACTTTTAAAATTTACCGGTACCTGTTAGTTCAGATGTCTCTGTTTAGACACACTTTTTGTGAAGGATAGTGTAACTGTTATCAGCTGGTATTAATGCATTCCCTTTGCATTGTGTTCAGGCTTACCAATGATGCTCATGTAGTGCATCCTTTCCCCAATTAAAAAGAGGATGGCATACCTGCCTGTCTCCTGTTGCTAACTCTGGAAATTGGTTGTGTTATGAAGGGAACACACGATATCGTCTGTCTTCTGTACTGGTTTGAATGTCAGTCCCTGTGGGCCTACAGCTAGTCTCACTGTGCCTGAGTAATAAGGAGAAAACCCTTCCAGCTTAGCCTGCTTTTTTGGAACAATCGTGTTGTGGTTTGTTTTGTGAAGGGAGTGAAAAACCAGAGATCCATCAGTTTAATTTCTTATATTCTCTAGTGAGCAAATTCCTACCTTACTTCCACACTGTACTGCCAACACATGTCCTTATCTCTTGATATTTCAATCCTGACATTCAGCATCAGGGTGACGAGTTGTATACCGTGTTACAAATCTACCAGATAGAACTGAACGTGGAACATACTTTGGGTACCCAGGCATTGCTTCACTGTTTCTGAATATTTTGGTTTTCCTTTCTCTCCTTGGCCCTTCCCTTGCTCTAAAAAAAGAAAAACTTCCTTCTACTTAGAGTATGGCCTTGAAGGCAGTGTTGTCTACCTTAATGTAAATTATTCACTAGATACTTTAAATTCCAGAATTCTGAATGATTGGTGGAATACCTGGAGTCTAACTAAAATCCCTCCAAAAGGACCTCGATAACGGCATAGGTGGTTTTAATACATGGTGATTTACATGATCATTGGTGCTGTTAAGTCATGTACTAACAGTGCAGGTTTGTACAAAGTATTTGGCCTCGGAGTAAGAGAAATCATAGGTTGCTCTTCATTCAGACGTCTAACGTGATATAAGTAACACTTAGCGATGGTTTTACTGATGGGATATAGTATTTCCTTAGACTGTTTTCTGGGTCTTACTAGGAGGCGGGTGTGAAATTCTTTGGAAATAGTTTCACAGAATAGTTTTGAGCTGAGCAAGAAGATCAATACACTTCAAGAAAAATGGTGGCGATCAGAAGTCTTGGATGTGAAGAGGAAGAGGCAGGTGGCTACCTGGGAGGAAGGCTAATTTGATTTCTTGGGTCTTCCCCCTCTGTGTTCTGCAATCTGAGATATGGGGAGCAGATAGTCATAGGAAGAGAGAGAGAGAGGCCAAGCAAGCTAATGCTGAGGGAAAATGAAAGCAATTCTCAAGGAAAGGTGGGTGAGATCTTCTGTAGGGACAGCAAAGTTTGTAAATCTGTGTCATGCACCCTGTGTGAATAAGGCAACACAGGCCTTCACAGATCAGGCGTTCACGGAAATACTTTACCAGCAGTAAGTAACTGCTGTAGCCCGTAAACTGTGCCCATTATTTCCAGCCGTGGCCCTTGAGGAAGGAGCGAAGGTCCTTGGTATTCTAAAAGAAAACTGGAAATAGACCTGTGTGGGGCGAGTTGTGGAGAGAGGATGATTTTTGCTTCCTTCTTGGCAAAACAAGAAAAGTAGAAGAAATTAATTTGTTGCTTATACATTATTATGTAAGATAAATTTACAGAGAATATTTGGGCACTGCCTAGTGTGAAAAAAGTACTGCCTGAAGGTGGTGATTTTGTCGAAGTATTAATTATGTAGTCTGTGTCTCATCCTGTGCTTCTGTCATTCCTGAATATTTTACAGAGACTTTTTCTGATCAACACCAGGAAATAAAAGAACAGTTTAAGTTGCTGTGATGGCTAAACATTAACCACAGATTTCAGTGGTTAGCTCTAGTTTATAAGATGAAGCATGAGTGCATGATGGCTGCTAACTAGAGGCTGCACTGGAGGACTGTACCTGATGTACACACAAAATTCTGGGCTTTTCTGTTAGATATTCATGAACAATCTGGAGAATGTATTCCCTTTGAATTTAGACAGAATCCCCTATTCATGAGTACAAGGAAAACCTGGTCTCAGGTAATACTTGGTTATAAGCAAGTATAAGCAAAAAAAATCCAAACAACTGGCAAACTCTTGCATACTTTGCCCTCTCCTAGAAAACTCAATACTACTGTTTGCTTCTCCCTCTCCTCGTAAGAGAACTTGCTTGCCACTGTACAGTGCACCGTCCCTTATGAAGATGCTTTTGTTTATTTGCCAAGCTTCTGGCGTTTTAATGAGGCCGCTAGGTATGTCTTTGTGGGTTGATAGACCTTTCTCCATAATGAGGAGAAATACAGACAATACAGTTGTCCAGAAAGTCACTGTACCATCGTAAGTCTCAAAGCACCAGATGTTGGTTTGGTTTTGCTTCAGACTGAAATCGTTTGCATTACAAGTGTTCTTGCTTACCTTCATATAGTTGGATTCTGTTAACTGTAGGCAGTTGAGTTTCGAAAATCTGACATATGTGGTGCTTGGTTTGTAGAGGGGATCGGTATCCCTGTAATGTTTGTTTTTCTTGAGTGCCAGTATATGCTCTGAGCCATGACTGAACGTAGCTCTTTGTCTTATGGATTAGAATTGCCCTTGTCAAGGGCTTCTCCTTCAGCTTGCTTGGTCCCTGAAGCAGAGAAGTGCTCAGCGTTTAGCTGTTCCTTATGTATGATGTGTGCAGAGCTGGCCATTTTCACTCCTACATGCCTCCTACTCAGTTGCGTGCTGGTCATCTCTTTGTCAACATTTTCTACAGTGTCTTACTGAGAAAAGTCTAACGGAAAAAAGATTTTTTCCAAACTTGTGTCTTGCTTGAAGTAAACGGAGCATATATGAAGCAAATCTATGCTGCTTTTTGCTCCTTCTCAATAACATTATATGGAGTTAATATTCACTGTGGGTGCACCGGAGTGTAGGTTTTTGTCTGTAGAGGCAAGCATGCTGATAGGTTTTTGTAAAAATCATTTCAGCATCAGTCCGAGATAACAGTAGTAATAAAAAATTCTTTTCCTTCTGAAAGTCAGTGTGAACCTAGTCAATTTTGTAATGATCTTGTCTGCTGTGTATGAGAGTCCTGGTGGATATGTGCTTAGCTTCTGCTTTATTACCAAAGCATGAGCAGGGAGAGTAAAGCTATAAACAAATTAAAAGGCAAGATCATATCACAGTTTCCTAGTGCTATAAGAAAATGATAAAAGCTGGGGCATGAATATGTAGAAGAATTTACTGAAAATGTAATAACTTTTATCGTGACTACTTAATCTCTCTGTACCACAGCACACAGCCCTTGTGAGTAAAGGTATTCAGTTGGGGGGGGATGGTGAAAGGCCTGAATTTGTATGGAAATACAGCCCGTTTCATGCTTGTATTTCTTCAGTTTCTGGGGTTTGTCGGAGCGGAGTCGGGCTGGTTCCCGAGCCCGTAGGTGGCAATCTTGGGCTGCGCTGGAGATGCCGTTCCCACCCCTGCCAAACTGCAGGTGGGAATGGGGGGCTTGGGGGAAGGGACAGGGGATGGCAGCAGATGAAACGAGATATTTTCTTTTATATTTCAGTTTTTAAGACTTGCTTCCCTCAATATTTCCTCCCAGCTTCTTAATCCCCAGGGCTTAGTGTAGCAATTAGCTCGTGAGGAAGGCAGGCGGTAGCTGTGCAGCAGTTAGAGCAATGCTTCTTAGCCAGCCCAAGAAAGAAATGCTGCAGCAGTGATGCCCTCTTCCTGCCTGAGAACCCAAACCCTCCCCCCAGTAGTTTTTTCAGGGCTTGAGTGGGATCTCTAAAGGTGTCTTACCTCTTTTTTTAGCATCGTGGAGCATGACCCCAATTTTCAAGAATTTGTAAACTGGTTTGGCACAATGCGAACAATTTTCTTTGACAGCTTTGCCAAATACAGAAATGAATTCATGGGAGAATGGTTGAGGAGGAGGTGGATCATCCCAGTTCTTGGTTTTCATGATTCCAACTTTTATCAACAGGACCTAAAATAGTAAAGGTCTGGATTTAGAGTAGACGCTATAGACATAATAATTATCTGATGAAACTGAGAAAAGAAAAACTTTTGGTGACTGGTTTTTAAGAGAAGCCAGACTGAACTGACATTTTAACACTCTATGCACAAGTTATTTCCTGTCTGTATTATTTTATAATAAAATAGACTTTGCTGGCTTTTCTGAACTACTGAAGTTATAAGTAATTTCCTTTTTTCATACTAAGGGGTTACACAGTATTAAAATACTGGAAACTACAATTGCATCTAAGACTTCATTGGATCAAAAACTTTATATCTGTGGATAATTTTTCTTTCTCGATCACTTTGGGGAGGGATGACACATGACAATTCCTCAAGACTCCCAAAGTCTTTTAAATTCATGCTCTGCAAGGTGCTTGTTTACTTCATGCTGCATATTTCAGCAGAATGCTCAAATACACCAGGGAAGATGGGGAGAGAACCCGTGACTGGAAAATGCAGAACAGTAACTCCATTCGGTATAGTACAGGGAATGCAATTTATGTGGCTGCAGGGAAGTGAGTGAATTCAGAGCTCAGATGAAGGAAAGCAGTCCTATCTCAATGTAAATTATACAGTAAAATATCATCAGCCTTGCTCCCATATCAGTATTTCACTTAAAGAATTTCAAAACCTGAATGGTGTAAGCTGGGCCGGACTTCATTTTGACATAAAATGGGGGTGTAATTCTGGGATGAAATCAGCATGTAATAATCTGATCACTTGCACCGTTGATCTTTTGTTGAACTGGGCAGAGCGAAGGCTCTCTGACAGTACGGACCGGCAGTGGCTTACGCCAGTTTTAATTTTGTGTGGTTGCAGGTCCGCTATCCCTGCCAAATGTTCTTTTTGGCTTTGGTGTGCACATGACCCCAGGGTGAGCTGGCTTAGCTGACCTAGAGCAAGACTTTCACTTTTCTCACCAGCGATTAGTTTTCAGCCGATCAGCTCCCTGAGCTGCCCTTTGCCCAGTCATACAAATGTCACTTCTGTTGAGAGAAGAAGAGGGGAGCAGTTTTGTTAAAGGGACTGTTACAGAAATACACCCTGCTCTTTCCTCTCATGCGTTGGAGCAACACAAATGATAACCTATGGTCACTTTGTAAACTTAGAGATAACCCCTTGAATGAAAGTATGAAAAGGATTGATGTCGTACAAAGATCTGCGGTGTGCTGAACTCTGAGTCAGACAGGCTGGCTCACTAGAAAGGCAGAAGGAAAGATGCCTGTCGCAGTGTTATTGTTGCTTAGAATTTCCCTCAGGCTGACATCATGCATTCCTGTGTGGTTGTTTTTCTTTTTTTCCTGGAGTAGCCGTGCGTTCAGATCTAACCCTAATCTAGCCTTCAGTGAAAGTTAGATGGCAGCTCTCCACAGGAGGAGAAATCAGACCCAGTTTTAAAGCTTCACGGGAGATGGAGGCAGGAGGCTTTCTTACCCTAAGGCAGACAGAAGTGCTGCTGACTAAAAGCTGGTTTGGAAGCTATGCAATGAATTATCCCAATGCACAGCTCAGTTGAAGGGAAAAAGATCTAACAAGCCCAGCTCGGTAATTTTTCATTACAGTCTTAGTGAAGCTTGACTTTCTTGATCTTGTTCTTCTTCCACAACAGAACTTCTACTTCTGGCGTAAATTACATTCAAGTCCAAATAAACCTGTTAAGAAACTTGCCTTTCTAGAAGACCAAATCTGCAGTCATCTCTGTATGAATTTGGTTTTCCCTTCATAAGAAATGAGCAAAAGAAAATATTGAGACGTGAAGTCAGGCTTTACCTTGTGTGCTACAGCAGTCCATTCGTGCTAAGCTAAGCCACTTAAAGCTGAAACAGTTCTTAACTGAGTTTTTCTTAGTAGCGGTTCGTTATGAAACAGTGGATTTGTTTTCTTATGGAATGCTTCTGTGTGTTTTTAAAAGATATTCTGTATAAGAATGCTTTCATGAGAACATATAGATAACGACTTCCTTCTTTACCATATTCTGTCAGTTCATTTTCTCTGATAAAAACAGTATTCTGCTGTGTAACTTAAGCACAGAGAAAATGTACTTTTTAGTGTGTGGAGTAGTACTACTCCTATCGTTTTGGGGCTGGAATGTCTTGCAAAACTTAAGTGGAACAGTCTTCACACAGATCCCCGAGAGGATAATACTGTCACACTGTGGACTGGGGAAGCTACGGAACCCTTCTGTGTTTGTAGCCCAAATGCATCTATGCCCAGTATTGAAATGGCATTTTATATTTCTTCTGCAGTTATACAAGGAACTACAATATATTCAAGCTAGAGGAAAATTGTAGTCCAGATCAAAGGGCAATGAAATAACTAAATTTTGGGTACCTGTCCATGAACTGGAAATTAACACTTCAGTTCTAAGAACTGTTCTGTACTCATTAGCTGTTATCATTAACTGCACAATGCTGTCCGTTCGGGAAATAGGAGCTTGAATTTATTAGATAAAAGAAAGAGCTCATTTGAGTTCTGCTTCCTGGTTGATTGCTCAGACCATGGATCGTTTAAAAAAGGCTGGGCATCGCTGCCAGCTGCAGTCATTGTATTTCAGTGCCAGTGAATTCTGTAGTGTCTTAGTGGGGCATCTGAGCCATAATCGTTGCTTTTTTTTTTTTTTTTCCTCAAAGGGTCTTTATGTGGCTGAGCCTGTGAAAAGACTTGGCAGTGACCCTTTCACCTAAATCCTACCTGCTTATCAGTAAGAAGTGTTCAGTTTGGGGCAGTCTTGGGCATCTGAGGGTGATACAGAAGCACTAATGAGTTTAGTTGCCCTTGATTAGGATTTGTAAGTCCATTGTTGGATCTGGGCAGAAGTATGTCATGGAAGGTCGTAAGCTGCATAAAATATGAGAAAATGGAATTCGCTTTTTTAAGAAAGGCAGCTGTAAAGCATTGATGGAAACAAGTGAATTATGGGTTATCTTGAGTATATTCAACACCTTTTACACTTGAAATCTAAAACCTTGGCAGATCAAGGGTCATATTCTCTGTAACGATGCTTCGCCTTGTTGGAGAGGTGCTGTGGCACTTGCTTTTCTTATGAGAAAATGATTCTGTGTGTTTGGACTGAAGGGTGGTTTCCTGTGTCTGAATGGTGTAATAGCAAAGATATTTTCTCTTACTTATGGTAGGCTAGAAGGCAGAGACTTTCTTTTTGTATTGTAAATTGCTGCTTTCAGATGCAAGTTTTCATTTTTTCTTAATGCCGGTCGCCAGTAAATGAAACTGCGGACACTGACGGAGAGGAGGGAGTTCAGCTCTGAAGTGAGGAAACAATGTACCTGCAGACTTGACTGGCCTGGTGAGATGAGGGTCTGCACTCAACCTTTTTTCTTTAATGACTCCGAACTTGTGAGTGAACGTGCTTTCATGGAGAAGAGGTGAACATCACTTCCTTCACCACTGGAAGCAGGAGTCTTTCTGCAGGTGCAGAAACTGACTCTGGATTAAAAGGGCAAATGGGCTTCTGACTGGGCTTTCTGTTCGAGATCAGCCAAATGGACAGCTGTTGGGGTGGTCAGCGTGGCTGCTCAGGAAGCTGGAAGAGGGGGTGAAAACAGCTCTGCTTGCTTCTCTTTGAAGCAACTTGAGAACTTCAGCAGCTATGAAAAAAATAGGCTGGAGCTATATTTTATTTCTCATTAATGTTATATGGCATATTTCTGCTTAAATCAGGACTTCATGTAACTGGATATCAGAGCTTTCTTTACAACATAATGGATGTGAGAAGTTTTAAAAAATATTTTCTGATTCTTAGTGGTAATGCCTGAGCATGGCAGCTCTTAGGAAGACTTTTGGTTGACTGGTGCTATTTCCATAATCTTAAAAAGCCGTGTAATCTAGTAAGTAATAGAATGTGGCTGTAATGACCAGTTAATGAAACCCATTATGGCTCATTTATACAACCTGTTAGTTCTTATACTTCCAAAGGGTCTGGGCACTTTAGGTCACAAGAATAAAATGACAGTAGTAGAGACTTCTTTTCTTAAATTACCATTATTGGGAAAACAGTGTTTTTACTAAAAGCGGCTGCCAGATTTTTCAGAGATGCTGTAAAGAATAGGATCTAAATATGTATATAAAAAACCCCAAAACCTCTCAGTCTTCCCCCCATGTTCTTGATTTTTATCTTCTGTGACTCTGTTGTCTTAGATGTAGAAAATTGTTTTAGCTGAAACTAGTAAGCAATAAACAATTTACTAAGGTGATTTACTTAGTGAGTTATCTATACAGATGATACTCCTACAGCTGAACTTCTGGAAGAATTTGCCTTTGGTTTTTTGATAGTTTCTGAATGTTTCGTCTGTTGCTACTTAAAGACTTCCTAGTTGCATCTTCTATTTAGGCTGAATTTAAGCTGCATAATATTTGCATGTGTGGTTGATCTTTAGATTGCTCACTTATGATGGAAGTGATTAACACTTGCTAGTATAACAGTCTAGTTAAGGCTGTTTGGTTTTGCCTCGTGAACCCATTTGAGGTGTACTCATTGTGTTATCCCTTCTGTCTTGGGAAGGTGTTGACTGTTTGCTGACGGTTAGTACCCATTTATCAGCTGTGCAACATCCTTTGAAGTCCAAATTTCTTCTATATTGTTCTTTACAAACAGCTTCTGTAGAATTCCGTAAATTGTATTACCCTATTTCAGTTTTTCTGCATTGCTGTGTGTTCATACAGCATGGAGTTACACGGACTGAAGTTATGTTGCCGGTTAGACAACTGTGCAAACGTTAGAAACAACTAAAACTCTGTGGGAGGGTTTGTTGCAGAAGCTTATTGTAATTTTGCATGACAAAGAAAACTTCAGGTGCTATAGTCTTTCTTGATTGTTTTAGCTCCTATATTTTCCATCTTCTTTTAGATGACTCTCTGAAGCTGTTGCTAATGTCTGTAGGTTCTTACTCTGTTCCTCTGCTTCCCCTACCTAGATTTTTCGCCAGATCCACTCCTCATGTTTGAAGTATAACCATCTGAATGCAGTCTTAACTGCAAGCTTTGAAGTACTTAAGGCAAGAAAATGGTAAAGTTTGTATTGAAGTTCAGATCATGTCTCTGACTAAAAGGAGGAAAAAATAGGAGACTGAAGAAAAGGAGGTTAGGCTTGAGGGAAGGCTATTTATAGGACTAAAGAACGTCTACGTCGTGCTCTGTGTGGCTGTGGGCAGGTTTCTGGGCTCAGGCTGTAGCTGTACTCCAAAGTATATGCTGAGGTCAACAAACTGTATTTCTTTTCCATTTTTATAGAGTTGTGGAAGCTTTTTATCTTTCTCTGTGGCGTGGGAGGGGGGCCATTCTGAGAGCTTGCCTGAAGAAGTTTTGCTGTCTCAAGGTCCTTGATCCTGGCAATGCCCTTCCCCTAGCTCTGCTGTGGGGTGTTGTAGTTGCACCTTCTGTCTGATGCCTCAGGTTTATTGTCAGGTGCTGGAAGGCCCACTGTGGCTTTTCTAAGCAGAAATGCATGTGGGGTGGACGATATAGGCACTCCTTGTGGAGAGATCTTATTCCTATTTTGTATAGAATTTGGCAAAAATAGCACCTTTAACAGCAGATTATTGTAAGGTTCAAGTTGTTGCTATTTGTTAGTTGAGAGAAAGCAAGCAACATACCCTACCTCTTATTTCCAGAGGGCTAGAGTATTATCTCCCTTGCCTGGTCTTTCTGTTGCAGCCAACAAAAAGTCATGAAACATCTGACCCACAGAGGGGTGTTTGGGGGGAAGTAAAATGTGAAATCTTGCATCTTCTGGGAAGCATTGGCAAAAGACAGGGCAAGTGAAAAGCATTTGTTAATTGCTGAAAACTATCAACATCTTCTTCCTATCCAAAACAATGTAGGTGAAGATAATTAGGCTCTTTTTAATTAACTTTAGGTCTATTAATCTCTTAATAGGTTTGAAGCTAAAGATTTATCTTCCAGGGTTTTTTCACTGCTAATTAAGCTTTTTTTTTCTTGATAACGTATAGGAAGTATTGTTTGGTGTTTTACATGATAGTGTTTCTTTGTCAGTCATCAGTTCTTCATAAATTGTCCCAACGATTTGACAAGAGGTAGCAATTAAAGGCCCAGCAGTCCTCTGACCAGGTCACAAACTCACCGTGGTGTTTGACATGACTGAGCAAGGAGCTGCTCTCTCCCCTGGAGGTCATTCCTAGAGGGAAGCAGAGATGCTGCAGGTGCTGCTGAAAGAGTTCTGGCACAGCTGTGCGGACAGGGCAACTCGGAAAATTATTATAAGAAAAAGAAAGTTTAATGTGAAGTTGTGAAGCAAAACATGGTTCTGGGTGATTCTGTGTTTTCCATAGGGAGCATCGATGTAAAACCACTAGGGCTGCAGCAGGTTTGGGCCTGAGAAACTGAACCCTTGAATAAGTACAATTTTCCAATTGCCTCAAAGCAGGCAATGAAAAGTTACTTGCTGACTACTGGCACAAACAGAATAAACCTGACGTTTGCTTGTACTTATTTATGCGGCAGCAAAGACAGTTGTTTGTGTGTGGAATGACCTACTGGAGCTGCACTTGTGCCTGGCTTCTTTACCCCCCTCTCCTTTTTTCACATGGGCTATTTTATGAATTCAGTCTCACCTTTTTGAAAGGTTACAGCCTGGTATTTGGTGAAGGATCTATGTGAATTAGGAGAGAGAATTAAAGGGTGATTGTGCTATAATGCCCTTTATAATTGTTTTCAAGAATATGTTGATGATGGGAAGATTACTGAAGGGCAACAAGTGATTTTTTTTTTTTCCTATTTATATATCTGTAGGTGGTAGAGAAATGCTAATTGAGTTTTTAATGACTTTTCATCCTTGAAGCCTACTGTTTCTGTATAAGTTCAAATTAATGAGAATGTGCACTTAGAATAGGGTTTTCAATAGTCAACTCACTTGAATGGTACTCTTTAAAACCCCAGCGTTTGTTCCTGGAACAGACCCTAGCGCATGGTGATCTGCCTGTTGTTACCAATCCTTGGCGAGTGGGGTGGGGGTACACTGAGAGCAAGGCAGAAATATTTTTGTGCTTCAGCATTTGCAGTTAAATACGTCAGCCTGTGGTGTTACTGCTGCTGCAGTAATGTCGCCTGGCGTAGCAGCACTAGGTTTGACGAAAGCTGGTTCTGTTAGGCTGCTTCAGTAACGATGAGAGCAGTTACTCTTAGCTTGAAAATGTTAGACAATTTTTTTTTTCTTGGAGAAAGATACAAATGGCTGAAGGAAGCTAACGTGCCCAAGTTCAGGTTTTATTTTTGACCTTAGTTAACAGAGGTTAAGTATAGTGATTTCAGGCTCCAGTAGTTGTCTATGCATAAAAGAAGGGTAGTGTCAACTCTTATTTTGGACCAGCATAGGGATCAGTCTGGTCAATCACTGGCAATCTCTAGAGAAGACAGCAAGTGTATGAACTGATATGTGACTCAGTCTTCAACGTTTAGTAGCAACTTTTCCCCAAACCTCTGTTCTTAGAATCTGATGACAGATAAAGCAATAGTTAAATTATTTTAAAAATTTATTTAAAAATTTATCACTGACAGCATTGTTGATAAGGCATCAGAGACAAGCTGTAGTATAGATGATGTGTGTAAGAAATTGGTGTATATGTATTTTTTTTTTTCCCTGGCAATTTAGCAGAGCGCTCTGAGGGAGTCTTTGCCTCTGACAGCTGACCTCTGGATGCATTCCTGGACAGCCTGCGAAGATGAGCTGTGTTCACTCTCTAAACAGGGAAGATGGACGTTTGAAGACATTGTGTCCCCTTATGCTCTTAGCAGGAAGGATGTTGTGACAGTTGATATATCAAGTTACCAGTTTCAGGGCTACTAAGCTGATTATGAACTCTGAATAATACAGACATTTAGATTATGTGAAATTCTGGTCTGAGACTGGTCTCAGGGGAAGGTGGTGTTTCTCTGCTGCTTATTGCCCGAGTAGAGCTCTGCCACAACAGGGATTTTAAGAAGTATTAGTACTACTCCAAGCACTAGTGCGTTTCCACCACAAAAGTGGGAGTTTGTTGTGATTTCAAAAAAAATAATATTACAGTTCAGGAAGCATCTTTGTTTGATGTTAATGGGAAGTTAATCTCATTGTATCTAACAAGAAGTAGGTGGGTAAGGCAGGGAACTAAAATTGGCACAGAGAAGGTACCCAGTGTTGAAGTAGCTAAAAATAGTAGTGGAATTAACACTAGATGGAAGATAAAAACACTTTCAAAAATATCAGAGTTTTTGCTTTTATTCTTCATAAGCTTGGAACTCCCAAGGTTTATGGGGTAGGGAAGAAGAGGGATCCTTTTATTGTTTCCACTTGCTTCCATAGTTTAAAGGACATTTCCAGCTGTTGCAAGATAAAATGTGTTTTTCCTTCTCTCTGTTCTTATCTCTGTCCTTTATGTCAAATAAAAGAAGCTCAGTGAAAACATGAGGAGAGAGACTTTTAGTGTGCGTATGTGCATGTGTTCAATAAGAACTCCACTGGATGTGGCAGTTTTGCATTCACTGCTGACCCTTCTGGGACAGAAGGGCCATAGAGATTTTAATTAAATTCCAGCCCTTCAAATTTTTTTTTTTGTCTCTTGCCCTTCCCCAAACAAAACAGAACTTATAAGGTGTGTGTTTGAGTTTCAGCTAACTTTCTGTCAGAAATTTACTGCTTAGCTCTGATAACTGGAGTTGGGACTCAAGAATGGCTTACACTTGGCCTTATGCCTGTTAACGTAAAGCCATGTGTTTGCTCTTGATGACAGGAATCATTCACTTCATGCCCTGAGGCACACACACGTTGACTTGGGACTCTTGTACCTCGTAGCATTGCACAGTTCTCTTATTAGTTATGCTGGTCCCCCATTGGCGGCATTGTCAGGAGTGTGTGTGTGGGCTAGGTGTGGATTACAGACATGCTTACTAAGAAATTGTTTTTGGATGCAAAATTAAATAATATTCTATGTATTAAATAATATTGCTGTGTGCATGGGGAATATCTGAGTATGTATTGTGGCACTGGTATATGAAAAAGAATAGAACCCCCCCCCTACATAATGTTCAGGTTATGATATTTTTGTTGCATGTAAAAAAAAGAAGTCTAGATAATTTTTAAATTATCTTATAAAACTGAGTAGAAGTGGGTGGAACAGCTAATATTGGGTGCCATGGTTTGTTTTTTTATTTTCCTCTAACATGAACTACCATGATTGAGGTTGACAGATCAGTTCCTGGCCGTTTCAAATTCATTTTTCCTTTAAAATTCTGGTGACAAGAATAACTTTATACTTCTTGGAGATTAAAAGCTTCTTTAATGACGCTGTAGCGTTGGCTTTTTAATTTTTTTTTTTAAAAGTGGCTTTTCTTATTTTGCTGGGGAGCTCCCCCTCCAGAACTGAAGATCCAATCAGTGTGAAAACATTGCTTTTTACTCCTGTATTAAATTATTTTATATTATCTGATGCTTTACCTGCCATCTTGAAAAATGCCAGTTTCTACAGTGTGGAAATGACATTGGCAATTTAGCTGCTTGCTGATTGACTCCTGCCGAAGCATCCTTTGTTTTTCTTGCTAGAATAGGGTCTAGTAGAAAGATACAAAGACAAAATGAATTATGAAAACAAAAATTTCAGACTTCACTGACTCAAGGTAAATTTTGCTTTTGGGAGGCAGTGAGAATAAATGTAAAAAGCACCTCTTGCCTTGTGGCAATGAATCATGATAGAAAATGCCACTGTAAATTTTCAGGATTTATATCCCATGGTACTCTGGAAAAAACGAACTCGGGTAGACCTCTGGAGAACTAGTTTGAACTGTTTCTAAAGTATCACACTTGGAAATACAGTATCTGCTTTCCTTATTCCTCAGACAGTACACTTAATTTGGGACTCTAGTAGCTCTCCCAGTTAGGTGTCTCACCTGAAAATGTATGATTTCACCTTTCAGGTGAGCTTTTTGCAGGAGATAATGTTGGCTGCTATATCATTCTGGGATTTGAGATAGTAATCTGGTGACCTGACTTTATGGTTTTGGGTGGCATATACCGAATGTCTGTCTTCTGACTAGATTTGCAGTAAATGACTGAAATGTTGCTCTCTCTAGTTTCATTAAGCTTAACATATTTGTAACCTGGCTGTGAAAATACCTTCACAGCAAGCACAGAGAGATTGATTGACCTCAGGGTTTCCATTTTGTGTACCAAGAGAATCTGTCACTGACCACAGAAAATCAAATGGAGAAATAACCAGAAAATAAACAGGCCGTTGTAATTATATGTCCATCTGGTCTACAGGTAGAGTTCCAGAAACAGGATTTAGGTCTTGATTCAGCAATGCCTTAATTGTATGTAAGCATTCAAAGTAGGATAACTGTGATATCTGACCATTATGAACAGGATGCTTGTGTAGCTAAGGCGTTGCTAAGGGTCTCAGTTCTTCAGGCGGAAATCTTACAAAGATGTTGGTAGAGTAGCCTGCTGTGTGATACTACGTAGATCGTAATGATGCGGCTACTACATAGGCCTGGAGTCAGAGCAGAGATTTCTGTTTGGCCAGTGACTAAGAGCTGATGATAGCCAAGAATTGTTAGAGGGCCTTGAAGAGAAGGGGCATGAAAAGTACTAATTTCTTCCTGCAGATAATCCATGTTACAGGGGAACTTAATCAAAGCATCACTGCTTTAATGAAATTCTCATATGAAATGCAGGACACTTGATAGAATTTATCTAAATTAATTACTCTCTGCTGCTATAAGGAAGTTGTATGACAAATTGTTCGTTCTGCCTATTCATCCATTCTTTATCAGACCTTTTCCTACTCTGATGCAACATCAGGAGCAGAAGCAGCCTTTTCATGGTGCTGAGTGGATTAATTTGCATTGATCCCAAGCTAATAGATGAGTTACCCAAGACAGCACTCAGTAGTTTTAATAACAGAATGTTTTTCTGTGCCTAAATTAACAATCATTTTACAAGTAAGGAAAACATAAAGTAAATGTTTAGGTTTTTTAAATTGTAGAAATTAAAAGAACAGATTTTATTGGTGTGTATAATAAAAGCACGTAAGTCTCAGGCAGCATTTTGCATTCATCTTAGAAATACGAAAACTCTTAACGTATTTCAGATTATAAATTGTATTTACACTACAAATTTATCTGTAAGAATAAGATGCATCAGATCAACATCTTCTTTATCCAATTAGACTAAATGAAAACAAATGGCACAGAAGCAAGATGAATCAACTTTAAAAATATTAAATTATTGCCATGTTGGACAAGATGTATGAATACTGAGTAGAAGTTATGTCTTAAACTTTATTACACATAAACTTGTTTTAAAAACTTATGGATGGTCAACAGAAATAAGCAAAAGCTGAATAGCTTATTTCTGATCCAACTTTAAAGGCTTTAATGTTGAGCTTTGTTCACGGTAATGATAGACTGCAACACGGTGCTTTGCTGGATTTGAGCAGAAACATATCCAAGATATTTGGTTTGGATTTTGGTTCAGAGCAGTATCCGGTTGGGCAATTCTTGACCCCTGAATCCACATTCCTACTCCATTCCTGTCCAGAGATAAGGTGAACCCAGGCAGCGCTTAGAATTTGAAACTGAAGTCTCAATGTGCTGTACTTGTCGGGAGAATGCCCGCCGCGCGGTGTGCCCGCAGTGGTGCGTGCTGCAGAGCAGTGTGCTAGGGACAGAGTGCCTCTGCGGGACGCTGGCCTGGCCCGGTGTGCTCGCTTTGGCCCCGGCCGGTTCTGAGCGACCGCACTGCCAAGCATCCAGTGCGTCTGTGCCCGGGGCTGGGATCAGCGGGCTGGCTGTCCCCGCTCTCTGCCGTGGTTCTCTCCTGAGGATGCTGAAGATCATCTGTGGTGGCTGAGCCATAGGGGTGTGTCATACTGAAATGGGTTTGTTGTTACGGAGACAGGTGGGGGGGGTTTGGATGCCCTTGTCTGTCCAAAGCTTGCTCACAAACCAAAGCAGGCAGAATGGGTTGTGTGATCACTTTGTCTTGTCTGAGCAAAGAGTCTTCATTTTCTTAGCAGCAAGTGACTAAATAATTTTTAAAAGGATGTCTCACTTTGATATGTACTGCGGAGCATCCACATAATCTGTTCTGCTGGCAGTTCTTTAGCTGTTTCAGAGGCGTTATGGCTCTCACAGCTGTTACCAGAAACCGGCACGGTGTCTGGCAATGCGAGCCTGATCATAAACCTGTATCCGAGTATATATATATCCCATGGTGTGCTGCTGCACAGAGTGACTTGCTCTTCAGCAGAGTTTATCTCATCCAAGTGGGGTGCTGTCATACGGTAACTAGTACATTATAGATGCGAAACCATTCAGAGCTAGTGCAGGTATCTTGAACTGTGGCCGTACGTACGTACGACTCCACGATGCGAGAGGCGGAGGGTTCAGCGTGGTTTCTAAATAGGCCAGAGGTATCCATTACAGCAGTCTCCATTTCTTCAGTAATGCGGATTGTTACAAACAACTAATGGAGGTATTTCTAGTATTATCTTCTAAGCTGTTCTAATACTTATCTAGACTTATAAACTTAATTATTATCCTGAGTATTTTTTCCAGCATTTTCACTTAATCTGGGAAACTTCAAGCGAACTAGAAGATAGCTTATTTGTTCATCTCATTAGCTTTGAATGTTTGAGTTGTTCTTATCAGAATGTCATGTTATTATTCAGCCTATGTTTGTGAACCTGCCAAACTTTGCTGTGCTCAGGTTTCATGAGCTCTTGATTCAGAAAATGGAAAATGAATTTTTCTCTATGCGTGTCTAGAATGCTCAAAGGTGTGTGCTCCTGGAAACAGGTCGTACCTGCTGAGGAAGGCTTTGTGGGACGCGCCGAGTCAGCCTGGTGGCTACCAGATGGCTTTGTTAGTGGTCAAGCCAGTAAAAACAGAATAGTCCTTGGGGTCTGTTGAATGACTGCATCTTTACATGTACATGTGCCGTAAAGGAAACATTTAACAACCTCTGTTTCTTATGTTGTGTGGGTAGTGCCTGTAGAGTCCACAGCTAAATCCAGTGGGTTTTCGCTCTGATTTAGTGAACAGGGAGGTAGAGAACGGTGAGTTGGAGTAGATAAACTTCAAAAAAAGGTGGCCCAATTACTGTTCCAGATATGATTTGAGGATATCTGCAAAAGGCCGGATAAGCATCTGAACTTTACAGGGCTGCTGTGAACTGTTGGAAGTTAACTTGCTGGTAGCTGGACGTCCTGATCTTATTTTTTCCTTTTTCTGAGGCTAAAATTTTTCCCTTGCAAGTGGCTTTCCTTGCCATTTAACCTTGGTAGCTGCAGCTTGCTCACTGGCTAATCCAAACATTCTCTGAAGAAAGTGGGAAAGGCCATTTCAGGCATACAAGTAAAAACAAAGGTCAAACTGACATTATTGTATATGCTGGAAAAACATGACAACCACAAATTATACCAGTTTTATGTAATCAAAGGCTTGAGGCAGACATGGTTAGCAGCTTCCAGCCTTCCTGGTTTATATTGGTCACTTATTTGTTTTGTTGTTTCACAAAGTTAAATTAAAATGGACACTGCAGTGTCCTGAAATCACCCTTTGGCGTACTTCTGAGGCTCGACTGGAGCCAAAGATATGCAGGTGGCTCTGACAGCTGCACTCGGCAATAGATTCGAGCCTGGTGCCCGCAGAAACTGGGTTACCCCACCGCTTCTGGCATCGTGGGTTGCAAGAAACGCTACGAAAATACAACTGTGCACTGAAATGCTCTCTTTCACTTCCCACTCTTAAAATACATGTAGTGAGATTTTCTTCTCATTTCTTAGCAATTATTAGTGCTAATACTTACCTTTATTTTTGCAGTGCTCTTTACTTCAAAGCCTGAGTTTACTGAAATAAGAATTATGTTCGAGTAAGTGTTTTTTTGGCAAATGGAATCAAAGTACATTTGCAAATATTTGTAATCATTAGATCTATGTGGGTACTAAGGAAAATACAGTCACTTCAATACAATCAACCTTTTAACTGTTTCGTTTCAGACTGTTTGGTTTCCTGCATTAGAACCTGTAAATGGCTAGCACAACTGCTGGGGAATCTAGGCTTCAAGGTGAAAGACCTCTTTAGTATTCTTTAAATGTAGATTGCACACAAATATGCAGCTGAATTGAAATGGAGAAATCTTTTGACCATTGCATTGTCATTAACTTTTGATAACGTGTTCAGTGTGTCCCTGTGAAGCCAAAACCACCTGCAGTATATAACACAAACTACAAACTCCTTGCAGAACGGTTGGGTTGGTATCGCCTGTTGTCTGGTGTGAAGGAGAGAAGGCTATGATTTCAGGTAAGATGTGCTTAATATAGATACTAGAGATTTAGCAATTGAAAGTGGGCAAAATCCACACTGAACACAATAAATTAAACATTTGTGATGTGTATACTTAAGTGAAAAACTGTTAGGTATCTGTTTTGAGGTCTGAGTTGGGTAAGTTTGTTTCCACTCAGTGTGAATATAGTTTCAGATTAGAATGCATGAATAACAAAAAGGCAGAAATAACAGGCACATTAGTGGGCACTGATTAAACTCAGTAAGAGACACATGCATTATTCCTAAGTTATTAACTTTCCGACACAGTTTAAATTGCCATAAATTAAATCTGCATGAATGGTTTAGACCCCCTGTAGAACAAGATGTTTGGTAGTGATAACGGAGTAGTAGGAAATTCAAGTCAAAGGTGAAATCTTAACTGATGAGAGGTGATAAAATTCCTTATCTGTGTTGACAGTGCAAATTCCTTCTGTACTTTGAGTCACCCTAATGGGACCAAGCATCATCACAGTAATTAAATCACTCTCCAGCACCTCTCTTCCTGAAATTAAGGCTACAATCTGTTTGGGTTATACTTTTCTATGTGTGTGGGCCCTGGGGGGGAGGAAAGAAAACACTGAAAGGTGAACAAGATGGAAAAGTGGTGGAGGCAGTAAGAGTTCTACGTGTTTTTGGTTGGTTTTTTTTTTTTAATACATATATGCACATATTGCTGATTTCCATGAACTAGACTTTCCCCACAAATGGAATCGGAGTATTACGGTGGCGTTTCAGCCAGCAAGATGTTCAAGTCCTCTGTGCAAGTGGAGGAAAAATTTAATAGCCATGTATGAATTTGAGATGGAGGATTTGAGCAACTGTTATGTAATCCAAAACAGTGTTGGAAATGTGTGAGTTAGGGGGTTTTTTGGGGTGGATTAACTCAATGAAGAGTGCGCAACAGGTTTGTTGGAATTTGTGAGCTCTCGTATAGGATAAGTATAGATATTATTTCTTAATACAAGTATGCCTCTTATTAGTATCTGTTATACATGGAAAGCAGGTGAGCTGATTCAGAAATAAGACAAACTGAACAGTATAGGGAGGCAAATGCTTTCTTTAAAGTGTGTTCTGCAGTGAGAACTTGTATGGTGTGGAGGCTTGGGTGCTGGTCCTCTCGCCTCTGCGTAGTCTTTTCTCTAGTAGAAGTCTGTCCCTTTTTTCTTTCCTGTCCCGGTGCGAAGAAAGAGGCAGTTGATTTCTAGCTAGTACTTTGTTTCTTGTTCATCCAGGTGATTGCTCCATCAGGATGAATTTATTCAAAGTAGTTGGAGATGCTGAACCTCTAGCACTGCTGGTGGATTTACTTGCAAATTCTCATAGCTTCTCACTTTGCTTTTTTGCTACCTTGGCCTCTTTCTGGCCACGGAGTACTCCTGTAAGGCTAGAAAGTGCAGCTTTGCTTTCACCAGGCAAGAAGATTTAGTCTGTTGTTTCTTACTAAGTGTCAACAAGACCTGACATTTGCATTTCTTCTAGATGGGTGTAAATCTAATGAAAGGAATGAAATTCGCCTGTCAACTTCAAGCTGCAGTTATCCATTTGCTCAAGGTGGCTCTTGTGATTACTAGGATGGGAAAGGTGCTGTCGTCTTTGAAATGAGTAGTTATGAAGCCTGTACTCAAGAAGTCACCTTCTGATACTGATGAAGAGAATTTCATCAATGCAGTGGGCTGATGGGTCAGATATTTGCATCTCAAAGATGCAAGAAACCTGCTGTGTGCTCTTGTAGCAAGCCGTTTCCCATTGTGAGCTTCTGCAGTTCTCCCTTTTTTTCCTTATTTACTTGATGTCAGCTGTTTCATGATGTGCTGTGTATGAAGATTGTTTAACTCATCTCATTTGGTGTCTTATTTATTCTAGCTGATGAATTTTAATCTGTTTTTAATCCACCTTACAGGAAGATCACGGGGGAAACTCAAAGAAATTATATGCGTCTTTAAAACTTACATCCTCTTTTGAAATATTGACTATTGCATAATTAATTTTACTTAATAATAAATAACATTTCACTAGTGGCGACATTTTCTAATTGCCAAAGAAACAGGTAGTAAGCCAATGTTCTAGAGGCTGAGGAAAACCTTTCTGATGGATTGGATAAATGCCTCTAATCCGGAGAGAGGAACAATGACTATTAATGTGGGCAGCAAGAACAAGTGGAAGCAGAGACTGAATTATTCATGTGGTCTGTTTCAACCCATGCTGCTGCTTCTGGTTTCTCATGCATTTAGCTCTGTGACTCACAGTTAATGCGTTTGGAGTAGAAAGGTGTGGAGGGAAAAGCCGTCTAAAAAGGCTACTAAGAGAACGTTTGCCTGCTCCATTGTAACTGGGCAAAAAATACAGGTGGAACTCCTGAAGGTATTAGTTTATGTTATAACATGGTCATGAACAGGTCCAGCTGAGCACAATCTCTCACATAACCAGAAAATGATGATATGACAACACATCAGACAATGATGATCAAGGTTTTGAAAACAGTTATATATTTAGGACATCTAGACTTGATATTTCCAACTCAAGGCACATTAAAGAGAGAAAGTGCACAGCACGAAGAGTCAGGCTTTGTGCAAGCGTGTCGCACCTCCCACTTGTATTGCTTCTGCTGTGAGGGCTGTAATGGCCCTCCGGGGTAAAAGCTCCTGTGAAATTCTGCAGGGACATCAGATTTTCTTAGTCTGCAAAACTCAGTTATCAGTTTTGGGTCTTACTGACTTTAGAGACTATGAATAAAAATGACCAGAATAGCCTATGTAGCTTACAATATGAAGAAGAAACCTCTATGTTGTATGCATCTGATATGAGTGACCAGCTGCTTTGATTCCTGAGCTAAGGTGTTAGTTAAAGCATTTCCAGTAAGATTTTTGCTGAAATTAGTTACAGCAAGCACCATCTATTTCAGTGACTGGGTGTGCTTGGGACAGCAGGGATGCAGTTGCAGAGTGGTAGATTCCTTTCTGTTGAAGGAGACCTTCTACCAAAACAGGGTCAGCACTGAGTGTGGACCTGATAGTTCTGTCTTACACGAGTACTGAATGGCTCTGCATTTCTACAGCTTTGGTCGAATACAGTGATTTAAGGCACACTGTGAAGGTTATTAAAGATTATTTAAGGTTGTTACTGTGGTTGTTTAAGGTACGTTGAAAAGCCTACCTGTCCTCTGGCCTTCCAGAATGCCTAAGACACGTTGAATGAGTTTGGAGTTGGAGCATCAATAGCAGAGTACTAGCTATTGCTTCATGGTTTTGTTTAACAAATTAGTTGAATATTGTCCTGAAAACCATATATATGTTCTTGTTTAAAAATGTATATTTTTGAATAATAAGGGGAGGATGGTGTGTTTTTTATTTTTGGCACTGATTGGGAGCTCTGAGAACTGAAAGTGAAGGAAGGTAGCTTAGATGGTGCTTTAACACTGTTGCTTTTTTGAAGTTCTAGTCTGTACACATGCAAAGCATCGGACTGAGATTCAGGAATGTGGGTGGAACAGAAACTGCGCAGACCTTTCCCTTCTGTCCCCTTACAGAGGACAGATGGGTGGGTGAGGTAATTTACCTAGCTGAACTCCAGTAAGAGCCACCTCGCTGGTCGGGGCTTCAGAAAGCGACTTGCTGCTATGACAACAGGGTGCTGATTGGGTCATGGGAATATAGAATCTCTATAGTAACTAGAAATACTTAGAATGTGTGTTGTGAAATAAATTATAAAAATGATAACGTAGATGTTATAATCAATAGAAACAGTTACTGTACATCTAGTGCTGCTTTCTAATGTATGGAAAGAGTATTCTAAATAACGTAAGGAATTAGCAATTCATGAAAAGCAGCCACTGAGCTTCAAAGAAGCTGTTAAACACAATCTTTCAGATTTTTTGGCGTTGTGAAGTTTCATTATTCAAATCAAATGGCTTCAGATGCATGTATGCGTAACATTCAGGTGGTACTTGTGCTTTTTGCAACCCAATCAGCAGATGAAACATAAGTGAAACAGTTTATTTTTTCTAATTGAAAACCTCCCATTTTCTTCAGATCAGTCTCCTCAACATTTCACATGGTGAGAACTTGTTATATATTAACTGTTGGAAGAACATACCCACTGGGACTAATAGGTTTATTTTTGTTTTGACTGTGTCCCATCTGTTTTCACAGGTTTTTTTTTATCTGGAATATATTTTAGCTTCTTAGAAAGAGAGGTATCCAGTTTCTATGTTCCACTACCTGGTTTTTACAATAATTAAAAATGAGTCAAATGTATTTGGCATAAGCTAGTATTTTTGTCTGTCAGTTCAGACTTATTCCATCTCCATGCTTAGGGGAATGTTCTTGTGTTCTGTCCACGCGAGGTCTCTTGCATAACCAACCCCAGCTCTTGAAAATGTGTGAGGACGTGCTGTTGCATCTCTGTAGATTTCAAACCCACTAAAATTCAGCAGAATTTTTATGTTCTCCAGAATAGTTTGTGTAGTTTGTGGGGTGTGTGTGGGTTTGGTTTTTTTTGGTTGTTTTTTGTTGTTGTGTTTTTTTTGTGGTAGTAGTTATCTTTGTCTTGTGTGGTTGTATGTAGTGTTTAGCATCAAAGACCTCTGGATGCTACTGCACCAGGTGTGCTATACAAATCAGGTTTCTGTGAAGTGTTGGGGTACGAGAGCACTGGTCTGAAGATCCTGAGGATGCCATGCTGTGTTTCAAAGCCGCTTTCGTTGACTTGATGTAGAGTGTGATTTTGTACCTTCTCCGAGTTCTCTCCTTCACCACTTCATATCTGAATATTTTCCCTAATACTTTTTCTCCCGTGAGCAAAATGGATACCTTCTATGATCTGAGACTTGGTATTGCTGGGTTGGAAGTGTACTCATCTGCTTGCAGCACCTGCCTTGCTGTTGGCTTGTGAAGTTGCATGGTACTTTTGAGGTTTTTTGATTCTGTAAAACAGTAGTTATAAATTGCTGGGCAGACAAGGGTCTAATATTTGCGGACATGGGGAGACGATCCAGGGAACCTTATTTCTAGACACTGAAGTAGCAAATTCTGAGCTTCCTGAGAATTTTCAGAGATTCAGTATCTCACTGAGATCGTAAGCTTTTTTTTTTTAACGGACTGTTGGCCTGGAGATGAGACCCCCATGTTACAAAAAGGAGCTCTTCACTGTAAAATGCAATGTTACTTTTATATGTTAAAGTTTTTATGATTTAAGTGTATTTTAACATTTATATTGTGGCAGTTCTTAAGGACCTATGTAAAGCGATTCACTGATATGGAGCCATTTTGGTTGAAACTCCAGCAAGAAAGTTGGTTGTGGCTTTTTTGATTTTTTTTTTTTAACTGATTCTGCCTTTTGATTTCTTACAAAGTGAGCTAGTCTCCGACAGAGTAGTAACGAAGATGAGATGCTGGAGAGCACTGCTGACTAACAGCTCTGCTGAAACTCTTGTTCTGAGAAGAAGTATTGCTCTCTTCTAGTTTGTCTTGTCCCACGTTCCTTGAAGCTGTCTTCGCCATAGAAGACTGTTGAAGGACTATACAGAAAATTCAGAAGCTTCTGTTTCCTTAACCATTGTAACATAAATAAAAATAGTGTTAGCAAGGATTTCGTAAATCACTCATGCTGATAGCATTTGTGTGAATGCTTTCTCTTTCAGTATTATCGTGGTAGAAAATATTGATTTAGAGGAAAAGAATACCTGTCGTCTTAAGAAAAGGAAGTTTTGACCAGTGGTGTTCTGGGTTCGATCCAGATTCTGCTGTGAAGCAGTTCTTGCAGTAAAGCAGCAGGTGAGTGAGGCAGGTGGTTCTTTACACACAATTCTATGGTTGTGTCTTTTCCTTCCTCCTCTTCCCACTGTGTGTGCATCACATCTACCTGACGCACAGCGTTTCCTTATTTGAAGACTCGAAGATGTGCAAAGAACGATTCTGCCCTGGCTGCCTTCTGAGTTAGTGCATGTTCACAGTCTAGCATACTGCTGTATTTTGCAGCTACAAGTAAGATTTGCAAACTGAATTGGTCTAGAATTGAGATAGGTTAGCCTCACTGATGGAGGCAGGTCTACACTGACAATCAGAATTTCCAGTCTGACTCAGGGGGTTGTAATTATTGGCACATAAACTATATTTCCCCTGGATAATTATATTCAAGTGCTTCTATTTTGGATTGTTATGGGGTGCCTTTAGTGCCTTGTGTTTAGACCACCTGTTGCGTTTTTTGCAACTCTGCTTTGCTTTTTTTTCCCCTGAAATTCTAGCAGTTTGTCAAAGGAATGAAAGCATTTGAGGAAGTGCGATATGTCTTGCAAGACACCGTAAAGACCAAAAGTTTTTTTCCAAGAGCTGCTTCTGTAGCAGAGTGCTCGAAAGTGAGGGGATAAATGTGAGAGATTACACTGAAAGAAAAAGGCTCAAGAGAGTATGTGAAATGCTGTAGTTTATTTTTAAAAACTTGTTTTTGGTATGACAAGGCTTGAACAAATTGTGTGTAGTTACCCAATATTTAGACAGTTGAAAGATTGTTTGTTTGCTTGTATCTACAATATGTTAGTCTGTGTAAATTCCGAGGTGTTCCCTCTTCCAGTTTTGAGACAGAAGTCAGTTTTTTAAAGGAAGATCTGAATGCCTGTAAGATGTGTACTAGGCTCTGACTAGTATGCATATCATACAGGTTTTGTCACATACTAATTTGTCATAGAATGAGAGTATTTTTGTCACAGTTCCTCTTGTTTCATACTTGTAGGTGTTGGTAGCAACAGATGCATTGAAGTGCTACATACAAGAGCCAGAAGAAATGGCAAAGGAGCACTGGGATGTTAGAGGTAGGATTTCAGTGAAATACAACTGTCTTTTATGTTTCCGAGTGCAGAATCTGCTTTGCTGCTTAAATGGGATTTTCACTTTTGATCATTTCAGCAAAGACGTACAGCCTGTGTAAAGCCACTAATGAGAGTTAACTTGAGGGAATCTAGGGTGCACCTGCTTGGTTTTAATTAGAGTTATTAGATAACCAATTACCACTGCTGCCTACATGCAGAACCAAGAAGGGGGAGTGGAGTTTTAGAGTTTCTCCCAAGGAATGAGCTAATTCACATCATGACACTGCGACTCAGCTTCCTGCTACGTTGCCATGTAGAGAAATTTTTAAAAATTGCCAAACTTGTGGATACAGTGTGAAGACGTAAGAAATGTGAACCGCGAGAGGGTATTATCTTGCAGCCTGATGGTATTTTGTTGGTTGATTTACGATTGAGAGTAAGTAACATTATTTTTTCACTCAGCTCGTGGTTAGATGACTGACCTAGGGTAAAAGTGTAACATCAGCAGTTTTTCTTTTACTTTCATGGATAAACAAACAAAAAAGAAATGCAGGATATTACACCTTTTGTCCCCGAACTTCATTTCAGTTTGCTAAGAAGTTATACATTCTTTGAACAGAGAACACCCCAGGTTGCTGTATTTGTATCTTCTGTAGATCTGACAACCCTAATGTGACCTTGAGGGCTTTTTACACTTACACTTTTTTTTAATTGGATGTCAGTGCAATTTAAACCTCTTAGCTGATATTGTGAAGCTATTTATGAAAATATTTGCATCACGGATGCATCTATCAATACCCCCAACACTACTTGAGGGCAGAGGGTTAACAGTTAAATGTTAATGTGGGAATTTTAAGGATAAAATCTTTTAACTGAGCTATAGCACTTTAATCAGGCTCATCTGCCAGACGAAAGAGTTCGAGGCAGTGGGATGTTATCAAGAGCCAGACAAAGAAGCAAGTTTGACAAGGAATTTAACAGAAGTGCCCCTAGGATAATGATACTAATATGCGTAGAGTATATTAGTGTGGGTAGGAGAGAAGTAGTTGGGTTCTCTTTTGCAATAAGATCATCTGGTTTGGATGCAAAAGTGGTGATAGTAAAAGCAAAGAAACAACCACTGTTTTATTATGCTTGGAGCGTTATAGATTTGTGAGAGAAGAATGAGATTTGTTAAAATGCTGTTATGAAATACTTATTTAGGATTGTTGTGCTTTTTTCTAATATGTTGTAAACTGCTGTGTTTTACCTGGTTAGAAGCGTATGTCTCCTAAAGCCTTGAGCTAAAAACACCTTTGGTGACAGTATGGGGAAAAAAAATGAGACGGACTGAAGCAAAACCAAGCATGGCTTTGGAGCAGGTCTGCTACAGAAATGTGCCCCCTGCGTACCTTGTGTCTGTATACAGGATGCTGAGCACAAGGGACCACGGGACACGCGGGTGGAGTGCCTGCCTTTTTACCGTTAAGGGTAGCAATTCTGCTTTTTCTGTCTCTTCTAGAACATCTAACTAGGTTCTATGAACTCTAAATTAACTTTGTAGGTTATAAAAAGCTTGTATGGAAAAACAAATTGTAATATCTACAGAAAGGACCAACAACTTCATGTGTAAAAACTTCACATTTCTTGTTTTTGGAAAGCCATTTTGATGACTGAAACTGCAGAGCTACACGCAGATGCCCTGTCAGTTTGATTGTCTTTTAGATAATCCCTGCTACAGTTTGCCAAAGGCTGGGAGCCTAGCCCTGCAAACTCGTCGTTCTTCTCTAGATGACTATTTAAGTGATTTCAGAACAAAATGCTCTGTCTGGTATCTGTTTCTAGGACTGGCTACCTGCTCTCTGGGAGCCCAAAGGATGAAACTGGGCTTCTGTTCCTCAGACTTACTGTTATTGAATTGTTCTTAAATTAAAAGAAGAAACCTTTCCTATTTCTTTATACTCAGGAACCTGCTACAGCTCTTAAAGGGCTTTGTGTCTGTTGCTTGGACAGAAAAATCTCTAGGATAGTACATTTTATGAAATGATTTCCTTTGTTGAAATATATTGTTTTACTTTGTGTTGATCCAAATGCAAGCGGTTTTCACTTGTCAAATGAGTTTAGGTATTTTGTTATGGGCTGGTGTAATGTTAAATTGCACGTGTATGAGCTGTTATGTCTTGCAGAAGATGCTGCTGTGGTGTGCTGTGCTTGTTCTCCAGCGTGAGTCGGGCTTGACGCGTGTGCTGTGCTCTCCGGATGGACTTTAGGTAGCTAACACTGATGTGTTATCAGGAGTGAGCTCTGCTTAGGTCACAGCAGAGACTCGGTCGTTCAGCTGAAGTGTGGCCCTCTGAGACTTGCATAGGTGGTTCAGACCAGTAAGTTTTATGTTCATATTGAAAACCTGAAGGTATTTCAGATACCAGTTTTGAGTGCTCACACTTTCTAAAGTCTGTCAGGGAAGTTCACTGTGTTTTCATTGGTTATGCAGATGGTTCAAGACTTTAATGAAAAAGTGGTACTTACTATAAGAAAAGTGAAACTCTAGGTAGTATTGCCTACGTTGAAGCAAAGATTAAATTCAGATTTGATTTTGTACTGTACCTTTAAATTGAATGTACTTTTATGTGGGAGAATTCCTGTTTGGTCTCCCCGACACCTCACTGAGGGAAAGAAAAGGCAACATGTTGAGTAAAAAATAAAAAGATGGGTGGAGGGGGAAGGAACAGGTTTATGTCATCTCATTGTCTCAGGCTTGATTTTGCAACAAGATGGAAAAGGCAGTCTTGTCTTCTATGGGCTTTGCTAGAAATACACAGAAATGCAGTTACTACCATTAATATGCGATGTACTGAAGTTATGTGGGGTGCAAGAATTTGCCTGCAGGCTTGCGTTAAGGGTTTAGAACTCTATTGTTTGACACAAAATTGTCATGCTGAAGTTTCAGAGAAGTGGAAGAAATGTCAGGAAATAAGAATTACTTTTCCCCTGATGGGCTATTTAAGATCAATTATTAAATAACTCAGTAAAAAATTCACACTTACTTCAAGGTACTCTAATTGGATTTACTTTAATGTACTGTCTTATCTCACTGAAGACAAATCAGATTTTTGGACAGTTTGTGTTTCACTATAGCAATAGTAATAACATAATCATCTAAGTGGTGTACAGGTAACCAATGTGCATGTCACCGAAATGAACCACCAACTAGTTTCGTGTTTTGAGAAATACAGCTGCAAATTGGCAACTCGCTATTTACTACTTTATTTCAGATTTCTTTGGCCACTACTGGTGATGAGAGATATTTCTATAACCTCATTCTGCTTGTAGTTTGGACTTACTTCAATTTCCAGACTGAATTTGCTCAGAGACAGTTCTTGGGGTAATCTTGCCATATTTTGTATGCCAACATGGTCTAAATAGTTTTTACTGCTGTCTTTTTCTTTTCCCCTGTTAAGAATTGTATTTCCTATCACTACTTAGAGCTTTGGGAAGGGTGGAGTAATACCAAGTCCAAAGATAATGTTTTAGACTTTAGTCGGTACCTAGCAGACAGGGAAGAGTCTTTGGGTCTTTTCAGTATCTGCTAAGAGTCAAACTGTCTGGTAAATACTAGCTCACAGCTTCATGTGATGCTTTTTTAAGATGTTTCATTAACGCTAATAATGCATTTTTATTCACCGCTGTACAGAAAGGTGAGTAAGTAATTTACATCTTAGTAATGTTGGGAGAACTGGTTAGCATTACGTGCAGGCTGTTACTGCTTCGTTCAGAAAATAGCTGGAACTTTGAAAGGTTTTTGGTTTTCTCTCTACTGTCGTGTGCTTATGTAGAATATTTGTAGATGGAGACTGCAGAATTTCAGCACACTGCAAGCTTCTAAGAGCTGTGATCCCATTTAACGTACACTTCTTACTGGCTTTAAGGTACTATCAAATAATGATAGGCTGTTCTGTGCCAGCAGTTGTTCTGTTGCCATCAGCTGCATTTCTTGAGGATTCAGTGAAAAGGCATTTAAAACCTTGTAGTGCTTTTGTGTGTGTCCTATATAAAGTACAAAGTGATGGAGATCATTCTGAAAACTTGTAATTTTATTGCTCATCACACAAAAGAAAACTGGCTTTTGTCATGTATTTTTCTTCAGGTCACTGATTTTTAGTAACAGTCTTACCTTAAAAGAGTTTCACTTTTAAAGCTCAACATGTTAGTCTTAACGTTTCTTTTACTGGCCATTATTATTTTTTTTTTTATTTTGCAAGTCAGCGCTTTTATTAATACTTAGGATAAGTCTCTGTTGCACAAGTAAAGATATTTTACCTCGAGCAATCCCTGCTGTGCATCTGTAAGAAAACCTCTTTGCTTTGAAGTCCTGAAAACTGTGTATCCAGCTTTTTTC
>Ga0065711_1002406_pt1 | contig 34143 bp, 20 predicted proteins | sample Hoacrofraction12_FD_59098 | JGI IMG/M metagenome (GOLD analysis project Ga0065711, IMG submission 59098) | Hoatzin crop microbial communities from Cojedes, Venezuela - Epithelial fraction 12 v2 (version 2) | ecosystem: Host-associated > Birds > Digestive system > Esophagus > Crop | place...
CCCCCCCCCCGGCCCCAGGATGGGGGAGAGAATTGGAAGTGCAAAAGTGAGAAAACTTGTGGATGAAGATAAAAACAGTTCAATAGATAAAGGAAAAGCTGCACATGCAAGCAAAGCAAAACAAGAAATTAATTCACTACTTCCCATTGGCAGGCAGATGTTTAGCCATTTCCAGGAAAGCAGGGCTCCACGTGTGTGACTTGGGAAGACAAACACCGTAACTCCAAATGTTGCCCCTTCTTCCTTCTTCCCCCAGCTTTTTTTATTGCTGAGCATGACATCATACGGTATGGAATATCCCTTCGGTCAGCTGGGATCAGCTGTCCCAGCTGTGTCCCCTCCCAAGATCTTGCACACCCCCAGCCTGCTCGCTGACGGGGCAGTGTGAGAAACAGAAAAGGCCTTGATGCTGTTCGGCAATAGCCAAAACATTGGTGTGTTATCAGGACTGTTTTGGTCACAAATACAAAACATGGCACCCTATAGACTGCTATGAAGAAAATTAACTCCATCCCAGCCAAAACCAGTGCTGTGTTACACTGCTGAGAAGTTTTTGTTAACATTTCTTTGCTAATTCAGAAAAACAAAATAATTTCTCAACTTGCAGAATTACTTCTGTGCATGGGTAATTTCTAATCTGTTGCTTATAGGATGTTTTAATAACTATATGACAGCTGTTCAAACCCAATTTTAACAGGGGAAAGAAATCATTATACATTACCTGAAGATATTTTGTAGATTAATATGTTCTATAAATGGTGACAGATGTAAATAGCTGCTGTATTTCACTGCAGGAAGCAGTGACCCAGGCAGACTGGTATAGACTGATGCTCCCTTTGTGCTATTTCCAGTTGGCAAATGATTCCCGTTCTGTGCTTCTTTCTGTATTTACCCTTCATTTTTCTAGACTGTGTTTTTTTAAAAGCTACAGTTGAATTTCAAGAGACACATGTTCTTAGCATATTTCACAGAGTACTTTCCTGTGTGGGAAAGTGCTCAGGAGCATTGACTCCACTTGTAAGATTTTAGAGGAATACATTTTCATGCTTCAAGCACTTAGACCAATTCCCATGGTATATTGGTTGACATTAGTCTGGTATATCACTAGTTCTAAAGCTTGTCTTCAGGAGGAAAGAAGATGTAAGCAACTGGGCCATCTGTGTATCTATTTGTGTTTCCTCTCCCTCTCAGTAATTTTTTTAACCATGAGCGAATTTCAGCTAAATTTGGCAGAGGGATACAGGACCATCTAATGATATTGCCACAGGTTTTGCCAAAGTAGAGGACTAAATAGGGAAGATAGATCACAGTATTGGCCAAAGAGAGCCTGCAGTATGATTATTATGATTATTATTAGACACCAGAGAATCAACATAAATGGCTGCTAATGCCCCCATTGCATAAAAATGTTTCAAAGCAAATATTGGTGTTGGTTTCTAAGAAGCTGCAATGAAGTGTATGATAGTGTATGTCGATAGGATACCACATCTCATTATTTCAAATATTTCTTTATTTTGTAAATAAATAACAGACAGAAAGCAAAGGAGAGTTGTCTGACTTAATGACCAGTCTGCATGATCACGATGTCTTTATTTCTGAATGATACGGAGGCAATAACATGACTATTCACAAGTCCAGATTCTGTAACTGGCATTGAGCAAGTTAAAACTGGAGAGCTGTCTGGTGGGTTTGATTTCTGACTCATGGAGTATTCACATTTTTTAGGATTAGACTTGGTATCAGATTGCAATATTGATGTTTTCAGTTCCCCATGAATCAGAAAACTTTCAAATAATTTTTTTCTGAAACACTGACACCTGGTGATTTGTAAATGACACTGAGTTTCTAGTTCTTGCCCTTTCTGACTGAAAATTATGTTGTTTCTAGTTTCCCTGCTGTTTTTTTGGTAGTGGTCACAAAAGCCATCTGATCCGGGAATGATCAGTAGTAGAGATCTTAGCAGTCAGCACTAGGGTTGGCCCACACAACTGGGCTGTCTGTCCTGGAGCCGTGTGTCTCCTCTCAGATGGACCTTACATGAAAAACATGGTTAGAGCAGCAGTGGAGCTTGGGGAACACTTGCCCACGGACAGGTGCAACAGCTAGGACTGGGTGTAAACTACAGAAGAGCAGGAGTTAGTGCAGTCCCTGAACACGCTGGCAGAGTTATGAGATCTCTTCAGAGCCAATGCTTAGGTTTACTGCAGTAAAGATTCTGTGATTCTATGATTCTATGATTCACTATCCATCACTTTCTGGTACCTGAACTAAAGTCCTGAATACTGGCAGATGGACCACAACTTGAAAACTTGAATATCAGAAAGAAAACCTTGATGAACGTTGGAGCATGACTAATTCAACAAAAAAGCTCACCCAATTTTTGGTACCCATTGGCTTTCTGCCTACGTGCATACTGCCAATGTTGCCACTAATAAAATTCCTGTTAGCACTCTAAGTCTGCTTTGCTCTCTACTGCATATGCTTTGGGAATATCTGATAACCCAAAGCATCAAGGAAAAATGTTGATTATTGAGTACAAACTGAGGTGCTACACTGCCATGAGACCTCATTTCCCAGATTTCTCTATTAATTATAGGCCTCTTGTATCCGTAAGTGAGCAACAAGGAGGTGGGTGGGTATTTTGCAACTTACTCTTGGCCAAGATATTCGTCCTTACCAACAGAAATAATTCTGTTCTCTCCTAATCTCTAATTTGAGAAGCTAGAAGGAAGTGCACCTCTTTACGAGCTTTTTTTATTCACATAAAGTCTAGCAAAGCCCACAAAGCTTTGTGTAAACTACAGGAGATTACCAAGCACACCAGTGGGCTCTTAATTAGTTGAGTTTCAGCACATGATCAAGAACTTTGCTGGATGACTGTCTGTATTTCAGAGCCAGCGCTGTTCTGGGTAGAGGTTCTGGGGCAATTAGTCTTTCTTTACTCTCTGTAGTGATCTTCACAGAACGAAGAAATCTATCACACAAGCAAGGTCACTAGGATGAAATTCTTAGCGGTTAGAACGTTGCCTACAATTTAAAGAAAATAATATTTGTTTTCACTTGGAAGCGTTCACAGGTGAATCTCTTCCAAAACACCTGATGCTAAGCCAGGTGCTGTCTGCAAGGAGCTGCATACAGTGCTGCTACATTCTGCTGCACTGAGCTCCTTCCCTTGCTCACTGGCTGTCAGCCTGTTTCACAGGGCTGTGCACATCTTATCAAAGGGCCTTACAGGCTGACAAGTTAGGAGTGCAATGGTGGGCCCATCTATAACTATGCATGATTACACGGGGAATCTGTTTTCATTCACATCACTGTAACTTTGCCCATGATGACTAGAACACTTGTTTACCTGGAGAAATTGTATTGTGAAAGGAACTTATTAAATACTTCCAGCTGTCTCTGAGCTTTATGATTTTGTCATTACTGTGAAATGCCAATTTTCTCTCAGATTTTGAGTCTCGAGTTTGGAAAAAAAAGCTGTCGCTGTAACCAGATGCATGAGCAAGAACCGTTGTCCAGAAGCATCTGGCCAAGGACCAGGAGAGACTTCCAAATCTTGTGTTGTCACAGCCATATACCTGCACAATTTACTGTCTCTCCTCACTTCTCGCACAGTTTCTCATTATCTCTTATGTGCCCATCAATGTAGAACAATGTTTTCAGTCCAGTCAGTTAGAAACAGCGCTGTTGGAAGCAAAGCAATGGTTTGTAAGAAAGAATTAAACACTTGCAAATACCCCTCTAGAATACGGTCACTGATGCTTGTGGACAGTATTTACAAGAAATGTTAGCCCAAGACAGTGCAATAAAACAAAAGATAGTCTAAAATCCTGGTAAGGGATTCCAATAATACATTCAAGTGCAGAAATCCTGTTTTCCTGCTGCATAGTCACTGTGCCTCTCATTATTCTTGTTGTGTATATATATAAGCAGACTTTTGCCACCCCGGAAATCGCATATATGTGCTGTCAAACAGCATTTGATCTTTCAGATGAAAAGTTGGGCCAGAAGTGACACGTTACTCATTGAAATGAAGGACATGTCACACACGATTTCCTCTTCATGTCAGGCTGAATCACTTTGCCCCACTGTCTGGCATGTAAGATGTGTCAATGGCAGCGGTTCCTATTTCATGCACAACATCTGTTTGTAGCTCACTGGTTAGATGAGCAAGTCCCAATATCATCCCTGCCAGCTGTCTTATGTAGTATTTCAAACTGCTATGAAACGTGAGGATAACTATAATATGGGATGTGTCACGGGCTATGCTCATTTGGCTTTGCTCATCTGAACCTTTGACATTGTGTGGGGTTCCTCATCACGGCTTGCTCTGGTTCTGCTGTGGAGTAGGCTGTGTCTCAAGTAGGTTATTTTCAGAATAAGGGAAGGACGTGTTAGTAGTCTTGCTGTCTTAACATGAACAGATGTGAAAATTGGCATGATGCTGAGATGGGGCATGCATATAAAAAACAGAAATAGAAATTTGCATCAAACTTTGGCTCAACAATAATTCTGGGAGTGTAATTTTAATCTACTCTAATTAGCCTAATTTCTATGACTACTGATTTTTCAGCACGTCTCAAAAAAGCCACATTTAGGAAAATAATAGGAAAACTTGCAGTTGTCACAGCAGAGGCAGTGCCAGTCCATCTAAACATGGAAACTGATAGATTTGGGATTTGATACCACTTTGTGAGAAAAAAGATTATGGGATAAACAGCAAATATACTGACATAAACTCTCACATAGTTTTTGTCCTTTATGAGATGAAACTAAGGATTATTCTTAGATGGAAGCAGGATATGAGCCAGGTCTCTGGCTGAGACTCAGCATTTTTTCAGCATCATTGTGGATGTGGATCAATTCCTCATGTTTTTCTTAGCCTATTAGGCCCACTATGATACAACATTCCAACTAGAGTAGGAAATTCCCCATCCTCCTGTTCTCCACTGCTAGATAGACCCTTTCGGAAATGTAATTCAAGAGTTTGTAGTTTTTTGACTCCTGGGTGAGAGCTCCATGAAGAGCTTTCATGTATGAAATTTGCTTTCCCTGCTTCCAGACAGGGTCTGAATGTTGTGGCTGCAAAGAGGCACGACGTGGTGGGTGTATTACTGGGACAGACTGGGAAAGAAGATTTTGTATTGAGATGCATTAGTTCAGCTTTAGTTCCTTGTGATGTCAGTTTTGTAGACTCACCCAGAAATGATGATGGGCATATTTAATAAATCCTCAAATACATAAATAAAATAAAATTATCATCTAAACTGCCTGAAACATTAAAGAACATTCATAAATAAATTACAACATTTTCAACTTGGGTCCCTTTATGAAACGTTATTAAAATGGCTGTAACTATATTCTGACTCAAGAACTGGTTGATGGGTTTAATCTACAATTTAATTTGCCTCAGAAAAACATAGCAGCAGTGAAAAAGGGTTGGTCGATGTCAGATGATACTGTATAAATGCCACCAATCAATCCAATTTTTTACCATCACATACATCATTGTAAAACTGGTGAATTCCTTAAATTCATTTATATTGCCCCTCATTTACACAACCACAAATGAAACAATATTAGGCCTTTAATTTCTCTCCCTGAAACTCCTTAGAACACTGTCCCTGCTCAGAACACCTGCACATTTCATTCAAGGTTTCGTTGAGCAAGGATTGAAAAGAAATTCCCAGGGTTTGGCCAAGGGAATAAATAACTCTGTCACCTGGGAGTATAAGTGAGAAAACAGGATGAAATGTCAATTGGGAATTATTATTCAAAACAGAAGGAATGCAGAAGGCAAAACAATGTTAAAATTTAATTTGTGTGTTTTCATATTATTCTCTTTTTATATTTTAAAAGCAGAATATAAAAATAAATATGACAAAGGGATAAATGCATCTTGCATAATTAGCATGAAAATTACACCTCATTCATTTTCTGGATATTGCTTTGTCTGGGTTATAAATGGCGTGTAGATACAGTAGAAAGTGAAATATCTCGGAATACTAAATTCTTTTAAGATGGTGCCATGAGGGTCTTAATGTATTCTTTTATTCCTGACTCTAATTTACTGTTCTTGTGTTGTCAGCAATAACCCTTCCACAAAAATGCACTCTTAATCCCTGATCTGAGCTCTGCCAATTTCTAGCGCACTCTCTACAGCGATAGCTAGCATGGAGTGACAGTTTTATACTGAGTGGAAATAAGAACGCATTCCCTCATCATAATGTTGCCAGAGAGAAGCTGAGAGTGCCCATTCTTTTACTTTATGCAGTGTCCAGCAGAGATTCATACACTGCCAATTGTAAGAACTCAATGTTTTTTAATGAGATGTGTGGGAGTTCATGATGACGATGACATGAGTTTTGATACAAGCCCTAAAAGAATGATATTTGGGTATTATCCAGTGACCCAAATCCGGGTAGCCGGGCGTTACCCGAGACAGTGTTTCATCGTCCAAGGTACTGTGTAGAGGTATGTTTTCAGAAACATCCATTTAACACCAGAAGCGATTATTCACTAGCAACTGTCTGATAAAGATCAAAGTAGGAACTGCAAAATCTAAAAGTCTGTTTTGCTCTGTCCAAACCTATCTGTTAGAGGAGCCTGCACTTGGCACTTTACCTCCTGACTTTGGGTCTCATTTACAACATCCCAGTCAAGGAAAGAATCTCTTTGACTACAGTGGAGTTCATATCACCTGCCTGACGGCCACAAATTCTGTCATCTTCCATCATGAAATAACATTTTTGAGACCTGATTTCCTCGAGCTCCACTTAGAGGTGCTTCAAGAGTTTTTTTTTTCCTTTCTCCAAAGCTGGTGGGGAAAACTCTGGAGTTGTCAGATGCACAGATCTACTGTGGCCAAGGGACTTTTAGTCAACCAGATGAGGTTTTTTGTTTGATTGCTAAACTGTAACAGAGACATTTATGAGGTGTGATATTTTTGCTCCCCCAAACACCAGTATAAGTCTGTGTACTTCTTTTAAGAAAAGAGGAAGCATGTATTATTGAAAATGACTACTAAAAACGCTATCAGAATAAATAAAACCAGTAGAAGAGGGAAACAGGACTTTACAAAAAAAGTCCAAAAGTGATTTACCTGAAAATTTTAGCGACATCTTTTTTAAAAGCCAGCTGGTGCTATTACTTTGCTAACTATCAAAAGAAGAAAAAGAGAAAAGAAATGTGTAAGGAAATAATTTTTCTTCATCTAAATGCAAAGAGAAAATAAATATTTGAAATATTTGCTGCAACAATGAATGGTATTCTAACTCATTCTGGCAAAAGTTGTTTTGTTTGAAATAGTTTCAGTAAGTGGAAATTCAAAATAGATCTGGAGTAGAAATGGACTAGAAGATTTAAAATTAGAAACATTGCACGTTCTGAAAAAAGACTGTCTGTTGATAGTACATTGTCTGAAACAGGAAGGATTAAATTATATGTCCTGAAAACTCTTAAACTCCTTGTTTAAAAGCATTTGATTTAGCCACAGTATTGCTCGAAATTCTTTTTACTTAGGAACTTTTATAGCTGATTATACCCTATAAATTGTAGTCCATGAACTTAACTAAAATTGCCAGGCCGTTAAGAGAAAAAGAAAAAATATATATAGGACCTCTTTATTTTTCCATACCGATTTAACAGCTGAAAGGTTAAAGGAATTACTCTTAAACTGAAATAAACTCATTCAGCAGGAATCAAATCTCAGCTTGAAAGATGTGGCGCTGAAGACTAATCAGATATTTGCAAGAATGCCTCATTATCAGCTGTCTTGGTCTCGTGCCATATATTCCTTCAGGACCAGATAATTTTCAGAACATTTGCTACTCTGTTCAAAATCACGTGTGGTTTGTAGTGGAATGGAATCTGTGTAATGGAGTTCTTTCCGTTGCTTTACTCATATTTCACATTATTATTTATGCCTTCAATACAATAGAAGCAAAATTTCTGCAAGAACTTTCTGGCTCTAGTTGTTGTATAGAGCTGACAGAGCCTTTCCCCCCACAATGTTATGTCCTGGTCTCTTTTCTGATGAACACTTTCAAATATAGGTATTTTCTGAATTTAAAAGAAACTCTAGAGATCTGCAGCTGTGATATCATAAGATCATACAGAATAACTCTAGAAGGGACCTTGAGAAGTCATTGAGTCCATCTCTTCTCCCTTAGGCAGAATGAACTACACCTAAAGAATTGTCAAGAATAATTTGTCATTCTAAGCTGATCTTAAAAACCTGAAATGATGGTAAGACTACAGTCTTACAGACTAATCTCATTCTTAATATTCTTACCATTACAACATTTTCCTTATGGTCAACTGAAATCTTCTCTATAACAGTTTCAGTACATTATTTTTCGTCCTGTGCAGAGTGGGGAAGAATAAAATGAAGTCTTTCCTCTTTGCAGCCATCTTCTCTGTCTGAGGGTCTTCTAGCTCTCAGCAGTCTTCTGTGAACTCCAAAGAAATTTTATTCAACCTATGCTGGTCTCATTGTTAGATTTGCAATTTGATATCTAGACACTCTAGATAATTAACATTTTTACTTGTTAATGGGAATCAAGGAGCCCCGTGGAGATGAGAAGACATTTTATTTTTTAAAGCTTGTAACAGAATAATAGCTTGTCTGTGCAAAGGATACTGGATTAGTTACATTGTGGGTTTCTGCATTTCCTATGTTATGGCACTGATCTTGCTCCAGAGACATCTTGTGAACTCTTGGGGACTTGCAGCACAGACTCCTTTGAAGCGGCTGAAAATATTGGCTTGTTCTTTGCTCCTTCTACATCCACGACTAGCATCTGCTGGACGAACAGTTGTGCAAGCTGGGGGCCATCTTTTCAGATTTTACAGTTAGTGTCATCAATTGCCATCTACTCTGTGAAGTAGGGATTAACTAATGTGGTGGAAATGGCTTTTGAAATATCAGGAGTGCTAGCTGGATGTAGCTTTAGTTTAGCACAGTGTCTCCTGTTCAGTTTTATTAATGGTTTCCCTTTTGTTAAATCTGACTAACATATCTACTCAGTGTAAGGATACTCAATGTGAGACCTCAGAGAACTCACTTGCTACAAAAATTTGGACTCACTATTCTTAAGAAATTAAACTGGATAATGAAATGATAATGTCGATGTTATTATCCTCCAATACCATAATTTTAAAACTGAACATAGTCTACTCCAATTAAAATTGTTGCATGGAACATAAAGCCAAAATGCTATGATACTGGAAACATTTAGACATGCACATAAGCTTTTAAAGAAGTTTCCAGACACAGGAAGAAAAGCTTTTATTCATTCAAAGGGTAAGCCAGCTGAAATGATCTTTATACATAAAATTGCTGGTTGCACATTGTGCTAAGGAGGACAGACTCATAACAGAAGGCTGAGCACAATAAACCAGAGAATGACCAGGCTTGAAAGAAAATGTAGCATTTTAACTAGTAACATAGATTCTTTATGAGGCCAAAATGCTAAGTGAGTTAACAGTAGATTTCATACAAATGTTAAACCAGGAACAAAGACTGAGATGAGAAGCATCTATATACCAATTATACACACAAATTTCACTCTTCTTGTCATGGCATAGTGAAAACCTACAGCCTCCCTAAATTACAAATGTTATGAATAACAGCATTTCCCAGTGGAACTTGAACTCACCACCAACAGCAGAGTTTTATAGCAGAATCCTGATTCCAATCTTGTTCTTTTAAAGGAAAACAGTTAGTAATCCTTACCCAAATAATACAGCCTCTTATTTCCTTGGGAAGAGCATTTTACAGGCAAGTATTATTTTCTTGTCAGGAGTTTGCACGCCACCTTCAAATCAGGTGTTCAGTCTTGTGCACAAATGCTCCTTTTACGTACTTGCCTGGTCTTATAGCTTTCCCAGGTCATCATTTATCTCTACTGCCTGTGTGTAACCCTTGTCTATTCCTCTCCTATCCCCTCGGTTTGTTTTAGATAGGTGGGACTTCCTAAGATGCAGGAACTGGAGTTAATAAAATGGTCCCCACTTTCAGAGTCTGTTGCTGTTGTAATAAGGCAGAGGCAGAAGCTGTATAGCAAGTACATGGGTACCATGTGTTGGGATGCCTGTCCATAAAGTGTTGTCCAAATAAACAGCCAGGAATATCAGTCTGTGTAACAGCTGGGATTCCGGAGACTTCAGAAGAAGTGTAGAGTCTAGTACATACCTACAGATGTGGCAGCTATGACACTGGAATCTCCACTGTGAAAACATTCTTCTAGTTCTAGTAGTGGCAAGCAGTCAGATGGAAAAGAACATGTATGTTTTTCTCCCACTTTAAAATAAGTCCCTCATTTACATCCCATACACTTGAAAACCAATCCACAGGGTGACATCAGGTTAACACTGGCAATAACTTTAGGTTAACACTTAACAATAACACTGTTATTTGAAGTGGGAATGAGAACATCAGTCACCTGCAGGTGAGAGAGAAAGTGAGGGGGAGAAAAAGAAGATGAATGAACATCCCTTTGGTGGGTCCAAGGACAGGATCTGGCTGACCTTACTCCTCATTCGCTTGCTGATCAGCACTTAGCAGGACCAAATCCTCTCAGTGCCTCTGCCAAGTGGGAGGGCTCTGGGTGAAGCTTGAAGGAACTGTGGGTATCAACACAGAAAGCCCTTCTTTATTTGACAGTTCTCCTCCTGCTTTGCAACAGCAGACTGTTCTCCCAGCTCCCTCAAGCATTAAAAGTAAGCAACTCAAATTGTAATTGGCTACTTAATTTTATATGAGAAGGACAATGAATTTATCTTATGCAGATGTAGTCACTTCGGAATACCTGATCTCTTCTTGGTTTCCAAAGTGAGTCAATGGTAAGACTTAGCTGCCTGTAGGGAGCAGCTCCAGGGTCCCCAGTAAGGCACAGGGAAAGGCCAGCAGCAGCTGCAGGAAAGCACCAGATCTGGAGGGAAATGTTTCCCTTGGGAATGCCCAAGGTGCCCCTGGGAGCACGTGAGATGTGACAGGGTGCGGTTAGGGACATCCGTGCAGGATGTCGCAGCACACCAGTGCTGATCCTTGCTCCCATTCCCCACGCAGGCTGAGCTTCCTCACTCCCTGCTCAAAAAGCTCTCAGCATGCTCTGTGTGTGTCAGAGACAGTGTCAGAGCAGAGATGCTGGTGAGACGCACTTTTACTCCCTGACTGACTGCATGATGGTTTTTTTCCCAAGCATAAGCTCCGAGTGCAATTTGAGATGCCTTCTTGCAGAACCACCATCATAATGGTTGAAGCACTGGCTGGCAAATTTTCTAAGGATTTTTGTTTTATAAATAAGTATTTCCTCATGCTTTTTGAGCACTTGTTTGCAAACTTAATGCCAGCTTTCTTTCTGTCAGTTAAGATTACTGGTATAGTCCATCTTAGAGAAAGAAAAGTATGCCAGGGAAGACATATATAAAGCAGGTTTTAGCTGTGCTTCACATTGCACTTGCTGATTGCAGCCCATGAACAAAAGATAGAACAGGATGTTTTGACTTCAATCACTGTGACAGCAGTCAGATAAAAAGAATCTAACTTCAGATGTTGCAGCCCAGAGTAAACAATGAGATTCCCTAAGAATCTGACATCTATTTTTTTAAGAACTCTTTTCAAAGAGACAATTACTCAGATATGTGAAGATCTATTTCATCTGATTTTTTTATTTCGAATAAATTGGCAGCAGAAGCTGACGGCTTTGACAATTGTTTGTCATAGAGGTGTGCAATGCATAAGTATTTGTAGTAATTAAGCTTTATGTTTCAAAACATCTCAGAGACTATAAAGGAAATACCATTGAAAGGAAGAAGGGATATGCTCCTGACTGGATCTTCAGTGAAAAAAACCCTTCTTCCTGGTCCCCCGTATCTGATTACTTTTGGTTGCCAGAAAATCTCTGGCATTCTACAGAATTCTAGAGGTCCTTTGTGGGGCAGTTGACATCATTGGTGCTGACCTGGTGTTTGGCACAGGTAACAATTAGGAAATATGGTTGAAAAATATAATAGTCTCCTAAAAGCAAAGCAGACTCAGGCAAGAAATGGTCGGCTATTTTGCTTCAGGAAAATAATGATCGGCAGAATGCACAGTAGTTAGTGTAAGGTACTACTGCTGATTTGTTAGCTAACATTTGCTTCTTTAAAGAAGTTTTAGCCACGTGCTCTCTTTTGTTGTTTTTTTCATAGCAAAGCTTGTGTACATTGCATGAAATCCATGCAAGATCTTAGCTCCCCATGCCCACAAGAGCAGGACCAAGCTAATTAATTCTGCTTATGTAAAACACTCTCTCAGACTGAAGCTCTTATTCAGGAGAATATGTGAGTGGTTGAGTGAGACACAGCTGTTCCCCTAAACCCACGCTTCCCAGAAAGGTAATTATTCACAGAGGAGGTGTTAGGGTACCAGTCACACTATCGTTGCTTCTGAAACCAGAGCTACAGAAGAGGATAAGGGAAAAATAGACAAATGCAGTGAGAAGATATTTTCAGCTATTATTAATAGTTTAGCAAACTGAAAAGCCTTTGGGAGAACAGGGGCTGTTACAAGTCTGCCAGCTGCCATCCTCTGTGCCTCGGGTGCTGTCTGAACCACAGGACGAAATGTCTGCCCTTGTTCCAGAGATTACTCCCCGGGTGCAAGGGAGACAGCGGCTGCCGACGGACAGCGGGGCTCAGACAAGCCTCATTGATAAGCAGGGGTTTAAGCTTTGCAGCCCAGCTAAGGATTCTCTCTGATGTGGTATTCATTGAAAATTCATATGTGGAGCAGAGAAGCAGAAGCTCTTCTGGCTGCAGCTCTGCCTATGTGTGAGCGAGGAATCTGCGATAGCTGCAGGTATGGTGGTGAGGAGTCCTTTCAAGTTCAGAGATTGTTTCCTGCCTTGCCCTTGCAAACCTTGGGGGTTTGGGTTGATGGCAAGTTGACTATAAGTCCACTGTGTGCCCTGACAGCCAAAAGAATCTGATTCTGTGGTTCCGTGCAGTTTCCCTGCAGGAAGACAGAATTTCTTACTTCCCTAGACTTTTATGAGATACCCCATAGCCCCATGGTCTTTTGTGCATGTCTCTTTTGTGACTCTGCTTTTGCATCACTCTTCCTTTGTGGACATGATAAAAAATCATTAGCCTTTCATGTTATAGAAACCCAGTTCTGCCAAACCACCATGCAAGGCACCCGTGCAACAAACAGACAAACTCACAAGCAAATCAGCTATAGAATCTTAAAAATATGTTACCTCTTCCTCCAAAAGCAATCTAGGGAAGACAAATGCAAACATTAAAAATGCATAGAGGGATAGAGCGATGAAAGCTGCTTGTACCCACTTGAAATAATCTCGTATTTATATGAGGGGGACCATATATTTTTAGAATTCTGCAGGTTGCCTTTTCACTGATTTGATAAAAGAAAACAGAATCTACTGCATGGAGATGTCATGGAAATGTCTTGGAATTCTGGAGAATAAAGAATTTCTGCAATAGCAATAGAAAAACAAAACACTTAACTGAATCTTTTTTAAGCCTAGTGCCTCTGCTTTTCTTTTGGTTGTTGCAAGTTGCAAGAAAGGAGTTTTCTGAGGTATGCTGCTATCAGTCTGTTAAGGAATACATACATAAATGCACCTAGCAAAAGCACAAAAAGTGCAGATGGCCCAGTTACAATACAGTTTGAATTTAGTTTTTATATAGTTACAAAGCCTTCAGTTGCATTTGTTTTAATAGCAATCAGAAGAGGCTCCCTCATGCTGAGTACAATTTTCTTTAAAAATGAGCTGGACACGTTTAGGGACCGAAGCTGAAGTTATAGATGTAGGATTATTTCTTCCCTGTGAAATGATTTATTGCATATTTTTTTCCCTTCTTCAAGCAACAGAATGAAATTTCCCTCTCCTTTGGGAGTGGTAGAGACAAAACATTTAAAAATGATTGAAATGACCAAAGTGTCTTCAGATGTTACTTTACAGTAGCAAACTTCACTGGAAATTGCAGCTGTTGCCTCAGGGTGAGTTTCTGATTGTCACACAATGAAAACTGCAGCTGGGTCATACAGCCTTTAATTGACTCTTTCCTCAGGCTGGTCCTAGAGGACTTGAATATGAGAGAGAAGTTGTACGTTGCCAGTTCATGGGCCTCTCAGGAACGGCACTAATTACAGCCCCTAGCTGTGTTGCATGTGGAGATTTTTCTTAATTTGTCCATATGAAAAAGGTGCAGGCAGCAAGCGATGGCTTTACACAACCAGACTGAATCACAGTGAGAAACTTCCTTTTCAGCAGAGAGGTGGTTTCTTTTTAGCAGCATTAAGGCGCCAGCTAGAGAAAGCATTAACTTAACTCCCTTTAGTAGCCCTCTAGACACCTCTGGCATTAGTTCAAAGGAGTGAGAGTTCAGTGGCACGAGAAAGAATTACATGTCCATGCCCATGGAAAAGCTGGTTTAGTAGAGCTGACATATGGAAGTAAAATGCGATACATAAGAACCCTCATATAGGGTTCCCACCTGCAGACTTGTCCAGTGCTAGCCTGCAAGTCCAAGTGGGAAGAACTCAGATTCCTCCTACCCATTCCTTTTGCAAAACCTATAGGAAAGAACCTATACAAAATGTATAGGAAAGAACATTCTTCGTACTGAGAAAGAGCAGGATGAGAATTTTCTGTAAAAAACTGTATCAAATTGGCCCTGCTTATCTTGAGCATAATTGTAGATCTCAAATATAATCTAAACGTAGGTATCTGTGAGAGAGCTAAGCACTGCCAGAAGATGACTCCGACACTGTCCTAGAAAAGTTAAACCAGCCTGAAATAGGTGTTAATTCAGTAAAAAGACTGAGAGGAGTTTCTCCAAAGAGCCGTAAGAGCTACTTCGGGTTGCTGACCCGTGGTTCATGCCTGAGCAGTGACCAAAGGCAGACCAGTGGTGGCCGCTGTGTCTCTCCAACCTTCGGCACTTCTCTGGTGTAGCCTCACTCCTGAGAAAGTGTAGGACTCTGTGTCTAGACCCATCAACAGCGAGAGCTATAGCACACTGAAATGGAGCTTTGTGATATGTTCTCCTTCTTCCAACAGAAGCTTAAATTTGGGTTGGAAAGAGGAAAGGGAAAAGGCAATATTTTAAGCTCAGGAATGGGCTGTCATCTCCCCTGCACTTTCCAAAGAGGCAGATGTAACACCTCCAAAATGGTGAAAATAGTATGTAAATTCAGAGTCGTGTAGCTCTTTCCCCCTCAGGAGATCTTAGCCATATTTCCCAAGAAAAATCAGCACAGATTTAACACAACTCACTGCATTTTCTCGAGAGGCAGGGGACAGAAAAAACACAGAGCCTGAAGTACATGCTGCCCTCTCTGCAGCAGCTCACAGTGTGGCAGAAAAACCTTCATTATGTCTGCTCATAGTACATTGCTTCCCTGGCCTCCTATTCCTCATCTAAACTGGGCGTTAAATCCACACTGGTTTCATCAGCAAAAGAAGGAACAAAACAAGAAAAAAAATGTCAAAAGTGTTACAACATGATTAATTTAATTGGATTTTCTGTTCTGAATCAGGAGAATGAAAGAAACATTAAACAGAACATGCCCAAATGTTAAGGCAGCATGAGCTGCACCATCTGTGACAATATTTATCTAGTTATTTTTAATCTCTTACATAGTTAAAATTATGTTTTCTTAGTGAGAGGCATTATTGTAGAACATTTATCTATTATAAACAGGAGCTGAAGTACTCATTATCCCCAGGATCCATTAGCAAGAATAAATGACCAGAAGAGAGGTAACGGTACAGCTTTCATGCTCTCCACCACTCAGTATTTGATAGAAAGTTCAGAATTGCCATATTAGATCATACCCGAAGATCTAGTGAGCTTGTTAACCTTCCTTCAGAGGTGGACACCACCATGTATGTCAGGGAAACCTCATGATAAAATATCTTACAGAACAAACTATTTTGGAGGAAAAGATTCTTCTTAAACCCCAAGCAGTTGCCAATGACCTGAACTCAGAGAGCACACAACATTATTTTACCCCTCTTCTGCGTCTGTAAGTGCTTAAACAAGTTAAAATCCTACTGAATTCTTGGCTCCAACACTGTAAGAGTCTGACCATCGTCATGCTAATGAAAGGGTTAACAGAAGGGGCTTGAGCAGATGCACAGAGGGTACCTCAGTGGCATGACTTCTGCACTGAGAGGCCATCACTAGGCAACTGTAGGCATTTGTGGTCAAACAGTGAAAAGCAGCCTCCTTACAAGAGTGCTCTGGAGATGTAGGCGAGCAGACGCTTAGCTGAGGTGTATCAACAGAGCTCCACTGACGTCAGGGATTTGTACCAACTGAGCATCTGATTGGATGAATGCACATGCATGCACAGTTTCAAATCGTACCTTGCTCCGTTGTGAAAATTACCAAAGAATAAAAAGCAAATAAAGAAGCTTCTTGAGATAAGCGCTTACAGCTTTGTAAACACACATAGAGAACAGTTTCTGTTACTAGAACTTGGTTAATTTCAGTCTCCTTATCTCTTAAAATTTCTCTGGATTTTCTGTCAAATTCATCATTTTCGTAGATTCTGGTTTTGCTTCTTTTAGATGATCCAGTGAAGAAGCTTTTTGACAAACGCACAAGCTAGGAAGCCAAGTGTTAACAGGAATTTTATTTGAGCTTCAATTTAGTGAGCACTTACCTGTAAACAGCCATTCTAGTAATCCTGGGCTGTTAGTCCTTGTGAAATAGAGGATGTGCTGAATGCAGAGCAGCTGGCCTTGTGGCTCAGTGACCAATATTGCCTTGACTTGACATATGCTGGCTAGTCCACACTGTGGCAGCGCTGGCACAGCCGCTGCCCAACCTAGTTAATTTAACCTCTGTCCTCAGCATCACCATGCTCATGTAAGGTGATCTGTGCAGGCAGGCGACCGTGACTGGGCAGGGTCCCTTTCATGTCTGTGGGATGCCACTGGGCTTTAAGTGTTCAGGGCCTAGGGGCGGGATATTTAACAATGCCAGATGCCTGATTATAAAATGCTGCAATTTAATGGGCTGCTACAATTCCAGTGAAGCCAAGTCTTGTGTTTGTATCATGAAGCGCATAATATTCGATGTTGTGCTCTGAGCTTCAGTGTCTGAAAATATGGGGTTATGGTCAAACTGTTAACATTTATGCACTTACTTTTAAAGGTTGTTTTGTAGCTCCCTAGCTGCGAAGAAAAGCTCACATTTGTGACCCTAAAGATTCTGTTATAATCTCCTGTTTTGTGAATACTCGATACAGGCTAGACATAATTCCTGCATAAATACATTACTGATGCTGTGGGGGATAAAACACCTCCTACTGGCAGCAATTACTTTTATCTCTAAGGACGGCAATGGTAGCTAAGGGTGTGAGTTCTTTTGTGCTATGCTGAGTCATGCACCAGGGCTGGCACAAAATTTTTGAAGTATCCCAATCCTTTATAAAATTGCTCAATAGAAATCAGGCACAATCCTAAAACTCCTGCTGTTGTAAATGGACAATGCTAGAAAGGTGGAAATAAAATCATCGGGAATTTGGCCAAACGTATCTAGGAACAGGCTACTGTTTGTTGTAAAAGCATGAGACAGTGTACCAAAATGCTTGAGGAGCTGTTATGGAAGAGAGGCAAATCTCTCTTCTGTTTCATGCCTGTTACTCAGTTTCCATGTTTATCCCAGCGGGAAGGAGACTCCCCAGCAGAGGGAGCCAGCCTGTCCCAACCTGCCCAGTAGGACCACCCTGCTCAAACCAGCCACCCTCTGACTGTCCCCAGCTGTACCAGGAAAAGCCAAAGTTTACCTAACACCAGATTTATTCAGTCCTTTGTGACTTGCACTGCAGTTGCTACTTGCTGTAAACCTGTGGGTGAACAAACACTAGAATCATTTTTTCATGAACTTATATCTCTTCAAACAGCTGGTGCTCAAGGACAGGCAGACAAAAATTTAAGTCCTGTAAGCACATGTATGTCATGGTTTAACCCCTGCTGGCAACTAAACACCACACAGCCGCTCGCTTGGTCCCCCACACTGATGGGATGGGGGAGAGAACTGGGAGAGTAAAAGTGAGAAAACGTGTGGGTTGAGTTAAAGACAGTTGAATAGGTGAAGCAAAAGCTGTGCACGCAAGCAAAGCAAAACAAGGAATTCATTCACTGCTTCCCATCGGCAGGCAGGTGTTCAGCCATTGCCAGGAAAGCAGGGCTCCAGCACACCTAACGGTGACTTGGGACACCATCACTCCAAATGTCATCCCTTCTTTCTTCCCCCAGCTTTTTTTATTGCTGAGCATGATGTCATACAGTCTGGAATATCCCTTTGGCCATCTGGGGCAGTCCCAGCTGTGTCCCCTCCCAACTTCTTGTGTCCCCCAGCCTACTTGCTGGCGGGGTGGTGTGGGGAGCAGAAAAGGTCTTGACTCTGTGTAAGCACTGCTCAGCAGTACTAAAACTTCCTTGTGTTATCAACACTGTTTTCAGCAGAAATCCAAAACATAGCCCCATATCAGCTACTATGAAGAAAATTGACTCTATCCCAGCCAAAACCAGCACAGTGTGCCATAGCATTCACAGAGCTGGGAAACAGCTGAAAAGCTGCAAAACACAAAAGTCCGACGATTGAACTAGAAGGCTAAGGCTTTGGGAAAGGGCACAAAACAAAATCTTTTAGTTAAGGTGTTCACTCCATCTTGCTTGTTCTGTTACCGGAGCTGACAGACTTCAGCTGGGAAACATTTCCCATAATAAAACCTTCAGTGAAAAATTTATTATTTTAGTACATAAAATAAACAATCTTTTTTTCTCATAACTTTAAACATGAAATTTATGTTAGGTACTTTAATATTGTAGAGTTGTAGAGTGCTTTGCGGTGGAAGGGACCTTTAGAGGCCATCTAGCCGAACCCCCCTGCAGTGAGCAGGGATATTTTCAACTAGACCAGGTTGTGCAGAGCCCCGTCCAACCTAGCCTTGAACGTTTCCAGGGATGGGGCCTCCACTACCTCTCTGGGCAGCCTGTGCCAGTGTTTCACCACCCTCATGGTAAAAAATTTCCTCCTTATATCCAGTCTAAATCTACTCTCCCTTAGTTTAAAGCCATTACTCCTTGTCCTGTTGCAACAAGCTGCAATATGCTGGTATGTGGAATACACTTTTGGTAACATGCCATCCCTTTCAGAAGTAGAAAAAGGAAGAAAAGACATGGGAAGAAATGTCCTACCTGCTGGAAAAAGAGGAGAAGCAGAAACCAGTTGCAAAATAACTGCTTTAAAGCAATCTCTTCCCTGGACACTATGAAATTTAAAACACCAGTCAAAAAAGGTGAGCCAGAAAAAGGTCCTCTAAGAAGGCCTATATGCATTAGAGGTTATCCCTAAACATAAGCAATCAGCAAAGAAAAATCTTCTGATGGAAAGAGGTTATTCTGAGTTTTGTACTGAGCTCTTTTTTCACAAACAGGGTATTTTTTTATTGACATCGTGTCTCTTTTCTAAGAATTTATACAGATTGCAAACATAACCAATGTGGCTAATGTTGGATGCTTATCCAATTAATGACTGCAAAACAGTTATGTCACAAATAATCTGGAAATCAAGCCTGAAACCCTAGTTATGCTGGAGTCAATATAATTTTTCCCTGTGCTCAGTGAGGTCAGGATTTTTCTTGGAAGCACTTTACAGTAGCAAAAATGACTGAGGTCAGGAAATGAACAATAAAAGGGATGGGCTAGTGTTTTCAGGTAAGGGAAAACCACAAAATATTCTTGGCCAACAAGTGGTCTTAAAATACAGAGTAACATTCCTTCACATAAGCACCCTTTTAAAGTACACAATCAGCATTAAAAGACATCACTTAGACTCCTACATTAATAACCTACTCAGGGATTTATCTGTGAAACGTACAGCATCGGGGAAAATGTCAATCAACCGAACAGATGTTGAAAGCTATAAAAGGCTTATACGGAGATTATATTCACAATGTATTTCAGGAATACATGTATATTCTGTCTTCAGATTCCATTAGCTGATGAGTGTCCATCAGTTTACGGGCACCAAGGCTCATCTTCAGGGCTCAGGCCACAAAGCCTGGAGAGAAATAGGGCTGGGAAATGAGAAGGTTCCTATACATCCCATACCATTGGTGCCTGTCAACAAAAAACTTAATTTAAAACCATTTAAAGAAGTAGAAAAACAGATCACCTCCCTGCCTGTTACTGTCACATCACAACAATCCATAAACAGTGCTAGTTAAAGGCATATGCAAAACTTAAAGTAGCAAATGGACCAATTTAATACAGGTTGTTAACTACTGTGAAAGTTAACCATGGGAGATGTGAGTGTTTCCTGCACAGCATGTGATTGAAAAGCCCAGCAGTAACGTGGCCCAGCCGCTACTGAAGTCCTGCTGCTAGACAGAAGAGCAGATCAGCTATTCTGAATATTGACCGCCTTGAAAAGGAAGCAGGACCAGAAACAGGAAAAGGGGAAGAAGCCCGTTGGTGATTTAGATGTAGAAGTTTGAAAGAATAAAAATGAGGGAAGAAAAGTAAACTACTGTCCATTGCCTCACGATAAATGGAGAGTTGCTGTGTTGTTCCTCTGCAATAACTTGTTTACATGTCAAAGCCCTCAGTTTGAAAAGCAGACGAAACAAGGATTTGTGTTAGTTTGTTATGATTCACATTTCTCAAAGAATACCATTCTTTCCCTGCAGAAAAAAACAATTTGTCAGATCACACCCGCTCTCCTTTATCATGGTTTGGCTCTTGTTCCCCAGTTTGATCTGATGTTGGAGTTTCATTGGGGAGCAGCCCCATGACAAACGCAGGATGGGCAGCACAGCACACGGTGGACAGGGGGCTCTGTGAAGGTGTATGAAAGGCCCTGCCTGCATCTCCATGTTGTGAATCATTTATGGCAGAGATGGTTAAAGAAATTCTTGCTTATTCCCTACCATCTCCTCAACCGGACTGACTCGCCTGGCTGTGGAGTTGTGTGCTAAAGAGGATCTGTGGAATGGTGTTTTGACTTTCTGCAAGTATCTTGTTTGGTGTCCATCAGATCATTTCTGTTATGCAATGTTCAGCGCATGTTCAGCCACACGCACAGATGAATGGGTACCAGTGAGAGGAGAGTCCTGGCTGCCGAGGAGTGGCTGAGGAGGAAGAGGCAGCGAAGACTGTTAGCCTGGACTGGGGGCTCCAGGTAACATGGAAGTGTCTCATATATGAAGTTTGCTAGGATGGATCCTATGGTGCACCAAAACAAAATATATTTCCTTCCTTCAGAAGACTGGGCATGGTTTATTTAGATGTATTCATCTATGTATTGATATAATGCATTATCATTATATAAGCATTATCTTTCAATTCCTCTGCTCCTATGTAGCCAAAAGGGGCAATGTCTATAGAGGGGCTTTATAAGGTCATATAATGGCTACTAATTGTAACAGACCAATATTAATAACTTTTGATAGGTAATATTCAATAAAGGTTCTTGACTGTTTAGTTTTTGCAATTGATTTATTATTCATAGTGGTAAATTTGAGACAGCTGCTGAAATAACAAATAGATCTGATTCATGTGATTCTCTTTTTTTAATCTCCCTTTTTTTTACTCGTATCTACTACTCAGCTTCTTATTCAGCTTGTCTCTTGTTATTTTGTACTACTAAAATTAGATTTTATGCTTAGATCCCATCAACACAGTAGAAAGATATAGGCCTGTGTTGTTTAGCATCAGGAATATCTTGGGACAAAAGCTGATGAAAACCTTTGTTGATGTATTAAATGCATACAGTAAGAGCGTTCAGACCCAGGTGATGCTAAACCATGGGATTACGGTTGAATACTTGGGCCTCACTAAATTTGGTCAGGCTATTTACATACTGAGTACTCAAAACAGCCTCAGCTTCCAGCAAGCACTGGAAACAGGAACAAACCAGAACATTACCATCGGTCAGATATAGCTAACTGGACATAATGAACAGAGAAAGGAAAATATTTTAATTGTAGAAAATCAGTTACAGACAGTTAATGATTCAATTCAAGGTTGTTATATATATTTATTTACAAAATTGCAGGTGAAGTCCTATAGTGTTTTTCAAGCATAAACAAAAAAAATCCAGTGCATAGTGAGAGATAGTGCAGAACATTTTTGTGAGAAACCAGTAGTTAGGTAGAGGACTCTAAACAACAATCAGAGCTGTAAAAGCAGGATAGAAATCTGTGAAAGAATTGACATAAGCTGTTGAGGAGCATGAAAAAGAGGAGGACAGAGTTACTGAGTTCAATGTAATAGTGAGTGAGCTGATGCATTCAGCATGTCCTAAAACCACGGATCCCTACATGATTTGTGTCCAAACGCTGTTCAGAGAAGCACTGGAAGGAGCTCATAGATTACTTTGCAACAGGACAGTCATTGCTGCATTTTACAAAGTGGTATTTAGGGAGTCCTTATTACAGGTACCTGATCATTTTCTGAGTGAAATATTTCTTCCCTTCCTTTATGAAATTTAAAAACCTCCTTACTCAGGAAATGTCTGCAGAACAGGTGCTATTTTTCCTTTGTGCAAGACAGAAGTGTTGCTTGTTGCACATGCAGTTCTATTCACCCATAGTTAGAGTGTCCAGTCATTCAGTTTGCACAGCTAAAGCAGAATGATAACGTCCTTTGAGGGCTTATGTTTAATGCACTTTCTGACTTTCATGTTGATGCAATCCTTCAGCTGAGCCTTTTTCAGACTACACTAAATTCATGAGGCAGAATAACAGTGCTTAAAGTTGCTCTGATTACCACTGAGGTCCAAGGAAACACATCCATAAACTTGAATTGCTGCTAGTCTAAGCCTTTAATGAAAATGGAAGCCCACATTAAGAATAGAGAAGGCACAGTCATTTTGGTGTATTTTCAAGCTTTCTGTGTATTTAGTGCCATGCATCTTATTGCTCTGTACAACAAAAGAGTCTGCTGCTACATTTAATGAGTAACTACTGACCTCATTACACTTTGTACTAGAGCCTTTCTTTCTGTAAGATCCCACAGCACTTCATGAGATATTGATCAGCTGAATTATCTCCAAAGAAGACTTATTGTAGGCTCAGGTACTACAGCCCTTCCTTCAGCAGTGTCCTGTTGCAGTACAGACTTCAGGTCAGTTGGCAGGGAATGGTTTGCTACCATGCAGCCACCGTGCACAGCAGCTGTCTCTGGCCCCAGGTTACCTCTCCCACTCCAGCAGCTCTTCAGTACCTCACAGCAATTGCACAGTAATAAAATACTTCAGTGTAGCAAGTGGGTGGACATTAGTTCCATATGAAACTGCAGAGAGAACGTAATTACTGGAGGCAGAATATAATTACTCAGAGTGGAATATGGCTTGAGCTTTATGAGCTAAAGATCTCCTTTAGAGACAAGCACTAGTGAGATTAAAGAGCATAACCAGTCTGTGCTTTTGTTTTAGATTGCGGATGAAAGACAGTTAGTTCATGAGCTCTGAGCACCATGATAGGGCATTAGTTCATTCATCTGTCACCTACATGAGTGCTATTTCATGTTGTACTTTCTTTAACGTGTGCAGTTAGAGTCTCACCAGAGTCAAAATCGATGTTCACTATAAAGCTATGCACCTTTCCAAGCTATTAAACCAGCCCCTTCACTCTGTTCTCCAAAGTTCCTCCTAATCTTCTGCTTTCTCTTGCCCGCCTGCCAGAAAGCAGAAGAGTCTTCAGAGGGACTTTAATACCATTAGCCCAGGGTCTTCTGTCAGTTTCAAAATTTTCAGATTGTTTTGCATTACCTTGCAGAACTCGGATCCAAGAGACGTGTTATGCATTATGTATGCTGGTCATTCAGTAAGATATATTAATCTCAAAATGCCAATGAAAAAAATCTTTTATTTTACTTATGTTAAAAGGTTCTGTACCTCCAGTTGTAAGGTCTGGTACATTGGTTATGTGGCATATTTTCTCCTGATTGCACTGCACTGAGAGTTGTGTTGGTCAGAAATACAGAGCCAACTTCCGTGTGAAAATTTTGTAATGAACTGCTGAATCTATGCCCTTGTTTAATACACAGTGCTGAAGCCTTCAATTACTCTTACCATGTTTGGTTTTTGGTACAGCTACTATACACACTTTCAGGATGAGCAATGAAGAAGAATTTCAGGAAGAGACCACATTTTCTGGTCTTTGTTAAAGGACAGATACAGGATCCAGGAAAGCTGGACTTGATTAAAAAATATGGGTATGCAAAGGGCATGTGAAGCCTTTATGTTGGTATTTTGTAATGTTGAGTGATTAATTTCACAACCTTGACATTTCTCTGATGTAGAATGTTTTGTGAAACTATATATGTATTTCTGGAAATGTAATAAATGTTTTAAAGATGAAAAGGTAGTCTCCTTGCTCGAAAATCTTACTGTCTAATTTGAGGTGTGATGAAATACAAGTAACTGATAAAAAAAGAGATGTTTGGAAAAGCAAAAGATATGGCATTGGCTATGGGAATTTGATGATGGCTTGCGTGGAATAATGATTGCCAACTGTAGGTGGGGAAGCTGATGCACAGAGAGGGAAGAAGCACACAAGAGCTGAGGTTGACTACAGAACTGCATTGGTGCCTCCTTAATCCCTGTGCAGTGATCTATTCGCTTTTCCTCTTTTCTTGCTTAAAACAGTTCCTTTTCATTAGACTATCTAGTACAGGAAAGGGATTTTTTCTGAGCGTGATGTAAGATAGATAATGTTCCTTACAATGAAGCAGTCTTTACAAGAAATATGTTCATTTTCAGTGCAGTTGTCCATTAAGCAATAGTTTCCTTGTCAGTACAGTTTGTTTTTTTTTGCTTTGTAGGAGAATTGATGACTTTAGACCTGGAAAGCTGTGTTGGGTAGGAGGAAAGAGGAAAAAGAGAGAGAGAGTTAAATCATAGTTGATATGGCAGTGCTCTTTCACATCATCGTTATTTAACTGCTGTGACACTCAGTCTATGAAAAAAAATTGTGTGGGTTTTAACACCTGAAGGCATGAACAGAAATGTGGTTTGTTTTTTTAAAAATTTTATTTTAGAGCAAGAGGAAGAACCAAGATTGACAGCACCTGGAAAGAACAATGCTTTTCTTAACCACACAATATATATAACAGAGGAAGCAGTTGTAGAAACATCCATGAAAAAGGCCAAAAGCAAGATGCAGGGGACTTTGTCACAAAATTAAAAAGAAATTCATTCCTATGCCTTCCATGTTCCAGATCTCTCTATTCAGATTGCTAACAAGGGTGCTGAATGACTAAGGCCTGCACATTTCTGCCCATCTGTCTGCTAAAATATATTAACTCATGTAGCACAAGCCACCATACACTCAACAGATGGTAACAGCTCCCCTTCACTTCTAATTTAACTCAGCTTTGGACTGATAACCCAGAGCTCCCATGAAACTCAAAAGAAATCTTTTTTTTGTTGAGCCAATAAAAATACAAAGCCCTTTAATGTTACCAGTCTTCTGAAATGTTAATTGGGTCGTAGACTGTTTCTACCAAACTTTCCTTCGGATTTGTTCGGGAAAAGAAACACACTGAACCAAATTACACTGCACTGCTGGAGATTCATAAGCATCAATGAAATGTTACGGTAGATTCATTTTGGTATCTGAAGCAGTATTCGCATGTCTCTGGGCATCAGAAGTCTGTGCTGGGCTATTTTCCACTTCCATCAGCAATGTCTCCTATTCACCCTCACAGCCAGATGCAAGAGTGTTAGGATGTCCTGGTCAGGTTTCTGTGTAAAATATGTACCAGTCTCCTCCACGTGGCTGAGAGTGAAGAAGCCCATGAAGTGAAATCCAAACTTCAGCTGCCACAGATGTCTTGCCAGATCTAATTTTGGTGTCCCCACCAGAACAGAGTACAGCCAGTCACTGGCAAATGTCTGGTTTATGCATTAACACTAGTCCTTGGGAAAGGTTTGTACAGACCATGTTTCCCACAGAAGGGTATGCATGAAGAAGTTTGTGACAGCCCAAACTGGAAAATTTATATAGTATAGCCCAGTTTTGTATCGACATACCAGCTCTAGTCCCAGCACTGGTTATTGTTTTGGAATCTCATGTGTTGCAAGATATTGGGGACCTACAATACTGGTAACTGGAAATGAATTTGATCTCTGTGGTAGAAATCCAAGTATTTAAGTGAAATTACCTATGGTTCATCTTGTGGTAAACAAGATAAGAATTAAGTCTCTGAGAGTAATGTCCATAATGGCTATGATGCATTAAAACCTTAAGGAAGAGAAAGTGGTCATTGCTGTTTAAACAAAAAAAAAAAAAAAGAAAAGCCTTAATTGCTTAGATTTCAGCCTATTTAATATCTTTCGTTAAAAAAAAGTACTATATTGCAGTGAACAATATCAACTTCACATTAATTCAAGAATCTTTTAGTGAAATTCTGTGATACGTTTTATGTAGAATATGAGAAAGGATTCCTCTAGACCTATGAACCAGACTTACATTCTGTGAAAATAGTACCCCACTTCAAAACATTTTTATCCCTCCAGGAGCTTTCACATTAATAAAATGCCAAGTAGAAAGATCATTCAAATGCCTCAAGTAGCCCTAGATATTAAAAAGCTATATTAGCAGGCTATTTAAAAAAAAAAAAAAAAAAAGATCTTTCCAGAAGTTATGGGCAATCTCATGAATTTCTGTTTTTCTTTAACAATGAGTTTCAAGGCAGCTACTTGCAATTTTTGGGATATTGCCCTGATTTCAGACGTAGTGTTATTTTGTTTAATGGTAATTTTGTTCTATGTGAAGGAATTCACTGCACTTCCTTTACATTCATTTTAACGACACAGAACCCAATAGCTCTTTGTTCTTCGCATGATTGAATGGAAGATAACATTTTCCATTGCTCAAAAGGGGTAGCAGATTAATTTTACTATTCTTTTCATTACATTTAAAATAAAACACAGTCATGAACAAGTACAACTGATTAAAATGCAAAAATTTAACTACAAGTTTCATCCTATACATATAGATGTTTAGTTATGATACTGGTGCTCTCTGTTCTCTCACTACCATTTCCAGGTATTTACCATGCGGATAAGAGAATAAATCTTCTGAATGCCTCAATCCATTACCTTTTGTGTGTCTGCGAAGCAATGAAAATCACAGAAACCTACTGCAGTTGAGATGTTGTAGGATCAGGCCTTAATATGATTTGGACAATTTGGTTGAAGTAATTACGTTAATCCCTTGATTCTGTTCTGGTCACCTGATGTTTTTCATAATCACCTTGTCCCTGCAGGGATCCTTGTCTCATGAAGCTTTCTTCATCTTCTTTCTGTTCTAATGAGCTGAGATGAGTCGGTCTAAAAGAGAAGGAGAATTGAAAGAACGAAATATGTATTTTTAAAGCATCCTCTCTTCTGTTTTCCATTTGGTAAAGTACAACATTAATACACATGCTCAAGATCTCAGATGCTTGTATTACATCATGGCCTCCTTGACCAGCTTTCCATCCCACCCCGGTAAGCTAAGGTCAATCATTCACTGAAAAAATATTACTGCTTAACTTAAAGTCTGAAATTATGGGTAGATGCCATTGATATGAGAGTGAGTAGTAGATATTTTTTGTTCTAGAAGTCAGGCTACATGATCACAGTGGTTTCCAATTACAAGAATCTGTTAAAGGAGATGTACTGCTCATCTGCCTGATCTGGGTCTCAGCTGGAGCTGAATTTGGGACATCTCTGATTGTGAGAGATGATTCTATGAAATCATTATTATCTTTTATCTCTGATTGTAAGAGATAGTTCTGTGAAATAATTAAAAACCCCTCCTTTTTTACAAATTTTAGCACTACTGAGGGTCCCAATTTTAGGCCAATGCCTTTTTGTCTGAGGCACTGTGTAGGTATGCTGTAAAAGAAGCCCTGACCCCATTTCCTAACAGAGAAGGAGTGCTTGGCAGATCACTGCTCTCTTCTTCATCTCCATTAATTTCTAATCTTGTGCCCTAAAGAGAGTTATATATCACACAACAGTTCAGCATGTTGATACTTCTCTTCTGCCCTTTCCTGCATCATGGGCAGTTCATTAAACTGTAATTTAAAGCCAGTTTTGAACAATCAGGGGAAACTGACAGATCTTTAGGTTATGAGAGAAGTGTCTTTCTAGGCACTTGGTAGTAAAGTGGTTTAGTAGTAAATAATTTCACACGAATATGAAGGAAGGGGTCATGCAGACCTTGACTAGATGTAATGTGAACCTTCTATAAATTATTGACCAAAACATATGTTTCTTTTCTTCCCACTACACAGCTCCTTTCTATCCAATATTTTCTTCAACTAGGCTGGAATGGGTTGGGGCAGAGGCAGAGAGCCCTCTATCCCTAAGTGTTTTTGCACTCTCTGCCTAATTAGTTGTCTCTCTAGACCAGACTTCACCATACTACCCTGGGGAAGTCTGGTAGATGGGAGAGGTATCTGTGCTTGTAAACCATTGTGGAACAGCCAGGAAGAGAGCACTGGCATTTTGAGTCCTGGTTTAATGCGCTGGCTGCTGTACCATGTTAGTCCTCTGAAAACAATTAACGGTGAGAAAAGACTGCAAATTCCTTAGCTTTTGCTCCCACATACAAAACATACTTTGTACCTGAAATTCAGAAAAAATAAATATTTTAAGAAAATGTTTATTTCATTTGGGCTGGAAGGACAACTTGCACTGTAGAACTAATTCTACAGTTCCTGTTCCTCCTCTGAAATAAATCTTCAGCTCTCAAGTGACTTGAACGCAAATGCACAAATTTATCTTGCTTAATTTTAAACGTACTGGTTTTGGCTATCTCTTTGGGAAGTATGACTCCACAGATTTTGACAACAGTTGTAGCTTGATTTGCAAGCACACCACACTAAGAAAGAGAACTTTGGATATTCAGTTTAATACAATTCATGCCTTACTTTTAATTTCACTCCTTAAAGAAAAAGACAGGTTTCCTAATGGACTGTTTCTAAATAGAACAGGAAAAAACAGAATTAAAAACTGATACTTTTTTTTAATCCTTGGTATAAATGGGCCTGCCAAGTGGTGAATCATTTGCAAAGTGGAAGGTTAAATACACATAACGTAAAACAGCATCTCTAAAATGTTAGGAATAGCAGGATTTAAATACTGAGTAATGTTTCTGGTTGTAGCTGGAGCTTGAGCTGAGAAGCATTAAACAACTGCTGAAACTGTTTGACCCCACCAAGCTTGTAAACAATACACATTTTATGTTTAAAAATGTCACCACTTCAACTGCTGGCATTAAGAAAGGTTGGCAAGGTGTCTATAAATGTGAATGTATTGAGCTTGGCCTTTCCCTCCTTGGTAGTCACTGGTACAATTACTTTCAACTAAGAGTGAAGCAGAACAGCTGCTAATTTTTGAAATAATTCTTTGTTCATGCCACTTGCACTCGCTGAGCCTCCTGTTCAGATGGTCTGTTTTAGAGGAGTACATCCTTATTGCATTACCTGTCTTCTTACACTATATGCCTAAATAATTTTAAATTCAATGGTTTGGCTACTAACAGTAGTCTAAAGTTGCAGCCCCAGAATCACCTGGACTAATCCATTAAACCTCCAAGGCTGCTGTGAGTCCTGTCATTCTTTTTGTCTGATGATGAAACACTCAGAGACAGTATTTCACACCTTCTTTCCTGGTGTAGTTCAATATGATGACTGTGTGCAATGACTGTCCTTCTGCTTAACACAGCAGGGACCACCAAAGCTAAAACAATGATTTTCTAGAATTGTGCCTGCATTGAGGCTATCTGAGCCTTATCTGGAATGGTTTGTACCTATTGTGGATCATCACAAAGGGATATTTCCTGCTACTTACATTTCACTTGCATATCACATCAGCCTACGTCATCAGCCTATGTGAGCTGGAAGGATGTGAAAAAAACCTACAAACAATAACGGTTCAAAGACATCATTGCGTATTTTTTATAGGATTGGTATTGCACAGGAAGTTCATTATCTGACTTAAACTCTTTAAAAACCATTCAAGCATTCTACTTTCCTTGAATGCTGAATCTTAGAGAAATCCCTGGGTTCCTGAGGTCTTAATTTATCTTTCATATAAATGTCAGTATGTTGGAAGAGGCCAGAGTAATGATTATAGCCCTTGGCTACTTGGGTACATATACCCGCAGTCCCATGCAGCTTTTACCAGATGTACCACGCATTAGCTCTCTTTCAGGCAAGAAGCACCCCAAACATGTTGTAACACGCAACCTTCACCGGAAGAAGCATGATGGTTCTTATTGCCATACAATGGACACAAATAACTTTGATTTCATTTAATAGTGAAAAATACAGATGTGAGTTTTATGACAGTAGAACAAACACCGCTTCAAAGAGATGGGAAACAAGGAGTCAAATGATAAGTTAATACAATGCAGAATGACTGACCTTTCTTGATAGGAAAACACAAAAAAACCAAGTCCAGGAAATTCTGCAGGAGATGGTTCATTGAACAGCATATAAAAAGGTCCTAGCATCACCTAAGAGGGAATTTTCCCTACATTTTGTGAAAAGGTTTGAGGTATAACCTACTAAATGAGGCACATCAGGCACTGCAGGAGCAGTTCACTTTTGCTGTGGCCTATGCAGTTACTGTACAATGGATAAATAGATACACGGGCCAGAGAGTCAGCTTGCATAGATTAGTGTGGCTGCCTTGAGATCGGTGGAGATCTGTCTACATGAGCAGCTGAGGTTGGTTGTTTATTTCCGAGACTGTCAAACCTCAAAACCCACTTAAAATAGTATATAAAAATAGGAAATATTTGCATACCTTTCTCATATGTTTTTATAAATACCTACCAAACTTAACTTCTACATAATATAGTGGTAGTGAAATTACAGACATAACATGCAAAACTGTAACATGTGCGATATGCCTATCATGGTCTGCAATGATGATCAAAGAATCACACCAGAAGGATGGGATGCCATCCAGAGGGACATGGACAAGCTCGAGAAATGGCCCTGTGTGAACCTCGTCAAGTTCAACAAGGCCAAGTGCAAGGTCCTGCAGCTGGGTCAGGGCAACCACCGGTATCAATACAGGCTGGGGGATGAAGGGATTGAGAGCAGCCCTGCCGAGAAGGACTTGGGGGTACTGGTGGATGAAAAGCTGAACATGAGCCACCTATATGTGCTCGCAGCCCAGAAGGCCAACCGTATCCTGGGCTGCATCAAGTGAAGTGTGGCCAGCAGGTTGAGGGAGGTGATTCTGTCCCTCTACTTTGCTCTGTTGAGAGCCCATCTGGAGTACTGAGTCCAATTCTGGAGCCCCCAGCACAAAAAGCACATGAAGATGTTGGAGCGGGTCCAGAGGAGGGCCACAAAGATGATCCGAGGGCTGGAGCACCTCTCCTATGAGGCAAGGCTGAGAGAGTTGGGGCTGTTCAGCCTGGAGAAGGCTCTGGGGAGACCTTATTGTGGCCTTTCAGTACCTGAAGGGGGCCTATTGGAAAGATGGGGAAAATATTTTCAGCAGGGCTTGTTGCAATAGGATAAGGAGCAATGGCTTCAAACTAAGAGAGGGTAGATTTATACTGGATATAAGGAAGACATTTTTTATCATAAAGGTGGTGAAACACTGGCACAGATTGCCCAGAGAACTAGTAGAAGGTGAGGTTGGATGGTGCTCTGAGCAACCTGGTCTAGTTGAAGATAGCCCTGCTCACTGCAGGGGGGCTCAGCTAGATGACCTCTAAAGGACCATTCCAACCCAGAGCATTCTGTGATTCTATGATTCTATGAATACTGAAATTGAAAAAGACATTGGTGACTTGCAAGTGTTATAAAACATTGCTTTTCTTTCAAGAGTAACAGCTGATTTCAAAACAGCAATAGATTTGCAGGTGGATCCCCACTGCACAAGAGGACTGCCAAAAGGATTGCTATCTAAATTAGAAAATTGAGCAGTAGAAACACAGGCAAAGAGGCATGACCCTGGTCATATTCTAGATTGGACTTCAGTCACTTGGGCCTTGCCACTATGTCAGTGATTGCAAACTGCTTCCTGCAGAAGTAAGCAGTTCAGTGACTTATGCTTAGCTTAAATTTAGAAATGCATCCTATTCCTGTCCTCTGCCTGCCTGCTTGCTCTGTTTCAAAGTACCAAAGAACAGTATGCTGCATGTAATTGCCCCTTGTATATGCTTCCCTGTGACTCAACATTTGTGGCAGATGTATTTTAAAGACTATAGGTTTTGGTGTAGTCTCGTGGCACTGCTGGAATGTTAGTCCAACAACAGATTCTCGCAGGATGTGGCAAAAACAATGTCTATCTGCAGAAAGAGAAAAAAGAAGATGAGCTGGTACAGGAGAAGGCTTTGGGTAACCCTACAGATTTTGGAATCCAGACAAAAATGAAATTCATATTGGTTCCTAACTCTTAGTGTTTTGCAACACTTATGACATCATCTGTTCACAGAATTCTGGTGACATTCAGTTTGAATACAGAATTTCTATGAATGTTCTCTCTGAAATGTTCTCTCCCTCACACAGATGCTGTATGCTGGAGTTCACAGTTTATTTCACTCCCTTCGCCAAAGTGCAGATATTCAGCAAAATAACACACACACACACACACAGACACAGACACGCTATCTATCTGACACAAATGACCTTGTAGCGTGCAAAACAAAAGCAAAACTAAAATAAATGAAGGGGATGGGGGTGGTGGTGAGGAAGATGACTATCAGTCTATTTGACATAGAGGTGACCTGTTTGCTCCCGTGACTACTGTGGAGCTAATTAAACAGAGCATCTCTAGAAATAAAGTGCTGGAGAGAGAGAAAGTAGTCAGTTGCTCTCACTGCATATGTCACTTGGGATTATGATTACACCCATTGCTAAAAGGCAGTTGAATAAGCAAATGTTGTTTTGCAGAAAGTAGGAAAAAATTCCATCTATCGTACTGTACAGCCAGACATGAAATGTATAATTCTGGTAATGAGCACTGGAAGCATGAGCTATGTTTTAAGCCATTTGAGTTATGTTCTAAGCCTCCCTTCCCCCACTCAGTTTAAAGAGAAGGGAAAATGATTTTATGTAACATGCATTTTGTTGATATAAGAGTGTGTATCTCAGGCTTTATGCTGAGAACTGTCTCAGTGCTTTAATGCTTCTGGGCTTTGTTAATGTTGTGTTGCTGTTTCAGAGCTCCTTCATCACTGCCCACGCTACCTCAGCCCCGCACCCTGGCCAGCGCAGATTGTCCGACAGAGGATTCCTGCAGGGAACCTGTCTGAATCTCAGAAGATTTCCATTAATTTCTGCTTTTCCATTTTCAATGCTCACTTATTTTTTTCCAAGGACCTGATGGGACTGCTACAAACCCCAAACCTTCAAAACCGTGAACCCATAACCACAGCAGTAACGTGAGCGTGGGCTGTCAGCGGCACCATTGGTCTTTGAGGTGACAGCGTGCTCCTTCCAATCTGGGATGAGAAAGAATCATAGAATCAAAGAATTATTAAGGTTGGAAAAGACCTCTAAGATCATCAAGTCCAACTGTCAACCCAACACCACCATGCCTGCTAAACCATATCCCAGAGTGCCGTATCTTCACATTTCTTGAACATCTCCAGGGATGGTGACTCCACCACCTCCCTGGGCAGCCTGTTCCAATGCCTGACCACTCTTTCAGTACAGAAATTTTTCCTAATATCCAATCTAAACCTCCCCTGACGCAACTGGAGGCCATTGCCTCTCGTCCTATCGCTGGTTACTTTGGGGAAGAGACCAACCCCTGCCTCACTACATCCTCCTTTCAGGTAGTTGTACAGAGCAATAAGGTCTCCCCTCAGCCTCCTCTTCTCCAGACTGAACAACCCCAGCTCCCTCAGCTGCTCCTCATAAGTCTTGTTTTCCAGACCCCTCACCAGCCTCGTTGCTCTTCTCTGGACATGCTCCAGCCCCTCAATGTCCTTCTTGTCCCAGAGGCTGCAGGCTGCAGCAGGCACCAGGTGCCATACGGGAGCGGCAGTGCTTTTCCCTCACGACGGTTTCACCTCCTTTTCCACAGAGAAACCTTACCGGACGGAAGCCGATGGGTGCGGCGAGCCGGGCCCCACACCGC
>Ga0065711_1029985_pt1 | contig 34143 bp, 26 predicted proteins | sample Hoacrofraction12_FD_59098 | JGI IMG/M metagenome (GOLD analysis project Ga0065711, IMG submission 59098) | Hoatzin crop microbial communities from Cojedes, Venezuela - Epithelial fraction 12 v2 (version 2) | ecosystem: Host-associated > Birds > Digestive system > Esophagus > Crop | place...
CCTCTTTGGGGAGGGGTCGGGGGAGAGGCTGTTCTCCCCTCCCTCTTTGGGGAGGGGTCGGGGGAGAGGCTTTTACTTCTTCTTATTCCTTTTTTGCTCATTCCCCAGCGCCACAGCATACGCTTCCCTGTAGTACTTGAAGAAGTGCTTCCACAGCGCCTTCTCAGCAAGGGCGGCCGCATGCTTGCGAGCCTGCCCCTGAGCCGTATGGTCCATCCCAGCAAACTCCACCACCGCGTCGCAGATGTCCTGAGCCGCCTGGGCAAAGTTGTTGTCGCCACGGTGCACCACCTTCACGCCGTCGCTCACCTCGCCGTAGCGGCCAAGCACCTTGTTCACCCACAGGCCGAAGCCCGCCAGGTCCGTCGTCACGCACGGCACATGAAACGCCACGCTCTCCGTCGGAGTGTAGCCCCACGGCTCGTAGTAGCTCGGGTAGATGCACAGGTCCATACCCACCAGCAGGTCGTAGTAGCTCCGGTTGAAAATGCCGTCAGCCCCGTCAAGGTAGCACGGCACGAATATCGTCTTCACCTTGTCACCCTCCGCGTTGTGCATGTTCAGCCAGTTCATCTGGTTCAGCACGCTGTCCGTGTCCTGATTGTGCAGGTTATGGGTGATGCGAGTGTCGCCGCAAGGCAAATTGTCCTTCACCTTGCTCTGCAACTTACGCTGCAAGTCGGGACGAGGCTCCTTCACCCACGCCGGAACCAGCACAAACGCCAGCACCTGCTTCGTCAGCCTATGGTCGCCCCGCAGGCGGTTCATGCAGTCCACAAACATGTCTATGCCCTTGTTCTTATACTCGTAGCGCCCGCCCATGCTCACAATCAGTGTGTCGTCCTTCAGGCTCGTCCCCATCAAGGCATTCGCCACGTCCAGCAGCGCCTTACGGGCATGCTTACGGGCACGGTCAAAAGGCTTGCCCGCCTTCGGAACAAAATCGTTCTCAAAGCCGTTCATCAGCACCACGTCTGCCTCCTTCTCCAGCAACTGGGCGCACTCCGCATTCGTGATGTCGCTCACCGTCGTGAAGCAATCCACAGCGTGGGCCGACTGCTTCTCAATGCTGTGCTTCGACTGCATGTTCAGCTCCCCGGCCATCTGGTCGCCGTCATAGCCCCCCAGATAGTCGTACAGCGGCTTGTTGTTACCCGCAATGCTACGCCCTATGCTCGTCGCATGGGTCGTGAAAATCGTAGCAACACGCGGGCAATGGGCCTGCAGGTACAGAGCGCCAAGGCACGTCATCCACTCATGGGCCTGAAACACCACGCGCTCCTTCGCGCCAAGGCCGAAAAACTTATAGTAGCTCTCCACAACCCGTCCGCTCGCCCACGCAAACATCGACGCCTCGTCGTAGTCGCCGTAGCCGTGCAGCGAATCCACACCGTAGTGCTCCCAAGCCCAGGCGTATATCTCGTTCTTATGCTCAAAAAACGGCTGGAAGTCCACAAGCACTGCCACCGGCTCGCCAGGCACCTGCCAGCGGCCTATGCGCAAAGACAAACCATCGGTCTTCGCCGACTTACGCCAGTCAACCAGCAAGCTCTTGCTCTCCCTGAACAACGGGTTCTTCTCGTTGCGCCAAAAGTCAGGACCTATGAACAATGCCTTGTCACCAAGCAAATCCGTCATCGTCTTCGCCCGGGTAGATAATACCGTATAAATGCCACCAACCTTATTGCATACCTCCCAAGAGGCCTCAAACACATAGTCGGGAACCAACTGTTTCTTAGTCATTGCTTTACCTTAACGGCTGCAAAGGTACAACTTTTTTTCCAAACCACACAACTTTTACACACCTTTCTTATTTATACGCGCGCGTGGGAACATCCCAAAACCCAACCTGCGGCCTGCAAAACAAAACCTTCCTTTCCAAAAAAGATGCCCGTCCTTTCCAAAAACGACGCCCTTCCTTTTCAAAAACGACGCCCTTCCTTTTCAAAAACGACGCCCTTCCTTTTTTAGCCCCGCCCAAGGCCGCACCAGCATGCACCGAAAACTTTTCGACAAAAAGCGCTGAAGTTACGCAGAAAATGCGTACCTTTGCCAACAAAGTAACATTAAATCGCACACACAACATGAAACTCGCAGAAGCACTCAGCGTCAGAAAAGACACGCAAACGCGCATCGAACAACTCAAATCGCGCATCAACAACAACGTAACCGTGCAGGAAGGCGACGAACCCGCCGAGAACCCAAAGGAACTGCTCGCCGAACTCGATAGCTGCCTGAAGACGCTCCAAGACCTCATCTTCCGCATCAACAAAACCAACTCCGCCACCACCGCCGCCGACGGACGAACCATGACCGAGATGATTGCTGAGCGCGACGTGCTCACCAAGCGACTCAGCATACTACGCGACGTCTTCAGCAGCGCCGCACAGCAGCAAAACCGCTACAGCAACAGCGAAATCAAAATGGTCAGAACCATCGACGTGAAGAAACTCGCGAAGCAAATCGACCAATTCTCCGCCAAACTACGCACACTCGACAACAGCATCCAGGCGCTGAACTACAGCACCGAACTCATGCCGTAGGCCGCAGACGCGCGCAGGGCGAACTGACAACCACATTAGTCGTTGCACGGAACCGCAACAGCCTGCAAACAGGCAGCACAGAGCAAGGTTCTTAACATCGGCACAAGGCATTCCGCAATGCGCACAACGCACTACCAGCAGTTGACTGCGTGGCCGTGCGGCCAAGGGTGGGAGGTGGGAATCTTTTGCAATGAACAATTAACAGTTAACAACTTGGGAGTCAAAGAAGTTAAAGAAGTTATCAGCCGATAGTTTTGCTACAACGCGGCATGCGGTATCGGCCTTAACTTGTGGCATCGGCTTTAACTTCCAGTGGAGCGAAGCGGAACGATAACTTCTTTAACTTCTATAACTTCTAAAAAAACTCATAAACTCAAAAACTCATAAACTCAAAAGCCATGAAACACATCACATCCATCCTGCTCGCACTGGCACTCCTGCTCGTGTCGTGCGGCACAGCACACAAAGTGCCCATCACGGGACGCACGCAGCACCTCATGGTGAGCGACGCCCAAATCCTCAGCCTCTCCAACCAGCAGTACGCCGAGTACATGGGCAAGGCAACCATCTCCAAGAACGTCAACCAGACCGCCATGGTGCAGCGCGTGGGCAAGCGCCTCGCCGCAGCCGTGGAGGCCTACCTGCGCCAAAACGGCATGGCAAGCGAACTGCAGAACTTCGCGTGGGAATTCAACCTGGTGCAAAACGCCAGCGCCAACGCATTCTGCATGCCGGGCGGCAAAATCGTTGTCTATGAAGGCATCTTCCCCGTCACACAGTCGGAAGACGCGCTCGCCATCGTGCTGGGACACGAAATTGCACACGCCCTCGCCAAGCACTCCGCCGAGCAACTCAGCAAGAAGTACCGCCAGCAACTGGGCCTGCAGGTGGGCGCCAGCGTACTCGCCTCAGCCACCAGCTCGGGCGTTGCCAACCTCGCCACGCTCGCCGCGCAGCAGGGACTGGAACTGCGCAACCTGAAGTACTCGCGCGACCATGAGAACGAGGCAGACCACATCGGCCTCATCCTCGCTGCCATGGCGGGATACAACCCCAACGAGGCAGTGACGTTCTGGGAGCGCATGGCCTCCTACACCACACAGCAGAAGTCGGAATTCCTGAGCGACCACCCGTCCGACGCCAAGCGCGTGAAGAACATCCAGAAGTGGCTGCCCGAAGCCATGCAGTACTACAACGGCGGCAAGGGCTCCACCACAGCCGTGACAACCACCACAACGACCCCCGCCAAGACCACTTCGACGCAGAAGACGTATCACTTCAAGACGAAGTAAAAAGCCTCTCCCCCCACCCCCCCCATAGGGAGGGGTGACTTACCGAAAGAAGGTTAAGGCGAGGGAGCGAAGCGAACGAGACTCTTAACAAAAAGGCGCTATCCATTGCGGATAGCGCCTTCCTTTGTGCTTGCTTTCTCCCCTCCCTCTTTGGGGAGGGGTCGGGGGAGAGGCTGTTCTTCCTTTGTGCTTGCTGTTCTCCCCTCCCTCTTCGGGGAGGGGCCGGGGGAGAGGCTGTTTTTCCTTCCTTACTTCTTCTCCAGCATCTCATGTATGCTGGCTGCTGCGCGGCGACCGTCGCCCATGGCGAGGATGACCGTTGCGCCTCCGCGAACGATGTCGCCGCCGGCGAAGAGCGTGGGGATGGACGACTGCATCTGCTCGTTCACCGCGATGGTGTTCTTGCGACCCAGTTCCAAACCTGCCACGGAGCGCGGCACGAGCGGGTTGGGCGACACGCCGACTGCCACGATGGCGAGGTCGATGTCGCGCGTCTCAATGGCACCCGGCACGGGCACAGGACGGCGGCGTCCGCTCTCGTCGGGCTCGCCCAGCTCCATCTTCTGCAACTTCACCTGGCACACGGCGCCCTTCTCGTCGGCCACGTACTCCAGCGGGTTGTGCAGCGTGAGGAACTCAATGCCTTCCTCCTTGGCGTGCTTCACCTCCTCCAGGCGCGCCGGCATCTCTGCCTCGCTGCGGCGATAGGCAATGAACACATGCTCTGCGCCCAGTCGCTTGGCGGTGCGGCAGGAGTCCATGGCGGTGTTGCCGCCGCCCACCACCATCACGCTCTTGGCCTTGTTGATGGGGGTGTCGCTCTCGGGATTGGAAGCGTCCATGAGATTGATGCGGGTGAGGTATTCGTTCGACGACATCACGCCCGTAGCATTCTCGCCAGGGATGCCCATGAAGTTGGGCAGGCCAGCGCCCGAAGCCACGAAAATGGCCTGATAGCCATCGCTTTCCAGTTCGTCGATGGTGATGGTCTTGCCGATGATGCAGTCCTTGACGAACTTCACGCCGAGTTGGCGCAGGTTGTCGATTTCCACGTCAACGATGCGGTTGGGCAGACGGAATTCGGGGATGCCGTACTTCAGCACGCCGCCGATTTCGTGCAGGGCCTCAAAGACAGTGACGTCGTAGCCCCACTTGATGAGGTCGCCAGCGCAGGAAAGTCCTGCAGGACCGCTGCCCACGATAGCCACCTTCTTGCCGTTGGCAGGCGCCTTTTCGGGCAGCGACATCTTGCCGCTCTCGCGCTCGTAGTCGGCAGCGAAGCGCTCCAGGTTGCCGATGGCCACAGCCGTTCCGCCCATCTTCAGGTGGATGCACTGCGCCTCGCACTGCTTCTCCTGCGGGCAAACGCGGCCGCAAACGGCGGGCAGGGCGCTGGTGCTCTTCAGCACGCGGGCAGCGTCGAGGTAGTGACCGCGCTCAATGTTCTTGATGAACGACGGGATGTTGATGCTCACGGGGCAACCCTGCATACAAGTGGGGTTGGCGCAGTCGAGGCATCGCTTGGCCTCGGTGAGCGCCTGCTCCTCGCTCAGTCCCTGGTTCACCTCCTCGGTGCGGGTCGTAGCGCGGTAGATGGGGTCGAGTTCAGGCATCTTGCAGCGCTCAATGGCCATGCGCTCCTTGGGTTTCAGCGCCTTGGCGAGTTCTTGGCGCCAGGGTGCCTTGCGGTCGAGCAACTGCTCCATGGGCTCTTGCTCGGCAGGTGCCTCAGCGGCAGCGGCGGAAGGCTTTTCGGCAGGCGCGTCGGCAGCAGCGGAAGTGCCGCAAACGTGTGCCTCCAGTTTCTTCATCTCTTCCAGTTCCACGGCGCGGAAGGCGCCCATGCGCTTGAACATCTCGTCGAAGTCCACCTGGTGTCCGTCGAACTCAGGTCCATCGACGCAGACGAACTTGGTCTGTCCGCCCACGGTGATGCGGCAAGCGCCGCACATGCCCGTGCCATCGACCATGATGGTGTTGAGCGAAACGTCGGTGGGCACGTTGTATTTCTTCGTAAGCAAGCAGCAGAACTTCATCATGATGGCGGGGCCGATGGCAAAGCACTTGTCCACCTGCTCGCGCTGGATGACTTGCTCCATGCCGACGGTGACCACGCCCTTCTGGCCGTAGCTGCCGTCGTCGGTCATGATGATGACTTCGTCGCTGTGTTCTCTCACCTGCTCCTCGAGGATGATGAGTTCCTTGGTGCGTCCGCCCAGCACGCTGATGACGCGGTTTCCCGCCTCTTTCAGGGCCTTGATGATGGGAAGCATGGGCGCTACGCCCACGCCGCCGCCAGCACACAGCACGGTGCCGTACTTCTCAATGTGGGTAGGCTGTCCGAGCGGTCCCACCACGTCGGTGATGTAGTCGCCGGGGTTGAGCTGGCAGAGCTTAGTGGTGGAGTAGCCCACGGTCTGCACCACGAGCGTGATGGTGCCTGCCTTGAGGTCGCTGTCGGCAATGGTGAGCGGCACGCGCTCGCCTTTCTCGCCAACACGCACGATGACGAAGTTGCCAGGTTTGCGCGACTTGGCGATGAGCGGCGCTTCCACCACGAGTTTGAATACTTTCTCAGAGAACTGTTCCTTGCTGATGATTTTGTTCATGGGTTCAGAATTACGTTGTTGAAGACGTGGAGCGGCGCAGCGCTTGCTCCTTGCCGCGCCTGCTCCCTATATATATTATATAATGTGTGTGCCGATTAGTCGAAGTTCTTGTCGTCGAGCATCTCGAAGCCGCAGTATGGCACGAGCACCTTGGGCACTCGGATGCCTTCGGGCGTCTGGTTGTTCTCCATGATGGCAGCGACGATGCGCGGCAGTGCGAGGGCCGAGCCGTTGAGCGTGTGGCAGAGCTCCGTCTTCTTGTCGGCAGCGCGGCGGTAGCGGCACTTGAGGCGGTTGGCCTGATAGCTCTCGAAGTTGCTGGTGGAGCTCACCTCGAGCCAGCGCTTCTGTGCAGCCGACCACACTTCGAAGTCGTAGCAGATGGCGCTGGTGAACGACATGTCGCCGCCGCAGAGGCGCAGGATGTGGTAGGGCAGTTCGAGCTTGATGAGCAGTCCCTCCACGTGGTCGAGCATCTCCTTGAGCGATTCGTAGGAATGCTCGGGGGTGTCGATGCGCACGATTTCGATTTTGTCGAACTCATGCAGGCGGTTCAGTCCGCGCACGTCCTTGCCGTAGGAACCAGCCTCGCGGCGGAAGCAGGCGGAGTAGGCGCAGCGCTTGATGGGCAGGTCCTTCTCGTCGAGGATGACGTCGCGGAAGATGTTGGTCACCGGCACCTCAGCGGTGGGGATGAGGTAGAGGTCGTCCACTTCGGCATGGTACATCTGGCCTTCCTTGTCGGGCAACTGTCCCGTGCCGTAGCCGCTGGCTTGGTTCACCACGAGGGGCGGCTGCACCTCCAGGTAGCCGCTCTTGCGTGCCTCGTCGAGGAAGAATGCCTCGATGGCGCGCTGGAAACGGGCCATCTTGCCGATGTAGAAGGGGAAGCCAGCGCCCGTGACTTTCACGCCGAGGTCGAAGTCGATGAGGTTGAACTTCTTGGCGAGGTCCCAGTGGGGCAGCGGATTTTCGCCGAGGTCGGGGATTTTGCCGCCCTCTTTCACCACCACGTTGTCGCTGGCGTCCTTGCCTTCCGGCACGTCGTCGTTGGGGATGTTGGGGATGGTGCAGAGGTGGCGTGTGAGTTCGGCCTCAGCCTCGTTGAGCTTCTGCTGCAGTTCCTGCGAGCGCGTCTTCAGCTGTGCCACTTCGGCCTTGGCTGCTTCGGCCTCGTCGCGCAGGCCTTGCTTCATGAGCTGACCGATTTTAGCGGCGTACTGCTTGCTTTCGGCAAGCGTTTGGTCGAGTTCCACCTGTGTTGCACGGCGCGTCTTGTCGAGTGCGATGGCACGTTCCACGGCCTCGCGTGCGCCACTGAAATGTTTTTTCTCCAGACCGCGCACCACGCGCTCGGTCTCTTCGTTGATGAGTTTGAGTGTTAACATGGTTTATGATTGTTGTTTTGAATATACATCCTGTATGACCAACCCTGCAAGGGTGAGGCCGAAGGTGGCGACGGCGTGCATGACGGTGCCGTTCACTTGCGCCTTCTTGGCGGCCCATTGCTCCTCGCTTTCACCCTGCGGCAGTTGGTTTTGCAGCAGTTCGGGGCTATAGACGCACTGGAACTTGCGCTTGGGGTAGTCGCCTTGGCGCTTGAATTTGTTGCGCAGTGCGCGTGCCAGCGGGCATCCCTTCACTTTCCAGAACTCGGCGACGCGTATTTGCTGCGGGGCGAGCTTCAGCGCTGCGCCCATGCTGCTGAAGAGCGTGGGCGTGGATGCGGTGGCGAGGCGGATGAGGTCCGCTTTGTTTTGCAGCGAATCGATGGCGTCGATGACGTAGTCGTAGTCGCTCAGGCGGAAGTCGTCGGCATTTTCGGCGCTGAAGATTTCCTGTCGCGCCTGGATGTCGGCGTCGGGGTTGATGCTGAGCAGGCGCTTTCTCATCGCCTCCACTTTGGGCATCCCCAGCGTGTCAACTGTTGCCATGAGCTGGCGGTTGAGGTTGGACGCCACGACGACGTCGCTGTCCACCATGGTGAGATGCCCCACCCCGCTTCGTATGAGGCTTTCGGCGCACCACGACCCCACTCCGCCTACGCCGAAGAGCAGTACGCGGCAGTTGTTCAGGGCCTGCATGACGGGAGTGCCGAGCAGCAATTCAGTACGTTGGAACTGACCGTTCATTTCTTCCGTTGTGACGGTCGGTTCTTGACGCGCTGCCGTATTTCCGCCTTGTGCTTTGCGGAGCCGCTATTGTGCGCCCCGGTCTGGTATGCTTTCTTTCGCGCTTTGGTCTTGACTTTGCCCTCGTTGTCGGCATTGCTGTTGCGCTTTTTGCCGGTGAAGGCGATGCCATGCATCATGGCGCGGAGGATTTCTTGTTCGTTGGCCATAACTGAATTACGAATTACGAGTTACGAGTTACGAATTACGAATGTCGCTTCGCGATGATTGAATTACGAGTTATTAAATTAATCATTCTTCATTCTTTCATTTCGCGTCAGCGAAAAATTCGTCATTCGTCATTCCGCATTCGTCATTATTAATGGTGGAAGAGCCGGATGCCGGTGAAGGCCATGGCGATGCCGTACTTGTCGCAGGTTGCGATGACGTGGTCGTCGCGCACGCTTCCGCCAGCCTGTGCGATGTATTGCACGCCGCTCTTGTGGGCGCGCTCTATGTTGTCGCCGAAGGGGAAGAAGGCGTCGCTTCCGAGGGCCACGCCGGTCATTTGTGCGAGCCAGGCTTTCTTCTCCTCGCGTGTGAGGGGCTGTGGCTGTTCTGTGAAGAACTGCTGCCATGCGCCGTCGGCCAGCACGTCCTCCCATTCGTCGCCGAGATAGACGTCGATGGTGTTGTCGCGGTCGGCGCGGCGTATGCCTTCCTTGAAGGGGAGCGCCATGACTTTGGGCATCTGGCGGAGCCACCATTGGTCGGCCTTCTGCCCGGCGAGGCGGGTGCAGTGAATGCGGCTCTGCTGTCCTGCTCCGATGCCGATGGCCTGCCCGTCCTTGACGTAGCAGACGGAGTTGGACTGCGTGTATTTCAGGGTGATGAGCGCGATTTTGAGGTCGCGCTTGGCATCGTCGCTGAATGTCTTGTTCTGGGTGGGTATGTTGCTGAAGAGTTCGTCTGTGGCGAGGTCCACTTCGTTTCGCCCTTGCTCGAAGGTGACGCCGAAGACCTGCTTGCGCTCGATGGGGGCGGGTCGGTAGCTGGTGTCCATTTTGAGGACGACGTAGGTGCCTTTTCGCTTGGCCTGGAGGAGCTGGAGGGCTTCGGGGGTGTAGTCTGGCGCGATGACTCCGTCGCTCACTTCGCGCTTGATGAGCGTGGCGGTGGCGAGGTCGCAGGTATCGCTGAGCGCGATGAAGTCGCCATAGCTTGACATGCGGTCGGCGCCGCGTGCTCGGGCGTAGGCGGATGCGAGGGGCGAAAGCTCGACCTTCACGTCATCCACGAAGTAGATTTTGCGGAGCGTGTCGTTCAGCGGCAGGCCGATGGCTGCGCCGGCGGGGCTGACGTGCTTGAACGAGGCAGCGGCGGGCATGCCGGTGGCGGCTTTGAGTTCGCGGACGAGTTGCCAGGCGTTGAGGGCGTCGAGCAGATTGATGTATCCTGGGCGTCCGCAGAGCACCTGGATGGGCAGTTCGGCGTCGCCGTCGATGAACACCCTTGCGGGTTTCTGGTTGGGGTTGCATCCGTACTTGAGAGCGAGTTCCTTCATAAAATCTCCTTTACCTTATTAAAATAATACGTGAATTATGGGTGCAAAGTTACGCATTTTTCGGGAAAGGGTGGCATAAATTGCACATTTTTTGAGTGTGGGGCGCCTGCGGGCGAAAAAAGGAAGACCTTCGTTTTGGAAAAGGAAGGGCGTCGTTTTGCAAAAAGAGGGGCATCGTTTTTGAGAACGAGTGCGGTGATTTTTGGAAACGACTGCGGTGATTTTTGGAAACGACTGCGGTGATTTTTGGAAACGACTGCGGTGGTTTTTGGAAACGACTGCGGTGGTTTTTGGGAACGACTGCGGTGGTTTTTGGGAACGACTGCGGTGGTTTTGTGTCGCGCTGGTGTGTACTGGGAGGGTGAAATGGGGCAAAAAGTGCAGATTATGTCGGAGAAAAGGTTGAAAAAGGGTGAAAATTTTGTGCAATTTGCTGAAAATTCGTACCTTTGCACGCTAAGTGCGTGGTACGCCCAATTAACAATTAGCCATTAACGATTAGGGAATAACGATAACACAATTATAGATTTATGGCAACACAACAACTGAATCAAACTGACGGGAGCTACAATAGCAGTTCTGACGTTCAGGAAGAGGGTGGCTGGAACCTTAAGTTTTTATGGTATTTGCTGCTCCGCTACAAGTGGTGGATTCTGATTTCGATGCTGGCTTGCATGGTGCTGGCGAACTTGTACATCCGGCGGAAAACTCCGCTGTATCAAGTTTACGCGAAGATGCTGATTAAGGACCAGAACCAGCAAAGGAGCTATCAGTCGAGCATCAACTCGACGTTTCAGGAGCTGGGTTTGAAGAACAGCAGCAATGGTTTTGACAATGAGCTTGAGGTGCTTGCGACGCGTACGCTGAACCAGCAGGTGGTTCGTTCGCTGAAGCTGTACACGAGCTATTGGCAGAAGGGCCGCTTCAGAGACTTTGAGCTTTACGGCAAGTATCAGCCGTATCAGGTGGACCTGGAGGCGAGCATGATTGACTCGCTGAAGCAGGTGATTGAGGTTGACTTGGAGACCGTTGGTGAGGGCGATGACAATGTGCTGATTGCGACGGTGAAATATTACGACCCGAACGACCTGACGGCTGAGGAGCCTGTGGAGATAAAGCGTCAGGTGAAGAGCTTCCCGTCGATGATTGAGACGGACCTGGGCAATGTGTATATCAGCAAGAATGAGTATATTGCGATGACTTGGGACGCGAAGGTGAAGACTGAGGAGGACGACAAGTTCGGTCCGTTCCGCCTGGCCGAGCCGGTTCGCGCTTACATCATGCCTCTGGAGAATGTGGCTGCGCAGTATGCCGGCAAGCTGAGCATTGAGCCGAGCTCGAAGCTGACGACGATTGCGATTATCACGATGTCGGAGAATCTGCCTGAGCGCGGCAAGGATTATTTGGCCGAGCTGGCAGTGAAGTATAACGAGGACGCTACGGTGGACAACAATGCTGAGGCACAGCGGACGGCTGAGTTCATTGACGAGCGCCTGGGCATCATCAGCAAGGAGCTGGGCGAGACCGAAGGCCAGCTGCAGCAGTACAAGCAGGCGACGGGAACGGTTGACGTGGCGAACGACGCGAAGGTTGACATTTCGCAGAGTGTGCAGTATGAGCGCGAGCTGGTGGACGTGGGCATTCAGCTGGACCTGGTGAACACGCTGATTTCGTATGTGAATTCCAACAGCAACTATCAGACGATTCCGTCGAACATCGGCCTGAAGGACGCTACGCTGGCGGCGATGGTTGCGACCTACAACCAGAAGGCGATTGAAAGGCAGAACCTGGTGATTAACTCGACGGAGAATTCTCCGCAGGTTCAGCGCCTGACGAGCGAGCTGGACAGCTACCTGAGCAGCATCCGGGCTTCGCTTTCGACTGCACGTGCTCAGCTGGCCGCTCAGCAGGGCCGCCTGCGTGGCCAGCAGAACAAGTACACGAGCCGCATTTCTTCGACTCCTGAGAAGGAGCGCGCGATGGCTGACATCAACCGCCAGCAGGAGGTGAAGGCAGGCCTTTACCTGATGCTGCTGCAGAAGCGCGAGGAGAATGCAATTCAGCTGGCGAGCGCTGCGTATAAGGGCAAGCTGATTGAGAAACCGATTGCGAGCGGCGCGCCGTTCTCGCCGAGGAAGCGCACGATTTACACGATTGCGCTGCTGATTGGCTTTGCGCTGCCGTTCATTTATTACTTCGCACGCCAGTTCTTCCGCTACCGCATTGAGGGCCGCGAGGATTTGGCACGTCTGACGAATGTGCCGCTGATTGGCGCCGTGCCGATGCTGAAGTCGCTTGCGAAGGGCAACCGCGCTGTGGTTGTGAAGGAGAACAAGAACAGCATCATGATGGAGGTGTTCCGCTCTCTGCGCAGCAACTTGCCGTTCATCCTGAAACCGGGCGAGAATGTGATTATGTTCACTTCGAGCACCTCTGGCGAGGGCAAGACGATTATCGCTTCGAACCTTGCGGCTTCCATCTCGTTCACTGGCAAGAAGGTGCTGCTGGTGGGTCTTGACATCCGCAAGCCGCGTCTGGCCAGCTTGTTCGACCTGAGCGACACGGAGAAGGGTATCAACAACTTCTTGGCTCACGACGAAAGGGACGTGGAGTATATTGACACGCTGATTCAGAAGTCGGGCGTGAACGACAACCTCGACGTGCTGGCCGCTGGTCCTATTCCCCCGAACCCCGCGGAGCTGCTGGAGCGCGACAACCTGAAGATTGCCATCGACTACCTGCGCAACAAGTACGACTACGTGATTCTGGATACCGCGCCGATTGGCCTGGTGGCCGATACGGTGACGATTGGCAAGTGCGCAGACGCGTGCATCTATGTGGTTCGCGCGAACTACACGCTGAAGAGCGACTGCGACCTCATCAACGAGCTGTATGCTGAGAACCGCCTGCCGAACCTGAACATCGTGCTGAACGCAGAGAGCCAGAGCGGCAACAACCTGTACGGCGGCTACGGCAGCAAGCGCTATGGCTATGGCTACGGCAACAAGCGCTATGGCTACGGCCACGGCTATGGCTACGGCTATGGTTATGGCTACGGTTATGGCTATGGCTACAGCTATGGCATGAAGGAAGGCGAGAAGCTGGATGAAATCTAAAGCGCGAAGCGTGCAGCGCGGCATGCGCTGCACGCTTGCGCTTGACAATTAATAATTAATAAATAATAATTAATAATTGGGAATGCCATGACGATTGCAGTGGACTTCGACGGAACGATTGTCGAGAACAGGTATCCGCAGATTGGCGAGGAACGGCCCTACGCTACTGACGTGCTGAAGAAGCTGATTGAGAAGCGGCACAAGCTGGTGCTGTGGACGGTGCGCCGGGGCGAGGAGCTGGAGGCGGCGCTGAACTGGTGCCGCGAACGGGGCGTGGAGTTCTACGCGGTGAACGACGAGGCGGCTGAGATGCTTCGCGAGGAGCGCAGCCAGAACTTGTCGTGCAAGCTGAACGCCGACGTGTTTATTGACGACCGCAACATTGGCGGTCTGCCTTCCTGGACCGACATTTACAACATCATTGAGCACGGGCGGACGTATGAGCAAATCATCCGCCACCGCGTGAAGGATGAGTACTTTGCGGTGGAGGAGCGCCCCTACCCCTCCTGGATGTTCTGGAAATCGAAGAAGAAACACTGAATGAGCAAAGAAGACGACCGACGAAAACGTTTCGCCCTCGTCTTCTTTTTTTATATCGAAAGGAAAGAAGAGACATGAAAATCATTAATTTCGCAGAGGAAAACACGATTGTGAACCGCTACGTGAGCGAGCTTCGCGACGTGCATATTCAGGGCGACCGCATGCGTTTCCGCCACAACCTGCAAAGGGTTGGGCAGCACATCGCCTACGAAGTGAGCAAACGGCTGCAATACGCGCCGGTGGAGGTGCAGACGCCGCTGGGGATGTCGAGCATCAACCTGCCGACGAACGAGGTGGTGATTGGCACCATCTTCCGCGCCGGGCTGCCGTTCCACCAGGGATTTCTGGACACGTTTGACGAAGCAGACAACGCGTTCGTGAGCGCCTACCGCTACTACCTGGACAAGGAGTGCAAGGACGTGGGCATCAAGATTGAGTATATCGCGTCGCCCGACCTGACGGGCAAGACGCTCATCATTGCCGACCCGATGCTGGCCACTGGGGGCAGCATGGAGCTGTCGTACCAGGCGTTCTGCACGAAAGGGACGCCTGCTGAAGCGCACTTCTGCTGCGTGATTGCGTCGCAAAAGGGCGTGGACTATCTGCAGCAGCACTTCAAGGACTACGACAACATCACGCTGTGGTGCGCCGCCATCGACCCCGAACTGAACGAGCATGCCTACATCGTGCCTGGACTGGGCGACGCGGGGGACTTGGCGTATGGAGGGAAGCTTTAGCGCTGCGCGCAATTAACAATTAACAATTGGGAAGAAGTTAAGAAGTTAAGAAGTTAAAGAAGTTATCGCTCGCTGCGCTCGCTAGAAGTTAAAGCCGATAGACGGGCTTGCTGATAGACTTTCTTTCCTGAAAACTTGCTGAACGTCCTTTCGCGCGCGCGTATATATATAATAATGTGTATGGAGGGTGAGGAGCGGAAAATCATCCACATCGACATGGACGCGTTCTTTGCCTCGGTGGAGCAGCGCGACCATCCGGAACTGCGCGGCAAGCCCATTGCCATTGGCGAGGACGTGGAGCGCGGAGTGGTTTCCACAGCGTCGTACGAAGCACGGCCGTTTGGCGTACATTCGGCCATGCCGATTAAGCTGGCGAAGCGGAAATGCCCGCAGCTCATCATTGTGCCAGGCAACTACGCGCGCTACAAGGAGGTGTCGGCGCAGATGCACGAGATTTTCCGCGAATACACCGACCTGATTGAGCCCATCTCGCTCGACGAGGCGTTTCTCGACGTGACGCACAACAAGCCGGGCATCGCGCTGGCGGTGGACATCGCAAGGGAAATCAAGCAGAAAATACGCGAGCGGCTGCACCTGACGGCCTCGGCAGGCGTCTCCTACAACAAGTTTCTGGCGAAAATCGCCTCGGACTACCGCAAGCCCGACGGCCTGTGCACCATCCATCCGCTCAGGGCGCAGGACTTCATCGACCGCCTGCCCATCGAAGCGTTCTGGGGCGTGGGGCCAAAGACGGCGCAGGCCATGCACCGCCACGGCATCTACAACGGCCTCGACCTGCAGGCACGCACGCTGAGCGAACTCACCCAGTGGTTCGGCAAGATGGGCAAGACCTACTACGACTTCGCCCGCGGCGTGGACCTCCGGCCCGTGGAGGCCGAACGGGAGCGCAAGTCGGTGGGCTGCGAGGAGACCTTCGAAAGCGACCTGAGCGGGCAAGGGCAGCTCATCATCCACCTCTACCACCTCACGCTGCAGCTCGTGGAGCGACTGCGCAAGGCGCAATTCCGCGGCAAGACGCTGACGCTGAAGGTGAAATTCCACGACTTTGCGCAAATCACGCGCAGCATCTCCGCCGAAAAGCCCTTCCGCACGAAGGACGAAATCCTGCCCGCGGCCAAGCAACTGCTCGCCGGCGTGGACTACGCCCACCGCCCCGTCCGCCTGCTGGGCCTGAGCGTCTCCAACCCGCTCGACGAGGCGCCTGCACCCAAGCGCCAGCAGTGGATTGAACTCGAACTCGACTTCAAGGACTGGGAGGAGGAGTATTGACAATTAACAATTAACAATTAATAATTAACAATTAATAATTAATAATTGGGAGTCAGAGAAGTTAAAGAAGTTATCAGCGCCTGCGGCGCTTAGAAGTTAAAGCCGATAGTAAAGCCTCTCCCCCCAACCCCTCCCCCAAAAAGGGGAGGGGAGACCTGCACGGAGAATGGGCATCGGCTTAACTTGTGGTATCGGCTATAACTTCCAGTGGAGCGAAGCGGAACGATAAATTCTTTAACTTCTATAACTTCTCAAAACCTCATAAACTCAAAAACTCATAAACTCAAAAACTATGTCCACATCCTCCCCACGCCACACCCTGAAAGACTGGGTGCTGGCCACACGCCCCTGGAGCTTCACTGCCTCCGCCATGCCCGTGCTTGTCACGCTTTTCTGGCTCCACTGGAAGCACATCGAAGTGAACTGGCTGAACGGCATTTGGGCGCTCGTCAACATCATTCTCGTGCACGCCGCCGGCAACGTCTGGAGCGACTATTTCGACTACAAGCAGAAGGTTGACGCCGACGACACCTACGGCGTGAAACTGCTCACCAGCGGCCAGTTCACCCCCAAGCAGTTCATGCGCCTGTCCCTAGGGCTGCAAGTCGCCGCCGTCGTGCTCGGCCTGCTCCTCGTGGCGCGCACCGGCCTGCCCCTGCTCTGGATTGGCCTCATCGGCATCGCCCTCTCCCTGCTCTACCCCACCCTGAAATACCACGCGCTGGGCGACGTCGTCATCTTCTGCTGCTACGCCCTGCTGCCCTCCCTGGGCACCACCTTCGTGGCCGCCGGCGCAGTCATCTGGCACGTCATCTTCATCATCGTCCCCATCGGCCTGCTCACCATGAGCATACTCCACGCCAACAACACGCGCGACATCGACACCGACCGCCGCGCAGGCATCAAGACGTTTGCCATGAAAACGGGCAGGGAAATGGCCGGCGTCATCTACCAAGTGGAAGTCATCCTGCCCTACATCATGGCCCTTTCCCTCGCCATCTCGCCCCGCCACGCCTCCGCACCCGCCTACATCCTCCTCACCCTCCTCTCCCTGCCACTGGCGTGGAAAAACTACAAGGCCATGGACCGCTGGGACGGCACCGCAGAAGGCATCGCGCGCCTCGACGAGCAGTCCGCCCAACTGCAGATGATTTTCTCCCTGCTCACCATCGCCGGCCTGCTGCTCGCCACCTACCTATGAAACGCCTCGCCTGCGCCATCCTCATCGCCGCCGCACTCTGGTTCGTGATGTTCGCGCCATGCACCGCGCCCCGCGTCAACTTCTGGCTGGCCATGAGCATCTCCGCCGCCATCCTCACCGCCTGCGCGCTCTGCTTCGGGCAACTGCGCCAGCAACTGCGCGCCAACTGGCTGCAGGAGGCGCTGCTCGCCCTGGCCCTCGCCGCCGCACTGTGGGGCGTCTTCTGGGTGGGCGACAAACTCTCCCAACTCATGTTCGACTTCGCGCGGCCGCAGGTCAACGGCATCTACGCCATGAAAGACGGCACCAGCCCCGGCCTCATCGCCCTGCTCCTGCTCTGCCTCATCGGCCCCGCCGAAGAAATATTCTGGCGCGGCTACGTGCAGCACACCCTCTCGCAGCGCTTCAGCCCCAAAGCCGGATTCATCATCGCCACCGCCATCTACACCCTCGTCCACCTGCCGTCGCTCAACTTCATGCTCATCATGGCGGCCATGGTGTGCGGCATCTGCTGGGGCGGCCTCTACCGCCTCCTGCCTCGCCACTTCCCCGCCATCCTCCTCTCCCACGCCCTCTGGGACGCCGCCGCCTTCGTCTGGTTCCCCTTCTAAACACTTTTCCCTCCACCCCACCCTCCATTCAAGGCAAATCCTACCCCATTTACGCCGATTTTTTCGGTTTCGCTTCGGTAGACACTCCCAAATGCCTCACTCTTTTTGACATTGCTGCCCACCCATTCTCATTCCGACCGCAGTGGTTTTCAGAAACCACTGCGGTCGTTTTCAAAAACCACCGCAGTCGTTTTGAAAAAGGAATACCTTCGTTTCAGAAAAGGAAGACCTTCGTTTCAGAAAAGGAAGGGCATCGTTTTCGGAAACGATGCCCTTTGTTTTGTTCTTTAATCAATAAAAATCTCAAAACATTTGCATAATCCCTTAAAAAAAACTAAATTTGCAACGTTACTTGTGATTGTCTTTTGGGGTTACACCATTTGCAACCACTACTAAATTTAAACTTCAAACGGATATGGATGAATTAATTCAAAAGAGTCTTGACCAATTAAAGAACAACCTTTTTTCGCAAAGGAAGCACTACGAAGACACGTATCTCAAGAATATTGACCAAATAAAGAAAAGCTTATTAGAGTCCTTTTCCAACGTGCAATATTCAAAATTCAGCATTTTAGACTTCAATGCTGTCTCGAAGGAAGGTATTACAGAAAAAGAGTCACTTCCAGAGATGATACGCATAGGCAGTATGTATCCCACCAACGCCCCGAAGGAATATATTCCGATGCTTGAGCAACCCCTCCTATATCCTTTTTCACAAGCGAATGCTACTGTATTTATGCTTTCAGACAATGATGCAAAGTCCATTCATAATCTCTTTGCACAAATTGCTTTCAGGCTGCTGCTCTCGCTGCCTAAAGAATTGTGCGAGTTGCGCTTTATTGACAATAACTATGGGAGGGATTTTAATATCATCAACAGATTGAATAAGAGTCTTATAGGCAATAATATCCTGACAAGTTCAAATGACATCTCAAATCTGATAGACAGCCTCGAAAATACACTTGTGCACAACTATCAGCAATACATCATCTCCGTTGACACTTTGTCCGAATATAATGCTTCGGCTGGAGACATGAAAGAGCCTTATCGATTTGTCTTCATCTCCAATTTCCCTGCAGGAATGTCACCGGAGACCGCAACTAAGCTTCAGAATATGATTAGCAACGGCAATGCTGCCCGCGCAGGCATATTCTTCTTCATTAGTGTTGACAAACGAGCAAAATTGCCTTACGGATTTGACCTGGATGAGTTTCTGAAGCAGACAACCATCATCAAACAAAATTCGTCCACCGACTATGAGATTACCCACCCCGCTTTCTCTAAGAGTTTCAATGAACATTTTGAAATACAGCTTGACAAGGAACTTACATCTGACATTGAAGATATAATAAGCACCATAAATAGTAAGAAAGAAAAAAAGAATACTCTCTCCTTCTCTATTGCATATTCTAAAAAACTTGAAGAGAATAAATTCTGGACTAAATCAAGTCAGGATGAAATCAAAATCCCCATTGGATATATCACGCCAAAAGATATACAATATCTGCAGTTCGGAAAGATAACCAATGACTATTTTGGGCTGATAGGCGGTCTTCCTGGAACAGGAAAGACTACACTTCTGCATAACATCATTCTCTGGGGCGCCATCGACTATTCTCCCGAAGAGCTGAACTACTACCTTATCGACTGTAAAAACGGTACAGGATTCAATTTCTACAAACGGCTGCCACATGTTAAGGTCTTGTCCATCTCCAATGACCGGGAGTTTGGAGCAAGTGCTTTGACAACAATCATTGACGAGATGTATAAAAGAGCTGACTTGTTTAAGCAGGCCAGTGACACAACTGGAAAAATGATTGACAACATCCAGACGTATAGAAAGGCAACAAGGCAGCCCATGCCGCGTATTCTCGCGATTATTGATGAGTTTCAGGTGCTCTTTGAGAAAGAGGACAAACTCGCGAGAATTATGCGCGACTCTCTGAATAAAATCTTTACAGAAGGACGAGCGTTTGGCATCAGTTTGCTGCTATGCAGTCAAGGGCTTGGAAGAGTTGACGTGCCTATAAAAAATATTACGTGGAGAATGTCTTTCAGGCTTCTCTCTGATATGGAATCACAACGGATACTTGGCAACGATGGAGCGCTAAAACTCACAAAAATCGGAAACGCCATTATAAACAACCAAAACGGCGAGAAAAGTAGCAATGTTAATTTCCAAGTGGGAATGGTTATGGACAATATGCTATCAAAGGTTGAGGATTTAAGAAGAAAATACGACCAGCTTTTCAAAGGCAAACCACTCGTGCAGTTCATTTCTGATGGCAACAACAATGGGAAAATAGAAACCAATACAAAGCTCTGTGATTGCCTCAACAGCGACAGGTTCGCCATAAACGACAGATACTGTGACGTATACATCGGTTCGCCAGCATTCATAAGGGAAGAACATGCATTCGTGAGATTCAGAAGGCAACAAGCTTCAAATTTGATAATTGTTGGCAACGATGTTAAATCGGCACTGACAATTATTGGCATGACCAATTTCCAACTGGCTAAGCAAAGCACACCTGAACAAAGTAAATTCTACATCGTGGACTGCTTTAATGTTGACCATCCGTACAGCGAAAAAATAAAGCTGATCGAAAAATTCTCACCCTCTGTAAAAGTGGTTCCAAACAGAAATATCGCTGATGTCGTAGACAACGTGAGTGAGGAGCTAGAGAGTCGCATAAAAGCAGATAATAATGGAAACAATATCGGCGGAAGAGTCGTGTTAAGCATAATGTACATGCAGAACTCAAGAATTCTTAAGAAAGAAGGATATAACACTTCGCCCGTAACGAAGAAGCTTATGCGAATCATCAAAGAAGGGCCAGAACTTGGTATTCATGTAATCCTTTATTCTCTTTCTTATCCCGGAATGATGGAAATAATTGACTCAAACACATTGAATGAGTTTGAAAACCGCATTGCTCTTGACGGTGGAAAATCATTAAGCATTCTCACAGAGATTTCTAACTCAAAAATATCAGAACAAGGGTCTGCATTGCTTCAAGGACCAGAGGAATTTATGACCTACAACCCTGATTTAATTCGAGTTTACTCACAGTGGAATACAAAAAACGAAAGTAAAAATAGTAACGTCGAGTTCGTCACGGAACTGCTTAATTTATAATACTATGGGTACGATTAATGAGTATATAAAAAATATTGATAAGCTCTATTATGAGACTGAAACATACGCTAACTCTGCAAAGAACCTTTCTAGCAATAGCATAGATGCCTTGCAGTCTTTCTTGGAAGAGAATGCATACTGCATTGAGAAGTATAACTTAACAAAAAAAATAAGCGAGTTAATTAGCAACGGTCATTTAGACATTGAATCTTATGAGAATCTAATCGAACAAGAGGAAAGAGATTTCGACGAAAGAGAAGAAGCAGAAAGAAGGCGTCGCAGAGAAGAAGCAGAAAGGAAAGAAGAAGAAGAAAAAAAGAAGAAAGAACTAATCGTCAAAATAACAAAATGGACATTGATTGCGGTAGGCATAATTCTTGTCGGATTATTGATTATCAATGTCATTCTTCCTTTCATCTTTGACTACTGGTACCTCTTTGCCATTATAGGGGCAATCATCGGTTATATTTATTACAAGAACCATCATGACTGATATTTTCAATAGTAATGACTATCGGAGAGGATTCCTTGACGGTCAGAAAGACGCAGAGGCGGGCAAAGATAAAAACTTCAGAAAAATGGGAATGTCTGCTAAATTTGCAATATATGGCAACAAGGTTCTCGACACATATATCCAAGGTTATAATGCTGGTTATCAGGAAGCGATGAGAAAATCAATAGCACAAAAAGTTGTGCTTGAAGATGCTCTAACTTCACCTTCCACCAAATCAGCTCCATCTACGACATCGACAAATGTTTCCTATCGAAGTACTAGAAACTACAATCCGCAAACTATAAACAAGGCACAATATTCACCATCAAATTCAAACAATATGACACAGAGTTTACAACTCCAACTAGAGAAACTAGAACAACTAGAACAATTTTTATGTTCTACAATCGAAGACTTGACAGAGCGCATGAAAATTTACAACGACCGTGTAGCAGCTTTAAGAGAAGAAGGACTTTCAATTGAGATTGCCGATAACTACGAGGAACGCTACTGCAACCCTGATCGCCAGTTATTGCAAAGACTCACAGAAAACATGGAAAACGCGGACTTACAATACATTCGCAGAAATATTGAGAAGTTGCACGCACAACTTGAAGCTGCAGGCAGTTAAGCAGGCATGTTTTTCGCACTTAAAGGAAGGGCATCGTTTTCGGAAACGATGCCCTTTGTTTTGCAAATGTGTTTCGGACTCAGGCCATACACGTGGCGAATTCAGGCCGCATGAATGGCGAGTTCTCGTTGGGTTGTTCGCGTCAGAGGATGGTTTTGACGGCATCGAGCATGCTTTTTTCCTGAATGCGGGTGAGGAAATCGGTGAGGAGGTCGGTGAGGCCGGGTACGGTCTGGTTGAGGTTTTCGTGCCAGATGTTCTCGGCGGCGAGGGTTCCTTCAGCCACTTTGCGCAGGTCGCCGGTGGCCCAGAGGTCGGCAAGCAGCTGCATGATTTCGGGTGCGTCGTTGGGCTGGATGGGGGCACCGTCGGCGCGCGTTCCGCCTTTGTAGTAGGTGATGATGGCGGCGAGGCCGAAGACGAGCCCCTTGGGAAGTTCGCCCTTGCGCTGCAGGTAGGTCTTCAGGCCAGGGAGGTCGCGCGTCTCGTATTTGGGGAAGGAGTTGAGCATGATGCTCGTCACCTGATGGTCGACGTAGGGGTTGTTGAATCGCTCGAGGACGTCTTCGGCGAACTGCTGCAGCTCGGCCATGGGGAGGTTGAGGGTCTGCATGAGTTCTTCGAACTGCACTTTGTGGATGTACTTGCCCACGACGGGGTGGTTGCAGGCGTCGCGCACGATGTCGATGCCGCTGAGGTAGGCCACGGGCGAGAGCACGGTGTGGGGACCGTTGAGCAGGGTTACTTTGCGCTCGTGGTAGGGTTTTTCGTCGTCGGTGATGATGACGTTGAGGCCTGCCTTGTCTGCGGGGAATTCGCGGCGGAGTGCGCGGAGCGAAATGTTCTTTGCGCGCTCAATGACCCACAGGTGGAAGATTTCGCCTTGCACGACGAGGTTGTCTTTGTAGGAGATTTTCTTCTGGATGTCAGCGATTTCCTTGCGGGGGAATCCAGGCACGATGCGGTCGACGAGCGTGGCGCAGATGTGGCAGGAGCTGGCCACCCAGGCCTTGAATCGGTCGTAGTCTTCGCCGAGTTCTTCGCGCCAGAGGTCGATGTACTGGTTTACGCACTCGGTGAGTTTGTGGCCGTTGAGGAAGATGAGTTCGCAGGGGAAGATGATGAGGCCTTTGTGGCGGTCGCCGCGGAAGGTCTTGAAGCGGTGGTAGAGCAGCTGGGTGAGTTTGCCGGGATAGGACGAGCAGGGTGCGTCGCTGAGGCGGCACGCGGGGTCGAAGGCGATGCCGGCCTCGGTGGTGTTGGAGATGACGAAGCGGATTTCGGGCTGCTCGGCGAGTGCGAGGAAGGCCTGGAACTGGGTGTAGGGATTGATGGCGCGGCTGATGGAGTCGATGCGGGTGAGTTTGTTCACTGGTTTGCCGTTCTGGCGTCCCTGCAGGTTGACGTGGTAGAGGCAGTCTTGTCCGTTGAGCATGTCCACCATGCCTCGGTCGATGGGCTGCACGACGACAACGGAGCCGTTGAAGTCGGTCTTGCGGTTCATTTTGTAAACAATCCAGTCCACGAAGCAGCGGAGGAAGTTGCCTTCGCCAAACTGGATGATGCGCTCAGGGGCGTAGCTCTTGGGCGCGGTGCGTGCGTTGAGTGATTGCATAGTAGGTATAGTTTTTAAGTTTTTGAGGTTTTGAGTTTTTGAGGTTTTAAGAAGTTATAGAAGTTATCGTTCCGCTTCGCTTCACTAGAAGTTAAAGCCGATAGTTTTAGCGTCCGCACCGCATTCATGGCGAAGCGGTCTATTGGCTTTAACTTCTAAGCGCCAAAGGCGCTGATAACTTCTTTAACTTCTTTGACTCCATCGTTGTTTTCTGAGTCCGCGAGCATGTGCTGCCCGTGGTATTTGCTTTTTCACGCACAAATTTAATTGATTTTCGTCATTTATTCAAGATTTTTGTGTACTTTTGCAAATAAATCTTCAAAAGAAAGCCTATGAAAGCATTTATGGACGACAATTTCCTGCTGCAAACCGAAACGGCGCAGAAGTTGTATCACGAGCATGCGGCCAAGATGCCCATCATCGATTATCACTGTCATCTCATCCCGAAAATGATTGCCGACGACCATAAGTTCGCCTCCATCACGGAGCTGTGGCTGGGCGGCGACCACTACAAATGGCGGGCCATGCGCACCAACGGCGTGCCAGAGTGCTTCTGCACTGGCACGGACACGAGCGACTGGGAGAAGTTTGAGGCCTGGGCCAAGACGGTGCCCTACACGCTGCGCAACCCGCTCTACCACTGGACTCACCTGGAGCTGCGCACGGCGTTTGGCATTGAGAAGGTGCTCAACGCGAAGACGGCGCGCGAGATTTTCGACGAGTGCAACGACATGCTGCAGAACGACCCGTCGCTCACGGCGCGCGGACTCATGCGCAAGTACAAGGTGGAGACGGTTTGCACCACCGACGACCCCGTGGATTCGCTGGAATATCACAAGAAAATCCGCGAAGACGGCTTCGAAATCAAGGTGATTCCGGCATGGCGCCCCGACAAGGCGATGGCGGTGGACGACACGCACGTCTGGCACGCCTACGTGAAGCGCCTGGAGGAGGTGAGCGGGGTGGAAATCCGCCGCTTTGCCGACCTCATCGATGCGCTGCAGAAGCGCCACGACTTCTTTGCCGAAAACGGCTGCAAGCTCAGCGACCACGGCATTGAGGAGTTCTATGCCGACGACTACACGGAGGCGGAAATCGAGGCCATCTTTGCCAAGGCGCTGGCCGAAACGGCGCTCACGGCGCAGGAAGTGCGGCAGTTCAAGAGCTGCATGCTCGTCGTCTTTGCCGAAATGGACCACAAGAGCGGGTGGGCGCAGCAGTTCCACTACGGCGCCATCCGCGACAACAACACGCGCATGTTCCGCCTGCTGGGCCCCGACACGGGTTTCGACAGCATCGGGCAGTTCAACACCGCCAAAGCCATGTCGAAGTTCCTCGACCGCCTGGCCACGGAGGACAAGCTGACGAAGACCATCATCTACAACCTCAACCCCGCCGACAACGAGGTGGTGGCCACGATGCTGGGCAATTTCCAGGACGGCACCGTGCCGGGAAAAATCCAGTGGGGCAGCGGATGGTGGTTCCTCGACCAGAAGGACGGCATGACGAAGCAGATGAACGCGCTGTCGCTGCTGGGCCTGCTCAGCCGATTCGTGGGCATGCTCACCGACTCGCGCTCGTTCCTCTCCTACCCGCGCCACGAGTACTTCCGCCGCACGCTGTGCAACCTGCTCGGCACCGACGTGGAGCAGGGCGAGATTCCCTTTGAGGAAATCCACCGCGTGGAGCAAATGGTGGAGGACATCTGCTACTACAACGCCAAGAATTATTTCAATTTCTAAGGCGCGCCACACATTATTATATATAACGCGCGCGAAAAACGACAACCGCATGAGAAAGACTTTCCTGCTCCTGCTGCTCCTGCTGCTGGGCCAAAGCCATGCCGCCGCCCAGCAAAGCGGCGTGTTCATCGACAACCTGAAGTCGCTTCGGGTGATGGTGAACGGCAGCTGGGAGAACGACCCCGTGATGACGCTCGGCGGCGCGAACTACGTGCTCATCTGCTTCGACGACCTGCAGCACGACTACGTGCGCTACACCTACCGCATCACGCACTGCAACGCGGACTGGGAGCAGAGCGACTTGCTCGAAAGCGAGTACATGGTGGGCTTTCAGGACAGCCGCATTGAGCAGTACGAACCGTCGCTCAGCACCGCCATGCTCTACAACCACTACGAGCTGGAGCTGCCCAACGACGACGTGGAGGCCCTGCTCGTGAGCGGAAACTACCGCGTGGACATCTACGAGGACGGCGACGACGAACCCGTGGCCACCGCCTGCTTCAGCATCGTGGAGCAGCGCGTGGGCATCAGCATGGAGGTGTCGAGCAACACCGACATCGACACCTACGAAACGCATCAGCAGGTGAGCTTCGACGTCAACTATTCCACCTACAAGGTGAACCATCCGGAGCAGGAACTCCTGCCCGTGGTGCTGCAAAACCGCCGCTGGGACAACTGCGTCAGAAACCTGAAACCCACCTACTTGCGCAACAACACGCTGGTGTTCAGCCACAACCGCAGCCTGATTTTCGACGGCGGAAACGAGTATCGCCGATTCGAAATCCTCGACGAGCACGTGCCAACCATGCGCATCGAGAGCATGACCTACGAGGAACCGCTCTACCACGCCTGGGTGATGGTGGACGAGCAGCGCGAAAACTACATGTACGACCAGGACCAGGACGGCCGCTACGTGGTGCGCAACGGCGACGACGACCTCAACGAAACGGAAAGCGACTACTTCATGACGCACTTTTTCCTGGAGATGCCGCAACTGCCGGGCGGCGAACTCTACCTGAACGGCGACCTCACCAACGGCCGTTTCGCCGACGAATATCGCATGGAATACAACCTCATGGACCACGGCTACGAACTGACCATCCCGCTCAAGCAGGGCAGCTACAACTACCAGTACCTGTTTGTGCCCGACGGCACGGCGACGGGTTCTACGGCCGAGGCCGAAGGCAACTACTACCAGACGGAGAATGAGTACGCCATCTACGTGTACCACAGGCCGTTTGGCGAACGCTACGACCATCTCGTGGGCTATCAAAAAGTGAAATATCTGGGCAATGAATAACCAATCCATCGCAGAAACGCTGCAAGAAATCTGGGCCCAGCTGCCCGAAGGGGTGCGGCTCGTGGCCGTGTCGAAGTTCCATCCAGCGGAAATGATTCAGCAAGCCTACGACGCCGGGCAGCGCACTTTCGGCGAAAGCCGCGTGCAGGAGCTGTGCGCCAAGGCGGCGGTGCTGCCGCAGGACGTGGACTGGCACTTCATCGGCCACCTGCAGCGCAACAAAGTGAAGGACGTCGTGGGGCGCGCCCACCTCATCCATTCCGTCGATTCGCTTCGGCTGCTCCAGGCCATCGACCGCGAGGCGGAGAAAGCCGACTGCACCGCCCGCTGCCTGCTCGAACTGCACGTGGCGCAAGAGGAAACGAAATTCGGCTTTTCGCCCGAAGAACTGCTGCAGTTGCTCGGCGAAGGCGAGTGGCAAATGCTGCGGCACATGCGCCTTTGCGGCCTGATGTGCATGGCCTCGAACACCGACGACGAGCGCCGCATCAGCAGCGATTTCCGCCTGGCGCGCAAGACCATGGACGAGGCCAAGCGCCAGTTCTTTGCCGACGACGACGCATTCTGCGAGCTCTCCATGGGCATGAGCCACGACTGGCACCTGGCCGTGGCCGAGGGCAGCACGCTCATCCGCATCGGCACCCAGATTTTTGGCGAAAGGGCGTACTGAAACGCCCCGCCAAACCCCGAACAGCAACCATTTTTCTGACAAAAACACGCAATAGCAATGGAGAAGAAACGCGAAGTGGCGCACGTGCTGGCGCAGGCCTACGGACCGCTGTCGAAGGAGGCAGAGGCGCAACTGGCCAGCATGCTCGTGGAGCAGCGCACGCTGAAAGGGCGATTTTTGCTCGAGAAAGGGCAAGTCTGCCAGCACATCTACTACGTGGGCCAGGGCATGCTGCGCCAAGTCTATGACAAAGGCGGGCGGCAAGTCACGGAGCACATCGCCTACGAAGGCGGCATGATTATGTGCATTGAGAGCCTTTTCCGCCGCGAACCCTCCGCCATTGCCATCGAGGCCCTCGAACCGTCGGTGACCTATGGCATCCCCTACGAGGACTTTTGCCTGCTCACGCGCCGCAGCTACGAATACTGCGCCTTCCTCATCCGCATTTTCCAGGAATCGCTCATCATTTCGCAGCAAAAGGCCGACACGCTCCGCTTCGAAACCGCCAAGGAGCGCTACCTGCGCACCCTCAAGGACCATCCCGGCATCATTCGCCGCGCACCGCTCAACATGGTGGCCAGCTACCTGCAAATGACGCCAGAAACGCTGAGCCGCGTGCGCACAAAAATCAGTGAAGGAGACAAGTGACGCAGCAGCAGGAACATAGACAAAGCGCCTACCGACACGTGCTGAAGTGGACCGGACTGTTTGGCGGCCTCCACGGGCTCACCATTCTCATGAACCTGGTGCGCAACAAGCTCACCGTGCTTTTCCTCGGCGCCAGCGGACTCGGCATCATCTCGCTCTACAACACCGCCCTGCTGCTGGTGAATCAGTTCACCAATTTCGGCATCAACGTGACGGGCGTGACGAAGATTGCGGAGCGAACCGCCACGGAAAGCCGCCGCCAGATTGCCCGCGAAGTGTGCATCGTGCGCACCTGGGCCCTGCTCGCCGCCCTGCTTGGCACGCTCGTCTGCCTGGTTCTTTCGCCAATCATCAGCCGCATGACCTTCGAAAGCGGCGACCACACCGATGCCTTCATCCTGCTGTCGCCCTGCGTGGGCCTGATGTCCATCACGGCAGGCGAGATGGCTGTGCTCACCGGCCTGAAGAAACTGAAGAAAGTGGCGCTCATCTCGCTCCTTTCCGCCGCCGCCATCCTGCTCGTCTGCACTCCGCTCTACTGGCTTTTGCGCGTCAACGGCATCGCCCTGGCCCTGCTGCTCAGCCAAATCGCCGTGACGGCCATCCATCTCCACTTCTCCACAAAAGTGCTGCCGTGGCGCGTTGCCCCATGCCGCAAGCGCCTCGTCCGCGCCGGAATTCCCATGGTGATGCTCGGCCTGGCCTACATCGCCGCCGGCGTCTTCGGCACAGGCTCCGACTACATCATCCGCACGCTCATCCAGCGCTTCGGAACCCTGGAAGACCTGGGCCTCTACAGCGGCAGCTACGCCATGCTCAGCAGCTACGTCGCAGTGGTCTTCACCGCCATCACGGCCGACTATTTCCCCCGCCTTTCCGCTACGCGAAACGACATTGAGCGGCAGAACGCCACCATCAACCAGCAAATGGAGGTGTGCGTGCTGCTCATCACACCCATCCTCATCGCCCTCGTGCTGTGCATGCCGCTCGTGCTGTGGGCCATCTACCGCAGCGACTTCATGGTGGCCGCGCCCATGACCATCTGCGCCACTTTCTTCATGTTTTTCAAGGCATTCAACCTGCCCGTGGCCTATCTGGCGCTGGCCCGGAGCGACTCGAAGACCTACATGGCCATGGAGTTCATCTACGACCTGCTGGCAGCGCTCGCCATCCCGCTCTCCTACCGCCAGTGGGGCCTGCTCGGCGCTGGCTGCGCGCTCTCCGCGGCAGGCGGCATCAACCTCGTCATGGTGCACGTGGTCTATCATTTCCGCTACAAATACATCTTCGACCGCCGGCCGCTCAAGGCCTACGCCGCGCAGGCGCTCCTGCTTTGCCTGAGCGTGTGGATGGCGCTTCAGCCCTCGCTGCCCCTGCGCATCGGCATCGGCGGCACCGCATTCCTCCTTTCCGCCGCACTTTCGCTCCGCATTCTGAGCCGCGAAACGGGACTCATGGAGGCGCTGAAGGCGAAATGGCAACGGCGCCGCGGCGGAAGCAACGACACAAACGCTTGAATATCAGCATGGAAAACCAGGCACAGACGCTTATCACGACCCTCACCGCTGTTCATAACGGCGAGGCATTCCTGCGCCAGTGCCTCGACTCCTTGCTCGCGCAAACGCACCGCAACGCGCAATTCATCTGCATTGACGACGCCAGCACCGACGCCACGCCGCAAATCCTGCAAGAGTACGCCGAGCGCGACAGCCGCTTCGAGGTCATCACGCTCCGCGAAAACATCGGCCAGGCGGCGGCACGAAACATCGGCCTAAAGCGCGCCAAAGGCGAATTCACCGCCATGCTCGACGCCGACGACTGGTTCGCGCCCGACTCCCTGGCGCAAGCGCTCGCCGCACTGCAGGCAACGCCCGAGGCCGACTGCGCGCTGCTCCAACTGCTGCTCACCGACGGCAATGGCCCTGCCCTGCCCCGCCCCATTCCTCGCGCCACGGTGCCTACGACGCTTTTCCCCGAACTGCAAGACCCGGCGCAGTGGCCCGAAACATTCACGGGTCCGCAGGCCCTCTTCCTCTCGCTCGACTGGCGCCTCCACGGCCTCTACCTGGTGCGCACGGCGCTCCACCAGCGCTATCCTTTCGACACCAGCACCCGCCTTTTCAGCGACGACAACACCACGCGCCTCCACTTCCTGCACAGCCGAAAGGTGGTGCAAAGCCAAGGCCGCTACTACTATCGCCAGCACGCCAATTCCGCCACCAACAGCGCCGATGCGCGGCAGTGGCTCCTGCTCGGCGCCAACCTCAGCATGAAGCAGACGCTGCTCCGCGAGGCAGAACTCCAACCCGAACTGATGCCGTGGGAGCAGGTCATCAATTACTTCGAAGCCCACCGATGGCTGAACCTCGTGGGTCTCTATTTCCGCTACACCAAAGCGAAGCAGCGGCTCAGCCCCGCCGACCGAAAGGCCGCGGAGGAGCAAATGGCCGCCGCGCTCCAAACCATAGAACCGCGCCGCATCTGCTGGCCCATCAAGCGAAAACTGGGCTATTTCCCCGTGAAGAATTTTGCGGCATTCCGCGCCCAAGCCCGCTTCTATTTCTGGCTCCGACGCCTGCTCGGCAAAGAACCGAAATGAAACGAACGCCTTCCTTTTCAAAAACGAAGACCTTCCTTTTCAAAAACGAAGGGCATCGTTTTGAAAAAAGAAGGGCATCGTTTTCAGAAAACCTTGCGGAAGACACAAAAACAGTTGGCGGCAGGAACGAAAAAAATCTGGGGACGGGAATGAAAAAGGCCACACTCCCACGCAAGGGAATGGGCCGACGAAACGGAAAACTGCGCCGCTGGGAATACGCACAAAAAAAGAACGCGGCTAACCCAAAGCCCGAAGGCCAAGAGAAAGCCGCGCTCACCACCCGAGGTGCGTGGCGGATTCGAACCGCCGTACCTGGTTTTGCAGACCAGTGACTAAGCCACTCATCCAACGCACCAGCGAATTTTGCGAGTGCAAAGGTACGGTTTTTTCACGTAACAACAAAGTTTTTGACAAAAAAAATGACGATTCAGGAAAAGGTTAAGCATTTTATCGCGAAAGAACGGCTGCTTTCGCCCGCCGACCGCGTGCTGGTGGCGCTAAGCGGCGGCGCCGACTCCGTGGCCCTGCTGCGCCTGATGCAGGAACTGGGATTCGCCATCGAGGCCGCCCACTGCAACTTCCAACTGCGCGGCGAAGAGAGCCTGCGCGACGAGGCGTTCGTGCAACGGCTGTGCCAGCAGCGCGGCGTCAGGCTGCACACCGTGCGGTTCGACACGCGCGCCACTGCGGCCGAAACGGGGCAGAGCCTGGAAATGGCCGCGCGGCAACTGCGCTACGATTACTTTGAAACGCTGTGCCAGCAAGAGGATATCGCGAAGATTGCCGTGGCCCACCACCGCGAGGACAGCGTGGAGACGCTGCTGCTCAACCTGGTGCGCGGCACGGGACTGCAGGGACTGTGCGGCATTGCGCCGAAGAATGGGCGGATTGTGCGGCCGCTGCTCGCCCTCAGCCGAACGGACATTGAGGGCTATTTGCAGGAACTGGGGCAGGATTTCGTCACCGATTCCACGAACCTGACCGCGGATTTCGCCCGAAACAAAGTGCGCCTGCAGGTGCTGCCGATGCTGCGCGAACTGAACGCCGCGGCCGACGACAACATCCTGACGACGATGGAGAACCTGAGCGAAGTGCGCAAAATCTACCGCTACGCCACGGAGGAACTGATTTCGGCGGCCATAGACAGTCCGGAGGAAATCAACATCGGGCAGTTGCTGCGGTCGCCTTCGCCACTGGCGGTGCTCCACGAAATCCTGGCGCCGTTCGGCTTTCGCCGCAGCCAAATCATCGACCTGCTGCGCAGCATCCGCCACGTGGGCGCGGTCTTTGCCTCGGCCAGCCACCGCGTATGCGTGGGACGGGAGACGCTCGCCATTGAGGCCGCGGAGCAGACGGCGCCGCAACTGCCTGAAATTGTGACGAAACGGGTGCCCCGCACGCCCGATTTCGCCTTCAATCCGTCGCCCCGCTTCGCCTATTTCGACGCCGAAAAACTGGACCGTGGCGGCGCCATCGCCTTCCGCCTCGCCGCCCAGGGCGATGCTTTCGTGCCGCTGGGCATGACGGGGCGCAAACTGGTGAGCGACCTGCTCACCGACCTCAAGCGCAACCGCTTTGAGAAGGAGCGGCAGTTCGTCATGACCTGCGGCAGCGACGTGGCGTGGGTGGTGGGCCTGAGAACGTCAAACCTCTTCCGCGTGGATGAGCACACGAAAGAGGTTTGCGTGATGGAACTGACGGGCAGCGCCCTGTAGTTCAGTTATTTGTCTTTCTTATCGCCCTGCTTCGGCTCCTTGTCGGCGCTGGGCGCTTCTTTTTTGTCGTCTTTCTTGTCGTCCTTGCCTGGCTTGGCCTCGGCAGCTGCCTGCTTCTTGGCCTCTTCGGCAGCGGCCGACGCCTCCATTTCCGCCTCCGTGGGCACGCGGCGGATGGTTTTCTTCTGCTTCTGAATCTGCTTCCACTGCGCCTTGGCCAGCTCCTGCATGTCCACCACCTCGTCTTTTTCGTCCACGATTTCGTAGCCGAGCATGGTTTCAATCACGTCTTCGAGCGTGACGATGCCGCGCATGGCGCCATATTCGTCGATGATGACGGAGATGTGCTCCTTGCTTTCCAGCAGTTTTTCCCAGATATTGGAGACCGTTTCGTTCTCGTCGAACGCCAGAATGGGCCGCTGCAGCGCCTTCAGCTTCAGGTCGAATTTGTCCTCAGCCATCTTCTCCAGGATTTCCTGCTTGAGGACGTAGCCCGTCACGTAGTCGTCGTTTTCCTCCTCGTAGAGCGGGATGCGCGAGAACTTGCTGAAATCCTCGCTCTTGTAGAACTCGCGGATGGTCATGCTGCTCTCGGCCATGGTGACGACGCTGCTCGGCGTCATGATTTCGTGTGCCGTGAACTCGTCGAGCTTCAGCAGGTTCTGAATCATGCGGTTCTCGCCCTTCTCGAGCACGCCTTCCTCAGCGCCGGTGGAAACCATGGCGCTCACTTCCTCGCGGCTCACGCTCACCTGGTCGGCGCCAGCAGAGATGAGGCTGGTGAATTTCTCAATAATCCACACGAGGGGGAAGGTAATGAAGATGAGGAAACGGATGACTTTCGACGCCGGAATGGCTAGTTTGCGCCAGTAGCTGCTGCCAATGGTCTTCGGGATGATTTCGGAGAAAAAGAGCACGCAGAGGGTGAAAGCGGCGCTGATGATGCCCACCCACGTGCTGTCGAACTGCTTGGCGGCCTCAGCGCCGACGAGCGATGCGCCGATGGTGTTGGCAATGGTGTTGACGATGAGGATGGCGCTGATGGGGCGGTCAATGTCCGTCTTCAGCCGCTTCAGCTTGTCGCTGCCGCGCACGCCCTGCGCCTCCAGCGTATTGATGAACGACATGGGGGTGGACAGCAAAGTGGCCTCGAGCACACTGCAGATGTGCGAGATGACGAGCGCCAGAACCATGTAAGTAATCAGAAGTGAGAGGCTTCCGCCGTCGGGCGAAGCAAGCAAAGTTTGGAAAGCAGCGAGGCTTTCCGCCGAATAAGGATCTGAATCCATTGGTAGTTTTTAAGAATTGGTTATGCGCTGCAAAGGTAGCAATTTCTTTGCTCATTGCAAAATATTCCCGTAAAAAACGCCTTTTCCGCCCAGCAAAATGCCCCACTTTGCACATTATTATATATAGGGGTGGCAGGGAATGCAAACTCAAATCGCCAAAAAATGTTGCAAAATTCGGGATACTTTGATGAATTTTTGTCGCAAAATTCGGGATACTTGGGCAATTTTTTGTTGCAAAATTCGGGATACCACGGCTTTGGTGGCGCGAAATTCACCCCTCTTGCCCGTCTTCAGCAGGCGTTTCGGGCGATGGTTCTTCGTAGCGGGCGGACATTTTGCGGATGCGGTCCACGAGGTTTTGGCGCAGGTCCTTGGGTTTGAGCACCTGGGTGGCGCTGCCCAGTTGCAGAATGGCGGCGATGAAGTCGGCTGTGGGGCGCAGGCGGAAGGCGAAATCGGTGTAGTCGGCCGTTTCGTTCACCACGCGCTGGGAGTGGTGGAGCGGCAGCGTGCGCAGGTAGTTGCAAGTTTTGCCATAAACGCGCAGCACGATGTCCTCGAGCGGCGTCTGGTCGGTGGTGATGCCGTAGTAGTCGCGGTAGTAGTCGGCGGCGCTGAAATCGGGGTCGGGCTCAAACGTTTTCTCGGTGAGTTCGGCCGAAACGAAGCGGTCGAGGGCGTAGGTGGC
>Ga0065711_1029986_pt1 | contig 34143 bp, 19 predicted proteins | sample Hoacrofraction12_FD_59098 | JGI IMG/M metagenome (GOLD analysis project Ga0065711, IMG submission 59098) | Hoatzin crop microbial communities from Cojedes, Venezuela - Epithelial fraction 12 v2 (version 2) | ecosystem: Host-associated > Birds > Digestive system > Esophagus > Crop | place...
GGGAGACCTGATTGCAGCCTTTCAGTACTTAAAGGGAGCCTATAGGAAAGATGGGGACAATCTTTTTAGTAGAGACAACAGTGACAGGACGAGGGGTAATGGTTTTAAACTAAAACAGGGTAGGTTTAGGATAGATATAGGGAAGACATTCTTTACAATGAGGGTGGTGAAACACTGGAACGGGTTGCCCAGAGAGGTAGTGGAGGCCTCATCCCTGGAAACATTCAAGACCAGGTTGGACAGGGCTCTGAGCAACTTGATCTAGTTAGCGGTGTCCCTGCTTGCTGCAGGGGGGTTGGACTAGATGACCTCTAGGGGTCCCTTCTGACCCAAAACTTTCTATGATTGTATGATTCTATGATTCCAGGTCCAGCCCCACTGGCATCTTATGGATGTGACTCATCAGCAATGGAGAAGCAGCCTGTCAGGCCAACCACTCTCTCACAGACTGGCTTTGAGGTCTCCGCTCACTTGTCAGCTCCCAGCCAGTGGCTCCTTGCTCAAAGCCAGCTCCCATCTCATCAGACCACTGGCTGGAAACAGGTCGCAGCTATGTGTGCCTGGTCAGCCCCAGCCACATTTGGGAATAGGAGTCCTATAAGTCCAGGAGCACAGGGGTGTAGGTGCTTCCAGTCCAACTGTTGGATGCCCGCCTAGCCCAAAGGAGTTCTGGAGGTGATATCTGAAATGTCACTTTTCCCTCTAATTCAGGTGTGCATCTGCAACTGAGATAAACCTCTGTAAGGAGCAGACTTCTTCACCTCAGATGCTTGCCCAGACACGAGGCAGACACCTGTCTTGCTTGGCAGACACCAGGCCATCATGCTAGATAGGGGCAGCCAAACCACTCTGTTCCTTTGAACCATGCAAGAAGTGAAGGCAGAGCTTTATGCAATAGCCAGACATATTTCCTGGAGCCCAGACACACAAGTTCAACTTCTTGCCTGCTGTGGGGATTTAAGCCCTTATGTCATTGTGGTATGCACTAGTATAAATCTTATATGGGGGTCAAGACTGAAAGGTAGAAGTTTGGGAGTGGGTGAGGAGAGGTAACAGCAAACTGGATACTGCTGTGCAGTGTTGATGGAGAACAGGGGGCCAGAGCACTGGTCACTGTTCCAAGGTCTCTGTCTCTATTTTATCCACTGACTCTTTAATCATTGCAATGAGCACCATTAATGCCAGTGCAGTGCCAAGTTGCTCAGCTCTGTCAAGATTAGCAGTTCTTACCATCTGGGGAGATATAAAGTCAAAATCAAGGCATGGCTGATGAGCCAGGCAACAGGGTTTTCACAGTCACTGTTTTGGAATTAGACCACGAATATTTTGCCAATGTCCTCCTGAGGGTTTGGGAGAGAGCTGGTCCTTGTCTTCTTGTATTTCCCCCGACTCTTCTGATCATTCTCTGAAGACCAGTTCAATTCTCTCTGCAGAAGATACCGCTTGAATAGCATTAGCAGACATGTTCTTGTCTCCGCATATATTCAAAGGGAACATAGCCCACTTGTGGTTTTTTGGTTAGTTTGTTTATTCACTTATTTTGGCTCAGGCTTTCAAATGTTTTATGTGATTGATACTTAACTTTTTCTTCCTTATCACATTCCTCTATCTTCTCTGTCATTTCCACAACAGATTACTCATATGTAGGTATAAGCCAGATAGTTCAGCAAAAATGAACATTGTCATCTGGGTTCAGCAACATAATGTCACATTATGACAACCATTATCTCTCTAACTAAAGTTATTTTGCATTGGTTGAGTACCCTTGTAAGTCGGTGTACATGAGACAGTACTTAGGTGACTGACATAGTACCTTACTGGTGGCATTCTTTTACCAGGTTGTAGTAATAGGAAAAGAGGGATCTAACAGTTTGCCACATTTTACATTTCATTTGGCTCGTATCATTTGTGTTTGCAGTTCTAAACATCTTGTACACAAATCAGACCTGGTGATCGCTCAGACCGTGGGGATTGATTTCTCCGACATCAAGGCTGGGCTATTATTAGCTAAGCTTCTGAACGTCATTGCTAACAAGATAGAGCAAGTATTTGCTTGTTGCATCATAACACAGATCCCATCTCTCATCCCTTGTTCTTTCCTTTGATAACAGTCCCAGCCTTCGAGCTTCCACAGGTTATAATCTGAATCATTTCAGACCTGAGATTTATGTTCATTTGACTCTGAATATTTTCTTCCTTAGGAAATGCTCCATATTTCTACTCCTTCAGTCCCGCTGGGAGATGGTGTGCTTCTCACGAGGGTTTCTGAGTTTATGCAGAACATCGTCAACGCTGTCTGAGGACAGGAGCCATGGCATGCTTGGTTATGAGAGATCTCTGCTGCTGGTCAGATTTCCATGGTCTTCCTCATATTAGAGGATTTCCTTCAGAAGCCCCCATTTGTAACCTATACCCTTTTCTTTCCTGTTTGAAAGACAAGTATAATGGCATTGTCCTGTATAATGTAACTCCCATTGGGAAGAACAGAACATAATAATTTCTGAAAACAATGTCAAGTCTTGATGTGAGCTTTTGAACATGAGGCATGCATTCAGACATTGTTTCAATTTCAGCCTTCATTATTCCAGTTTTTCAGTGTCTCATGGTGTTTCATCTCTTTGTATCATACCTCTGAAGGACAGAACTACTTTTATACCTCACTTGCATTGGCACACAAAAGCAGAGACCGACCAGGAATTTCCACACAGCAAAATGAACAGTGTGTTGTGATTTCTGATGGTGTTAAAATGGTTAGGACAGATAACAAGGGCACTTTCTGTACGGCTCAATATCCAGAGAACAGGTTTTCCAGAGCCATTGGACATTATGCTGGACATTAGGTTATGCTGTAACATTTTCACTGCTGTCACTAAGTCGGCACAGTGGCAGAAGAACAGCTGTGGTTAAGACACTTCCCTGTGACTGGGTAGGCCATAGCACTTTCAAAACATGTTAAACATTGCTTGCCATATTCTTTTTGCATGACCTAATAGACTTCTACGTTCAAGTCTCATTGTCAAGCAAGATGGAATTAGGTGCCCACTGCTTAAAAGCCTGCAGGTGTGTGAACTTTGGGATGCTCAGGCAAGACACACTGGAGTGAACAAACATCTCAAATGGTAAGCCTAGATGGCAGAACTCACCAGGTCAACTAATCAATCAGTCCAGACATGACAAAAGCATTTCTCTAGGTGCTGGGCATGAGCTGAAACTCCCCTAAACTCCTGCAGTCTTCGTTAGCTAACACCAGCACCTGGACCCCAAACCAGCAGACCTGAAGCAGCATGAAGACCTGTACTCTGTGCTTCCCTCAACAAGAGCAGGCAGTGTCAGCGCCTCTATACGTCGAGTCTTCCCAAGCACTGGCAGGACAAGGCAGAGCCCCACAGAGATAGCTAAACCAGCTCCAGTATCAGAAGTGGAACAGCTAGAGTTGTAAGACTATTCCTGGTACTGGTATGTCCCACATTCCTCCACTCACCAATGCTTAAAGCTATGAAGCTATTCAATGGGCTCCATAGTTCCTAAACCGCTGAGACTTCCAGTCTTCTTATTACTACAGGGAGCAATACCTACATTCCCGAAAAAAATAAGAATTCATGAAGTTAAGGATGCAATTCAGTTAGTATGTATAGATGTCATATCCCAGAAGTTGAGATATTCTAAAGCATACACCGGACCTCCAGTTGCTGATCAATAAAGAAGGCTATGCATCTGCTGTGGGACTTAGACACGAAAGCTTCACAAGCATAGCTTGAATACCCTGGAGTCTTTCAAAGGCCATTACATTTCAACAGCTGAATCATCCTCTAGATGACCATGGCCAGGAAAGGAAAATGTGCGTAGCCATTCCAAGTCCTAGACTGATGCTCTTTTGGCTGGATCAGACCTCCCCAAAGGGTGAACATACCACCTCCCAAGCCTCTTAGCCTTCTGGATGAGTCACTTTGGACCATGAGACTGAGAATGAACAACAGATCATGTGATGGAAACACTTTTGTATATGCAGTCATGGGCATGCCCTCACATGTGTGCTCTCATGAGTCGGGGGAGTGGCGTGCCTTTGGCTGTGCTGGAAGATGATGCCTTCTCTGCAAGGACCCTGGGAGTTTCACCCTGGTTGCGATTGATTGCAGTGTCATGTTTCTTCTCCGCTTCCTTGTCACCTCCCTGCTGGTTAGCAGATCCGGCCAAACCGCTGCACCTGAACTAGTCACAAACCAGGAGGGAGATGCTGGCATTGTGGTAAGTGTATGTGAGATGTCAGGCAGAGCAGGAGTGAGTCTCCAGTGTGATAGATAGGTCTGATCTCATCTACCTCACAAGTTCTGATAGGCTTAGCTTTTACTGAGCAACTTCTTCAGCACTGAGAATCTGATGTTAAAGGTGCAATTTACTAACAGAAGTGTCATTGTAAACGTAAACCTTTTGATTACTTTTTCCTACTCATAGAAAAAAAACTTTCTTCCAAAAATGGCTGTTGCAAGTCAAGCATAGTTCAATCCTGAGCCCAGAGATCCCCCTGCATTCTTTTCCAGCAAGAACCTGAGAGCCCTTTCCTTCTAAAAGGCATAATTCAGATTTATAGAAACTGATTATTTAATTAGCAAACTGAAGGTTGACATGGCAACACAGTAACAGGAAGGGCAGTTGCTGTCCACATCCCTCTTTCCCTTGCCGTGCTGTTAATTTCTGTAGGCATTATGAAGAAGCTCCATAAAAGAAAAACAGGCACCGTTATGATAAAAATGTTTTCCCTTTGTGGCTGTCCATCACTCTTCTCCTCTTGGTACTGCAGGATTGAGAAGAATTTATACCGTTTATTTACATAGCGATGTACTTTATCACTCTCACTTACGAAAATATAAAGTGACTGTGCTGATTCATACTGTGCATTTTAGTAGTAACACGGCAATAGAAGTTGCTAGATTGTCAAGCTGTCTTCAGAAAAAAAAATGTCACTTTGGGTGATCGCTTAGCTGCTAAAACAAGTATCAGTTTGAAAGTTGTCATGCCAACACAGAATAGGAGCCTGGCATCCATAGATGGTACTTATGTTTGATAACATTCATTTCAGCTACAGTACCTCCCTGCGTGGGGGGAACGATCTCATTAACATTGACTTTTACTTTCTCCTCCAAATGAATGAATACTCATACTTTAAGGACAAAATTCACATTATCCTAAGCAGAGACCAAGTAAACAGATTTCCTGTTAGTGGCTGTATGTAGAAGACAAAAGGGATACAATTTTCTTTGCTTTCCTCCTTGCTCCTGACCATAACCTGGATTTAAACTTCTGTAGTTTTTGTGTGTTACTGCACCACTGATCGCTTCACAGAAGGAAAATTATGGAGCTTTTTGAGAGTATTTTACAGTACATATCCATACTTGCTAGCCTCTCACACTTCAAGAACTTAGTGATATGAAAGAGACATGAAGGAATGGCATCTCCTCAACACTCTCGTGAATAAAAAGCTTAATGCTGCAGAGACGTGCGACTTGATAACACTTGTCGTATTTAACAGGAGCTGTGAGGGTGTAGCAGGCCACACACAGTGTGGACTGGGAAGGACAAGGAGGCTGTGCTTTGACAAGACAGATCCCCCAGAACTTTGCCCAAAGAATACTGAGAAGCCAAATGGGAAGCTTTTATCTCCCTTGAATGCTCTCCCACAGTAAATGTGTACTGCTCGAAAGTACTGCTAGTCAGCAGTTTAGGGGCAAACCAAAGTTTTGTCAAAAATGGTGATTTGCTGAACCCATATAAGTTCAAAGTTTCAGAATGTCAAAGGTAGATTTGAGGTCACCTGGGAGCCAGCACGCCCAAAAGACAGAGCTCCATCAGACAAGCAACGCCGGCTCTGGGAACCCATGACTGTAAAACCTATGGTTCTGAGGCAAGCAACCATGCCAGGTTTTCCAAAGCCTCGTGTAGTTGTAAAACCCCTCACAAGCCCAGTTCTAGCTTGTTTCCACAAAGCATCCACAAAAGCAAGGCTTAGAGCCTAAAAGTCCTGATACAAGTTTTCAGGGACCATTATTCTGGGATAATTATGCCATGCTGGCATGAGAAACTGCTTTTTTCCAGTGCTTATATGGTAAGGCTTTGGTGTGAAGCAGAACCTAGAAACATCAGGGCTCTGGAAGGACTTGTCTTTTAGATGATCTTGCAAGAGACATTGGAATACATATGCTGAGCTCTTGGACCTCAGACACTACCCAAAACGCATCCCTGACAGACTGCTGTGATTAAATCAGCTCCTGGTGTGGGACTGGCCTGAGGACGAAGACTCTGATGCTTCCAGGACAGGGGCCTGTGACTCCAGAGCCATCGCCCGGGGCTCCCAGGCTTGTTGCTGATGAGCCAAGAGTCTGCCGAGTTCTCCTCTTCCTCAGCCCACCGCCACATGCAAATCTCTGAGCCTGCAAAGCTCCTTCTGGTGCAAGTCAGGGACCACACCACACAGGCAGCATACATAACACACACACACACACAGCCCAGGGAGCTAAGTCAGTGCATAATGAGTTCAATTCACACATACATAAGAGACACAATCAGCAGCCTTTTGAAAACAACAGGCTAATTACACTGAAGAAACAGAGGAGATTATAGAACAGGAAAGGAACTAAGGAAAAACCACTGTACATACAAAATGAAACCACACTTCCAAATAATATTTAACCATCTGAACCTCTTTCTAAAATAAATCTTTCCAGCTCTTGCAGAGACTAAGATCACACTGGGTGTCTTTCCAAGTTTTTGGGGAATTTCCAGTGCCTACCCTTTATTCTTTTAGATGAAGTTCAACTCAGGACTCGAGAGCATGCCGGCTAAAACCTGGGAGATGCTGGGCACTTGCATCTCTCACTGAATAGCCTTTTATCAGCCTATTTAGGTTATCCCAGTTTAACCCTATAGTCCCTTCCAGCAATTCAATGACTCAGATTAACTAGACACTTGGCCAGTGTCGAGCTCTGGGCTGAAGGTTGGAGAGAGGCTAGTCCCCAGACAAATGATGCATGGAATTTGTGTCTGAGGGTTGCCATGCCAACGCTGTGCACGGGTTGCTCAAGATTCAGCAGGACTTGGCAGGGACCTTTTTTTTGCTTCCCTGAGACCCACTGACAGGTAATATTACTGAGTTTCTGTTTTATTATGTGAAGTCCCATTGAAATGCTCAGTACAAGCATCTAATTCATTTCCATGCGACTTTGCATAGCAAAAAAGAGAAAGCGTGAGGGAGCAGCAGGGCAGCAAGGGACCCTCTTGTTCCCAGCACAATGTGAGATTCACTTGCTGTGCGGGGCAGTTTTATCTTTCCCGTGTGCCTGCAGAACAGTACTGCTCTGAATAGGCTCAGGCAGTCAAAGGCATCTGAGAATATTTCATAACTGGTATCTGCTGATGGTATAGTCCCAGAGCGTGCACGAAGAGCTTGGGGTACCAACATACAACACAGAGGGTGAATAGAAAAATAAAAGAAAATGACAGAAGTCCAAGGGTGGGTTGGATGTGGGAGTGCTCAGCTTCCCCTCGGCACAGGTACAAAATCGGTGCGCAGGACCAAGCAGCCCCAGCCCCAGCGCTTGATCCAAAACGGACGGTGGGAGACAGAAAGGCCCCCGGAGAGGCTGGCAGCCTTTGGCTCAGCTCAAACAGTCGAATTCACCCCTCCCTCAGGGAACACTTAAAGCGTCCAGTATCCATGTCCTTGGTAGAGCTGGCTGAACAAACTGTTATGAATAAATTATGTAAATAGCTTAGCACCCTGCCTTCCGCTCACAAATCATTTAGGAACCCCTCTTCTCCTCCATCAGCCTAACCGTTCTTGAGGAATTTATGCCAAAGATTTTATGTGTCAAATTTCTGCCTTTAGGCTGTTTCCAAACTGCTCAGCTTCCCTCCCGCCTTTCCCCCATCGTTGCTTGTTATTCAGTGGGTGTAAGGTTCTCCCAAGTCACATGAGACACGGTTTCCTCCTCGCCAACTTTCCTGGCTGGGAAATAATAAATGGCTAAATGGCAGAGACACATTCCCATGTGATGCTTAGAGATAAATCATTCTGTTAAACCCCACGCTTTGTTTAGGGAGCCTGGGTGTTTCAGATGGGGCTCGGGATTCCACTACTTGGCACAACGCCTAACAGTTAAAGGCTCCAACACTCGGTGTTGCAACACCTAGGTCCTTTTGTTGACTTAATGCCTGTATCTTTGCCCAGAGCAAAATACATTGGATAAGATAAAAACAATCCAAATAAACAGCTAAGCATTGGCATCATCCACTGGAATAAAGAGGAAAACAAGACGACTCTGCCTACTGAGCTGGGTGTTATGGCTCTTGGCTCACATTTTTTAGCCATGTACAAGACCACAGTCTGTCTTTTCACGCCAAAATGAGGGCACTTGCAGTTACACATCACTTTAGCCTTATCTAACTGCAGGCTGCCATTAGCAGAAGCAAGCCACTGCATTTGTCTCCACCTGGCTTCATGTTTCTGCCTTCTTCTTCACGCTGGAACTAATGCCTACACAGGCACTGGGGGAGGTGACCCATCTCCCTGGCCCAGGTCAGTTCTGTTTCTGTGGGCTACCACTGAGCTGGATGGCTGAGGTGAGCTCACTCTGCCCCTCGGCAGCCTCGAGATGCAGCACCAGCTGCAGCTGGTGGGACCTGGGGCAGTGGCCGGATTGGAGAGCGGGACTGAGGAGGGGCAGAGCAGGACTGACTCATTCCATGGGGTGCAGAGAGATGCACCACCTGATCTGGGCACCCACATTAAGTGGCTAATGTCAGCTACCACCCCTTTCATGATCACACAGGCTCTTCAAAGCTTGTCTGCTGTCTCTACAGTGTGGCAAGAAAGGGCAGGAGACGTGGACTTGGCTGGTCCCTCCACCTCACCAGCCCCACCAGGATGCCAGCCTATGGGGCCAGGACCAGGCAGGTGGTTAGGACAACTCCTGCCAGTACTGACACCGGTTTCCTCACCCCTTCTTTTGCATGAGAAGGACCCAGGACAGAGAAGCTCAGGGGCACCCTGCGTCCATGGCAATCTTTTGCCAGAAGTGGCTTTTCGAATGCAATAAGTGGGAGTTTACCAAAACAAGTGAATGCACTTAGACTAACCACATGCTTGACCTGCATGTTGATTTACGCATCAAAAAGTTTAATATCACACACTGCATCTTCATAGTTCGTATTCATGACAAGTACAGAGATTGTTTACGGTAAATACGTACCAATCTGAACTCAGATTTTTTTTAAAAAGAAACCCATTACCATAGAAACAAAGAAAATGGGGATAATCCATCAATCTGTCCAAGGCAAGACCAACTCTACCTGCAGCGTTCCTGGCAGGTATTTCACCAGTCTGGTCTTAATGGTCCCCATCAGAGAGATGCTACTCCTGAAATAATCTATTCCAGAGAAAAGGCTTTCCCTAAAAGCTGACCTAAATCTTTGTTAAGCTTATAACTTATTGTGTTATCCACAATGAATAGAGACAGAAAGGTTTATTACCACCTCATTGAAGCAGAATTTTATTTATTCTAGGCCTGGCAGGCACAATTCTCACCAGCCTTCTCTCTGCATAGATTAAGCAGATGCATTTCTTGACACTCACCCCAGCAAAGCATGTTTTCTAGACCTCCGACCAGGCTCATTTCTCTCCCCTGGACATTCTGCAATCTTTCTTGGAGTGTGGTACCCAAAACTGGAATCGGCTCCCTACTGGAGACTTTACCAATGGAAGGATTACCTCATATGTCTTTTGTACAACTCTGCTGTTTATATATCCCAGAATAATATTTGCTTCTTTCACAACAGGATGCCATTACTGACTCATGCTGAGCTCATGATCCACTACAATTCCCAGATCTTTGCTACCTCTCCTCTCATTTCCCATCAAATATTCAGGGAGGCATTTAGCCCTATCTACATGCCAGTTTATATTCAGTGTTGTCCTGTTTCTGATAGAGCATTCCTCCAGTTTCTCAGGCCTGTCCTCCAAGATGCTTGCAATTTGTCAGTGCTTGGAATCATATGCAGATTTAAAATATATACTTTCTAGTCCATCAGTTAAGTCACTGTAATGATAACAGTGGATCTGGACCCCAGGACAGTGTCTTAGAGAGCCTTACCTGATAAATCCCTTCAGTGCAGTACTGAACTGCTGACAGTGGGTTCTTGGCTGTCATCTGCCAAGAAGTACTGTGCGTATTTTGCAGCAGCCTTGTCGAGATCCGGTGGTCCCAAAGCCATGACTTTTGAGCAGTGGAGTGCTCTTGAGACCTTTGAACCAAAGCTGATGTGGAAAGCAATGCAGCATGTTTTTCAGTACTGCTGTTCATTGAGCCCAGCAAAGTTAGAGGCCCATGATTCAGACCACAATTCCCTGGATGCTTATGAAAATGCCATTTGAGGTGGTGCCAAAAGCCTTACTAAATTCTTGCCTATCCCCATGACTTGTTACCCTGTCATAGGAAAAACAAACAAACAAACAGGCTGGTTTGATATGATCTGGTCTTGACAAATCACATTGATAACTACTTATCGCTTTGCTCTCTTGCACATCATTTGATCCCTTGTCCAAGGATCTTTCTGGGAAATGAAAGTCAGGTCAGCTGGGACTCTGTGTCCTCTTTCTTTCCTTTTTTAATAGGCACTCCGTCAGCCTTTTTCTAGCCCGGCATCATCCAAATTCTCAAAGATAATTACCATGGCCTTCAGGATTGTTCAGCCAGTTCCCTAAGTAACCTAGGGTGAATTACAGGCCTGACTGATCTGAGAAAATCTAATTTATCTAAGCAGTTTCTAAACTTTTCTTTCCCTATTCTTGCCTGAGTTCTTACCCTTTTGTGGCTGGTGTTAACTGTGTCAACCATCTGATTGCAGTCAAGCTTTTTAATGAAGACTGAAGCAATAAAAGGCATTAAACACTTTGGCCTTCTTGGCATGTTTTGTTATTAGCTTTCCTGTCCCATTTATTGGCTGGCCAATGCTTTCACTGATCCTCCTCTTACTGCCAAGGAAGTTATACAGTGTTTTCATGTTACCCTTTATATCTCTTTATCTTATTTTGTGCGTTGGCCTTTCTCATTTTGTCCTACATACTTCTGCCATTCTTTTATATCTATCCTTAGTTTCTTGACCTGGATTTTGCTTTCTGTGTATTTCTTTTTCAGTTTTACAGTTGCTACAGAGTTACTGACTTAGCCAGTTACTAGACATTGTATCTTTTCCTTCCACTGAGTGAATTTGGAGGACAGACTCACTCTCTTCAACAAGTACCAATTCTTCTGTTCGATTCAAGAACCACAGACATTTTTCTCTTGATCCTCCTTGTTCAAATCTATCAATTTTGTGAGTGTGTTCGGATTTGCTTAGCGTTTTTTCTGTGATTAGTTCACAAAGATTATGAATTCTCCCCTAAAAGATGCTATTGTCTAAAAGATGTTACTGTCTAAAAGAAAAACATGGCAATCTGGGTCATCTTTGAATAAGCACTGGCATATGACTTTTCAGGAATCCTAGTGACATGAGCACAGTCTTGCCTTCAGTCTTGAACTGGTAATGATTCATCGACAAAAGGACGGCCCAAAAAAAGGTGATTCAGGGAACTTCAGTAACAATGTAAATGAAAGAGTTAATGGTCTTATTAGATCTAAATGCTGGACCAAGGTTCGATACGCCTGATTGATTTGCTAATGATAATGATTTGGCTGATGTATATACATGAGACCCTAATGAAGATCTATTGCTTTCTGGTTTTCCCAGTTTTATTTAGTGAGGTTAAGAAAGCATTACTTCAAATGAGTTTGAATAAAAGTGCAGTGGCAAGCAACCTTGACCACAAATTATTTAAAATAATTGCTTCATCCACAGTAAGATTAGTAGCTGATTTATGTCACTTGCCTTTCTTCACTACAAAATACTGTAGCATCATTGTAAATTGTGACATTTTCCAGTGAGATGGCAAATGTTTTCTGTTCCTCAGCTGTCAAAAAGCTTGGTGCAGGATTTGGTTTCTGTGTTATCAGTAGAGTTCTGATTTAGCACAGTGAAGACTTTAAAGCATTCTGCCACTCTACCTGCAGTAAAAGCAGAAGAGAGAATTCCTCACCTGTTTAGGAAATTTAGGTTGATTTTGGCTCCCTGGAACAGACCAGTTGCCTGTGATGTTCACAGGCAGAACCTTATCGCATTCCTTTAGATAGCTGTATCAGCACCTGAAATAGGCACTTCCAGTGGGCAAGTCAAATCTCGGGTAGGTTGATTCTCCTCTGAGGGTAAAGAGGGAGGCAAAGGCTCCTAACTTGCCTAAAGCATCTCCATCAAGGGTCTGTAACAGGCCCTTCCTGGAGGCTGGAGTTGCAGCTGTGTTGAGTTGTGAAAACCAGCCCTGTTCCCTGGAATCATCCAGGCCTGGACAAACTGATGGTTACTGGATAAATGCCACCCTTGGGAGCTGGGATCCGTAATCAAACTGGTATGTTTATAAAAGTCAGCAGCAAAGACTTACTGGATTCACTCTTCTACTAGTGAACATAAATAAAGGAAACAGCTGAAACAGGAAAATGAGAAGCGATGGAGTGAACCACACAAGATCAAGCACACAATCTGGTGTCACAGGGAGAGGCAGGTACCCACGTCTCAACTTCCCAAGCCACAGTGGTTTCCCTACCATGTCCCAGTACTTGTAAGACTAATACAGATAGTGGAGCCTTCTCCTATGCATTTACCCAAAAATAGCTAGAGTTGTGTGCTCAGGGATAATCACTGTTTGGCGTAGCTTACAACAAATGCCATCACTGCTTGAGGCTTTTTGAACTTTGAAAAATAATGTTACAGTTTTTTACCCTATTGAAGAAGAAAGCTAAGATATAATAGCTATAGAATAACAGAATTATTTTTGTCTGTTCAGTTGGCTGTGGATTGTTTCCATGTATATATTTGTATTTGTGTGGGTCTGGGTGTGTGTTTGTGTGTATGTGCCCATATGTTGCTAGCTTTCAATTCCTCATTTTTGTAGCAAATGACAATGAAAGCTACTTAAGTAGGTCTATGCATGCTGCATAACTAACAGGGAGGAATGATTCCTTATCATGAGCTAAATAACAAAACCTCTCACAGTTTATTAACATTGACAGGAAAGTAAGAGTCCTCATGTCACCTTACTAGTGAACATTCAGCAACATTTGTGGCATGAAGTATTAATCTAAAGAGATATTAGACTGCTATAATGTTTGATTCTCACTTTGTATTAAAATAAACATCAATTTGTGTTCAGCATCATAATAAGCAGACAAGGGGGGCTATTCCTGCAGACGGGAATTAGTTTTCTCTCCAAATTTTGTGGCTGTGATGAGGCCACAGTCCTGCAGTCCCACCCTTAAGCCCAGGGAACCACCAGGCGTCCACACCAGTACATCTCTCTGCCAGACTGACAGAGGCTGCACAAGCAAGCTCAGAAGCAGAGAGGATTCTGCCCAGCAAATCAAACCCAACCACACCTCACTGCACAACTGAATAATGTGTGATTTGTTGTATAAAGAAATATTACACGCTAACATCCTGAACCTCAGTGATGCAACGCAGGGAATGAGTGGTACTGAGATGCTGCTCATTTCCCTCTGAGGTGAATGTAAGCAGAGGATATTCAGCACATCCTAGGAAGACATCGAACACCTTCCAGATCTTAGCTGAAGCTTGATGTGCACTAGAAAGTCTTGTTGACAATGCACTGCAGGCAGACGCAAGCTTGCTCTGCTGGCGATTAGACCCAATAAAGCTGCATGACCACGTTAGTACAGAACCAGCCAGCGCTGGTAAGCCCTGCTGAGAGGCTAGCTGTGTTACTTCAGCCTTGACACCCTGGTACCAACATCACCTGCTGTTTCTTCAGTTCAAAGGATAGGCACCAGGGAGCTCCAGACCGAACAGAGCAGCAGCAAGGGCAAGCTCACATCAGTAAGTTTCATTTTTCCTCCAGGCTCTGTATATGAGGACATACTTATAGCTTACAAGAAAGAGAAACATGCAGTAACCTCTGGTTCCTGCCTGGAGTCAGCAAGAAAAGCCAGTCTTTACATCCTCTGGGATTACCGACTGGTCAAACTCTACTGCTGCAGATGCAGACCCCTTCATACACTTGTTCTGCCCACACATAAGTGAGTTGTAGGGAGACAGACTACCAAAGGCTGTATGTATCTGGGGTCACCAGCATTAAGGCACTGTGTGCTGCTGCTGCTCTGTTTTAGCTACAATAGGTTCTCAGCAAATATCTCTTCCCCTAGCGCTGTGCGCTGGCTGCTGTAGCCAAAATTTCAAAGTCTCCACACTGAGATTAAATTGATCACTGGCTTCACTTCCCCTGTACCTTTTTAAAGTAACATTTTGTGTTGTAAAAATTTCTTTTCCTGACAGGCTCCATTTGTGAGCAGGCACTTTTAGCTTACCACTAAGAGACAATGCACTAAAACCTTGTTCTTGTTCGGGGTCAGCAAAAAGTGCCATTTTTACACCTCCAGTGATTAGAGATTGGGTGTACTCCACTCCCTGGGACCTGAAGAGATAGAGATCCTCATTAGGAAATAGGAGGAAGCATGGACTTCAGAAGAGTGAAGCAAGGTGAAACCATGTCCAGCTCAGGACCAGGTATTCCTACCAGACTTACGCCAGGGAGATTTAGTAGAATGAGATAAATGAATCCATCACAGTCATGTGTCCTCCTTCCAAGAAGTCCCACCTGACTGTGACCACCCCAAGGAAGCTTCTAGGCTCCAAAGAGGAGAGAGCACCCTTCCGGGGTAAAAAATAATAGCAATACAGGCACTTTTACTGGAATGGTCTCAAGCAGAATGGTCAAAGCCATGACTGCAGTCAAGACCAGTGTGTGGAGAGAAATAGGGAAAATCAAGACAAAAAAATGTATTTTTCTTTCCCTCATAACATTAGATTTCCCTCTTTCAGCAATATCACAAAATTATTTATTTGAAAATGGAGTCCTTTCCTGCACACATGCTGCAAAATCCCTGCTAACACCTTCTCAAAAATCTGCATCAAGTGTGAGCCTCCGAGTGCCTTTCTCCATGAATTACATTATCACTTGTCAGCCACTGCCTGTGGTCTGTCAGTGGCTGTGTTGCACCACTGATATACTCAGGAATATTTCAAGGGGGAAACATGGAGCATGTATCATGGCGGTTGCTCATATCTACACATACTGTATGTGTAGATATGAAACTCCATCACCTCAAGCTTCTCCAATACTTCCTCCATGTTTTTTAGACCCCCAGCTCTCCCGAAGAAGAAACAACCTGGACTGTTGTGGGACTTACTGAGCTCATCTGGTTTCCACAAAGTAGCAACTGTCAAGGGAGTCAGTATTTCCACAGCAAAGCAACACCAGTTTCTGAGCTAGCACATCTGGTCCAGTATTTGTGTCAGTGGCAGTGGTGTACACTTCCAGAGAAGCTCCTTTCATCATTCCAAAGTTTTTCATCCATGTATCATAATAGATGTGTCTCCATTGCAGGGCAGAGGTTTTTACCGCTTTGTGTTGCAATCCTGGTTATCCAGATCAACAGACCTGCTGGGGCACAGCACATTTCCTTCCTTTCTCAGCACATGGGCTTCCTTCTGATAGAGGGATGGTGCCTTGCAAGACCCCATTGCAACATGCATGCCACCAGGGTGCGACCGGAGGGTGCAGCTGCACCTGGACCTGGGGGTTCAGATGTACTCTGAGCTGTTCCATGCCTTTTCCACGAGCCTGGAAGCAATGGCAGCTGGGGATGTCACAGTCACATCCAGTTCTGCACATTAAAGAGAAGGCAGAGAAAATTGCACAATGGCAGGGTTGTCCCTAACTACCCACAAACCCCTCATGCAACAGTACCTCCCATAAAGCTCTATGTTGTATCCAGAGTGTACTGCATCTACTGTTGCCATGAAAGTCCCTGGGATACGTACTTCTATTGTAGTCCTTCTTCAGTTAATTTTCCCATGGTGAAGATCCACAGTGTTGTCACATATGTATCCTGACAGCTCAGTACTAATGGCAATGACAAGGTCTTATGCAGCCTGCTGTAGGTGACCCTGCTTCGGCAGGGGGGTTGGACTAGATGACCCACAGAGGTCCCTTCCAACCCTGAACATTCTGTGACTCTGTGATTCTGTGATATTTTGGGACAAAATCGTGAAATATAAATGTGTTTGAATTATCTGAGTTCTTACTGTCTTGAGCCTTTGTGATGCCCGGGTGCATCTCTCCAGATTTCTTTAAGCTGAGAGGGAAGATCTTCCCAGCCATTTCTGTAATAGCTCAAGCCTAGAGCCAGACACAGACTAGCTCGGACCACACTCTGCCCCAGGGCTGTCCCATTTGTACTGACAGGAACGACCAGAAGCCATCTCCCAGCGTACGGCGTGCCCAAGCCCCGCTTCCCGTGTCTGGGGCAGTGGGAGCAAGCAGGGGGAAGGTATGTCTGGAAACAAGGAGAGGTGTCTACATGGCACAACACAGTACTGAGCAGACAGCCAAATGAGCTCCTGCTCTTATAAACTTAAACAAATACCAGCAGCGGATAGCTTCAGAGACCAATCACTTGTTCTTTTGAAAGCACCCTACCAACTTGTTTTAATTGTAAAGAATTAATCGGAGGGAACAAGTTTGAGACAGTCTATTAATCATTTATTGTGTTAGTTTTATATGGTATTGTGCTGCTGCTATGATATGTTAAATATTGCAACTTGATGTGTGGTCCCCAGTCCCAAGGAGTCCTATAAATTACATGAATTTTTTTAAAGTTCTCTCAGTGAGAAAAGTTCCAGAAAAAGTGAGAATAGCTCCATATTGTTCTATCTCCTTAGATGCAAAATAACCCCAGTTGACTGTGTATTATCCTAACTACACAATATTCCCATGAGAATTGTATCCACAAGAATCCCTTTTTTTTTTTTTAATGGGATTTTGAACAGGAGAATTAATGGCTATTGTGAGGTACAGCATCAAAATAACAGGAAATTTTCTCACGCCATTGTAAAAATCTTTTAGGCCAGAGCAAAAATTAACTTTGTCTTACCCAGAGTGAGATCTGAGCAAAGCAAGCAATGTTCCTGGCCTCAACCTTCTTCATTAATGAGTTGGAGTCAATATGTCAGACGCTTTTTCCTATGAAGCATATAAGGCAGTAATCCTTCATTCACCCAAATGGATCAGAAGGAGTGCTCCAAACTTGTATGTACTCCAGATGTGTCTTCTGAGGGACCCCAAACCCTGCCACTGCTCTTACAAAGCTTATAAAAGTCGGATCTGCTGGGATCTGATGGGTATCCATTTCTAGCCAAAGTCACGAAAGATATGGTTCCCTCCTATCCAATCTGGGGACCAGTTTTGGCTCAATGAAGCCCTTCTCTGTGCAAAATGATGATGTCACTGTCCTAACAGCAGCAAATGCAGCTGTATGCCTGAAACATCTGCTGCTGGAGTGGGGTGAAAATAGGTTTGTCATTTGCTGAGAAACAGAGCTCTCCCCATGCCTTTTTCTCTTTAGTTTTTATCCAGAACAACATGAGGTCCCAATGTATTAACAAATCAAAGCTGACTGCACTCAGCACCTCTCAGGAAAGCCCCAAGTTACAGGAAACACCCTTGGAAGGGATGTCAGAATTACCAAGCCTCGTATGAACTGGTAATACTGGAACTTGCAAAAAGATTAACAAAAATCAGTTTCCGTATTTAAAAATAAACCTGCTTTGGTCCAGAGCCTGTGAAGAAAAGGTACGTGGAACTCTGTATAAAATTTGTAGGGTTTGCTGCCCTATAAATCAGTAATACCATTTTTCTTAAAAAAAAACTAAAATAAAATCTGGGCCTGCAGTCTTTATGCCAAGTTTCCACTCACACAATCTGAAGAATCAGGGTTTGAAAGTGTATAATGAAGTATAATTGGTGCGGTAAATTATCAGTATTGAAAATACTATGAGAAATGGCCACTACAAACAATATCACGGGGATGGGACAATTCCAGTGCCTCTCGGTTGATTTATGGTGAAAGTTTTGCTGGAAAATGGGCCAAGAGGAGGCTGCAAGATTTTGATTGCTTTTTTTTAATCCTATGAAAAAAATATTAATATGATCCAACTTTCATTGAAGTCAATAGAAAACTCCTGTTTGAGGAGCAGGTTCACTGTGGAGAAAGGGTAAACTCTAAATTCCATCAGTTCAATCATTCTTTCAGGATCTTCACCCAGCCTCAGTAGATGCAACCTAGGACAAAATTTGGCTATTATCCTCTACTGAAATATGTCAAGTCTTTATTACTCAAAGTTTCAACGTGATCATAGAGATTTTTTGGCTAAGGCCACAAAGCAGCGCCCTTCAGTCACTTGAACCTATCCTGTGATGCCTGTTAAGGTCTGAATTGGAGAATCTCAACAAAACAGACTGCACAGTGCTTCCTGATTGCTCGGAAAATACATTGCAAAAACCCAAAGAAACAAACAAAACAGGGAAAAAACAGTCAGATTTATGTGAAGGCGTGATCCTGACTGAAGGCTGGCTACGCCATTAAGGTAAACTGATATTATGGCTTGTGTATATGGCAGAAGCTGTCACACTCGAGTTGCCCTGCCTGGCCTTCGGGCTGGCAGGATGCTTGCCAGCTCCATCTAGACGGTGCTCAGCCCCGGCAGTTCAGCATGGCGCTCCTGCTAATGTTTCCTGCCTCTCCACAGGGCTTAATGCATGACGAGCAAGGCAGATGCACAGGCTGCCTGTGTTCTGGCAGTAAGCAGGGCTTGACATACACTTTAACTTAAAGCGTGAGTCCTGCGGCAGGCGGAACATATGGCTTCCCAAGACGGGTTACATCTATCAATTCAGAGCATGAGTATAGCAAACTTGGGCCTGCTGTATTAATTAGGCTGCAGGGCCAAGCCCATATAGGTGTGAGAATTAAGGCTGCCTGAGCTTCTGCTTGCTTGTAAGAATTGCCTTACTAGGTCAACTAAAAGCAGGGACTGTTGGAAAGCTGGATACGTGCTCAGGTTTGCTTAGGTGTCTTGAGGTGGCTCTATTTGATGCTGACTGGTGAAAACACTTAATTAGCACCTACAGTCAGAGTTGTCAAAGACTTACTCATTTCAGTCCTTCTTCCTCCTGCCATCCATGTGCTCCTCACACCTGGAGCTAAACAAAGAATTAAATGTAATTTCTAGCCTATGCTAGACGCTTCATCTATAGCAGGAAATCAAGCAATGCTGGGTAGCATTACTGGGTACCACAACTGTGCCACTGCTGCTGTTGCGTTGTTGGAATGGTCCTTGGCATGGGTATAGACTAGGCCAAGCAGCATTTTCCCAAGCCATTCCCAGGCATGGTTCGGAGAGATCGGAGATCAGGAGCCACTTTCAGTCGGCAGTTTGCATACAGCCTTCCTGTTCTGGAGAGTAAGAGAGGTCACTGGTATGGACAAAAAGCCCGTGTGCCAGCTGGCATCTGAGAACAGTGCCAGACCTGTAGAACTTACTGTTGTAGATGTAGCCACCACATCCTCATGAAGTCAGAAAGTTATCTTTATGGCTATATTATTGTGCAGAAGAGAAATGAGGTTAGAAAATGGAGGTCTACATTCAAATATTTACCACCAGTGTTTGCCTTTGATGTTGCAATTACAGTAGCTTCTCAAGTCGAAAGAGAAGTGATGTTCAGATCTCTCCCCTCCAGCTCTGCCAGATTCTCGTCTCCATGCAGTCAAGGGAGACAAACTTGCTTTAGGGCTGTCTGAACACGGCTATAGCTGCCTTGGCAACATGAAACTGAAGGTCTGCAATAAATCTGAGGGAACCTGAACTCAGATCTTGTAAGACCCTCTTTCTTCACCTCTGATACTCAATGTACAGTGCCAGCCACCCAAGACCTCGAATTCTCAGAGCAGCCCCACATCTGCAGGTTTTATTGACTTCAGCTGGCTTTGTGAAAATCAAACTTCAATACCCTAAATGTAATTCCCAGAAAATAATGAAGAAAATATTAGCAGCTGCTTGCAAAAAGTTGGGGGAGACTTCTATGCAGTCTCCCACAGGAACTTAATGACAGAACCAGAGATAAAAGCTACTTCTCCTATATCACAGCCAATTACCTTAATCCCAAGACTGTCCCCCTTCTTCCTGCTTCATACGTGACATAGGCCTGCTTCATTCTCTATCCATCACAGATAAACTGGAAGAATCAGGAGTCCCGTGGAAAAATGGAGTAAGATGAAATAAATAGAGTGTCACATCCTGTGTGTACTAAAGGTCAGACAGTGAAAGGTCTGTAGGAAATGCATCAGCTTTGTCCAGCCTAGAGGAAAAGCAATGTTTAGGTCATATTTAATTAGCATGGAGTAACTCAGGCCAAGAAAATACATCCTACATCCATACCAAGAAATTGGATGAATTTAAGTCCAGCTTGCTTAGTTCGTGTTAACCACAGCATGACCACTTTCCTAGTCTGGGCAAAGCTCCTGTTCACTGCAAAGCACACAATGAATGACTCTGCCTCTTTGGTGCATGAGCCACTCTCAATTTAACGCTAATGCAAATCTGCAGTGTTAGAATACAGTATTAGTACTGCTTCAGCAGAGCATGGCTGTCGGTTCTCTAGCAGTACTCATATTGATGTGCACGTCGATGGAAATGGAGGTATTAATGTTACCGAAAATGAAAAAGGAAAAACAGTAGCTAAGTAAAGTAAACAGGGATTATTGACTTGACTTTGACCTCATTTTCACCTAGAGAAAAAAAATGATATCCATGCAGTCATTAGAGTGCCCTGGTGATGGAAGACCAGTGTCACCAAAAGGCTCTGTTAAAAACACACCACTGCCCCAAGGTAAGGGCACCTTCTCCACAGCATTGTACCTGAAATAAAATCAGAGCTGGGTTGCTCAGCAGCTTAAACTGCCTATAATTCAATGTACAGGGATAAGTCAGCAGAGTCCTGCCAGTGGTCTTGGGGTTAGTTCTGCCCACAGGACATTTCTCTCCACGGTGCTACCTTTTTCAGGAGTGAGACCTGGTTGAGGACCCATGAACACACCACAGGCTGCTGTGTGGCCCCCACTGCTGTGCCCAGCCAAGTCCTCAGTGCCCATGCTGGTGAGAAGGGACTGAGTTATAACAACATGATTCAGAAAGGATCCCCAACATGGCTTCTGGGCCCTGTGGTCGGCTAGTCTGAGCCAGCTTTGCTCAGCTGATGGCTTTAAGACCCCCTGCCTACCTACGCTGATCTACAAACCCGAGCTGCATGGCTGTGGAGAGAGCCCACCTCCTGTCTTCGAACACACTGTCAGGCCCCTCGCTCTGCAGAGGAGCTGCCCAGTTAGTAACACTGGTTTACTCCAGCTGAGACCTGCAGTCTGCTGTTGGCATGACACTGCTATGAAAAGCAAACCTGAGATTGTATTAACCTACCTGTAGGCTCTGCACGTGTTGAAAGCACCCTAGAAAGCCAGGACCTGCCCACCAGTAGCTGACATGTTGCCATACCAATAACAAGGCAGGGGTTAAACAGCTCGGAAGAGCTGGGTGTTCTGCTCCAGGAGACGCTGTGCTGAGATGTCACGGCTGGTCAGGCTTTGGCTTTGAGGCTTTCTTTTGAAACAAACAGAAGTAACAATCACTTTACTCTACAGAATGGTCTCCATGCTGTGGCTGGGATCTTAGCTGGATTCTAGGAGTCCCTCCCCAAAAAAACAGGTGGAACCGCAGGCCTAATAGTCATCAGTGGATATATACACATCAATAGACACACATACAGTCACGAATGTGTGAATGGCCTGCTCAGTCTGTACAAAAGGTATGTGGTCACCAGACTGCTTATGTCAGAAGTATTTTCACCGAACTCAAGTTTGCCTTCTCTGCAGTGTAGACAGCACGACCTTCCAGGCCAGGACTTCTCTGGGGCACTACAGCTTTACTTCAGCATCCAAGACAGGTAGGGCTTTGCAAAATTTCATAACAGAAGCACAAGAAGTAGCACCTTCTTTCAAGATCATACTTAGTTTCCTACCATATTTTGCATGAACGATTGGAAAAAATTGGAATAAAGGCTATTTCAGACTGATTTGTCAACCACCCAAAGTTCAAAGCTCTTGTTATCTTTTCTATTAAAATGCTCTGTTGTTCCCTAAGGAAGAATTTTTCATTTCTGATAGGGCTCTTGTCAAATAAAAATTGCCAGTGAGGGTAAGCCTTTGAAAAATTGTATTTTATTCATTAATTATTTTTTCTCATAGCCTCTCTAAAAAAAAAAATCAAAGGCTGAAGATCTATATTATGAAACTGCAACTTTGCTCTCTCTACTAAAAGTAAAAATGTTGTACAGTACATTTTCCTTACTACACTAAACCAGTCTTTATCTTGGAGGAAACTAACTCACTCGTGGAAGATACTGTGTCTCAAAACTATTTTTTTCCAAAAGTATTTTCTTTATTTACCCGATTAAAGGATCATGTGTTCCGTAATGCCTACCCCACGATTCACATTAAGTTAGTTTTAAAATAATTCGCCATTTACATATGTTTTCACTAGATTGAAAATTAAAAACCCACATTTTATGTAATTCCAGAAATAAACAATAGAAAGAGTCACATATATCTCCCGGGTTTAGTTCAGCAGGCCTGCCCTAGATCCTCGTGCCTCAGAAAGTGATATGTTTTCAATGGTGAAGGGTTAAAAGAGGATACCAAACTATCTTCTGGAAATCATTAACTTACAAAGCCCCAAGAAGATAAAAGTTTCCATTTTCTAAAATGTAAATCTAAAACATATTCATTAGTATTGCAAAACAAACATGCAAATCTTCACCACTTGAAAAGCTCAGCTAAATATGTACAAGGGCAATACCCAAAAATACATCTGGTCCTCGGTTAGAAAACTTGCCTTTTTGGTTTTATCTAAAGAGCTTGTCTGTCTTCCATGGTTGGCTTCTTGGATTATTGCAATGCATAATAAGCCTTTTAGCTAAGGATGAAATAAACAAAGATAAAGTCTACGTCCTAGTTTTAAATGGTCCAGATGGGATGATTTTTCCATATGTTTAGCACACCAAATGTTTATTAATCATTACTAGCAGAACTCAGAACATTGCAACAGCTTATTAAAGAGGGCAGGGGATAACATTTGCAGTTTGTGTAATTTCTGCCCACCTTCTTAATCCTCCTCTGACACAGGGTTTCATTTCGTATTAACTCAGGGGTTTTTTCCGTGTGTGTGTGAGCATGTGCGTGTGTATGTGCAGTTGCTGTTACAAGGCAGGGAATTTTGGTTAACTGATCAAGAGAAGGTTTTGTGCCCTAATTTGGATACAATATCAGTCATGAGGAATGTGTTACATCATAACAATGACAGTGTGGGTAAAACTGGCGGTACTTGACTCGTTCCTCATCAGAGTGATTTACTTAGTGTCTGGCAATCTGTTTTTCACATGATGTTTGTTTCCCATAAACAGTTTCAACATGGGAGGGTATGGTGTCAAGATAACAGTCATATCATCAGTCATTGTAGAACATCTACGTGGGCTGTCAAGAAAACGAGTCTCTTTTATCTCTGGCTCCTCTAAGTGCTCGTGTTTTAGTGATTGTTTCTCGCAACGCGTTTGATTGTTTTCTGAAACCTGACCGTCATTATGTTGTCACCTCAACCCAAGTGAGTTGAAGGCTGTCAAGGAAGCAGGGCTGTCAGGAGGAACAGGGATAAGGCTGCGGAGGGAGTGACTTTCAGAGGCACTGGGGAAATGGTGCTTAGAAAGTAGCACAACAACAGAGAGGCTGGAAGTTAAACCACAGGCAAACGCTGAAGAATCTGTGAGAGGTGCATTGCACCACACTGTTTTTCTGTGACCTTTCAAATCAAAAGTTTTTTGGTATTAGTCAGATAGGATGTGAAATTTTCCGTCACATTATGTATTCCTTGCACTTAAAAACATTCTAATTTGTAAGAAGCAGGATGAATACAACTGCAAATAGCAAGTAGGCAGCTAACGACTGAATCTCAAGGCATATTTTGACGGAACATAGCCATGATGAACTATAAACAACAGAAAATAAGAACACTATTCTATTATTTTAATGACATAACTTACCATTTTATTGTAGATAATTTACAGGAGCTTTGAGGTAGATTTATCTCATCCAAGAAGAACTGACTTCTAGCTAAATATAGAGGATGCAATGTGCATTTCTGATTTTAAAGAAAGGTATTTTGAGTCCTGCACGTGGCTGCAAAAAAAAAAATCCCCCCAAAGCAGAGAGATGTCCATAGTCTCAACACCTGATGAATACACATTTGCTCAAGACGATTAGCCCGCCCAAGTCTCTGCTTTCAATGTACCCAAGGGCACTGCTGGCTGAAAATGGGACTTCGGTGCTTCTGGAAACATTACTCCCTCTGGACAACAGAGCCACCACGGCTGAAGGCAGGAGATGCACTGAGTCACCTCACATCCCTTCCAGCCTTTTTTCCCTAAGATGCTGTAAGTTCCTCTGGACCTCTCTGGAGCCATGATGGAGCTTGGCCGGCAAGTCATTTATAAGAAAGAGTAAGCCTTTAAAGCATCCAGTCATGTCCTGGCACCTGCAGGAAAGCTGGCTGGATAAGAACCTTTGAGTCCATCTTAATCTTGGCAAAAGTAAAAATAAAACTTTGGACAAAATCAGTTCAACTCTGGTACAAAATCTCAACCTCATATGCCAGATGAAACGGAAAGTGCTCAGGACGGCCTATTCAGAAGTGTCTGCTTGGGCTCGAGGAAAGCAGCAGCTGCAGTTGTCCAAAAGAGAAGCTTTTGGCTAGGATTCTGATTCATTTCTATAGCCTCTACTTCTGGGGCTTAGAAATATCTTGGCATCTTCTGGCTCCTCAAGATCCAAGAAGAACAAGACCTAATTTCCTATCCCAAAACATAGAATTGCTGATGCAGAAGTCAAGAAAAAATTACTACCATCTCTGGCACAGAAGCCAGGGATGAAATTCCTGTCAGCAGACAAAAGTGTGGCTCTGAACAAGGTTTCCTCAAGGCTATTATGTAACTATTGTGTATAAATTATTATGTATAAAAACTACAGTCAGCTTGCAAAGCCCAGTGCCCTATGACCTGCAGAGCCAATCCCTACCAGCCCTAAACAGCATAGCCCTTTGTAGGTATCCCAAGCTGAGATGCTGTAACCAAAGGCAAGTACCAGGAAGGGTGCAAGCAGAGAAGTCTGAGAGCTCCTATATAGGACCAGTCACAGTGCGTCATCACCCCGTGCACAGGCCTGCCACCATGGCAAGCATTTGACACACGTTTGCTAGTCATTTCCCAGTTTATATCTTCTGGAGCAGAGCTGGGCTGGGATGCAAGGGCAGCACACTTTGCTACTCCCCCAGACCTTCTCCTCTGCGTGCAGATCACTTCTCACCTTATGCTGTCCTCACCCCACCTTCCCTCTCATTCATTTCAGGAGTTGTCCCGCCTCCGCCCGCATTTCTGTTGCCCCTCCCGCCCTCACTCCCAAAAGCTCTGGATCTCCACCTTTCTTTCTCCACCTCATCACTTTCCATCACAGCTCTTGCACCAGCCCCTTCATCCAGTGTCCCCATCCCTGTCCAAGAGGCTCAGTATTGCTCCATCCACATGGTGTTAGGGGCAGGCTGTTTCCAGTCCTTCCCTTCCATACTACCTCAGTGCCAGCAGTGGGAAGAGTGAGAACCCAAGAGAGACAATCTCCGTGTTTTAAGCTCCAAACATCACAGTAGCCCCTGGAGATAAGAGAATTAATTGCTTGGAAAGTCCTACTCCATCCAGGAATGGAATATGCCCAAAACTTAATTTACATAGTGAAACAATCCCCGTTTGAAATTTCATTATAATCTACAAGGCCAAGTGCAACAACACTTGCAAAGAAGCCAAGTTTCAAGTGAAACTGGACCAAATTACCATCTGGGGTGGAAAACTTCATTCTTTCTGCTGAGTTTTCCTCTGCATCATGGGATTCATTCGAAGCCAAAACAGAAGGTAAAGTCATAGGATAGGGACCCTCATCAGCTGAAACGTAAGAAAAACTTTGCATGATCTTATACAGATTATCTATAGCTCTGTGTCTCTCTCTATTGTCCAGAAAATTTTTGCAGGTGAAGACAGTATAGGTGAAAACAGAAGAATGTATTAATTCTTATGTACGTTACAAGGGATTCAAACATAGGATGCAGCAAACTGGCCACTGAATAACATATGTGCACATAATTTTCTTTAACAAAAGCAAAATGTTACAAAGGAACAAAATACCCGATCATTTGGGGATTTTGTCATTCCTTCCTGTGATTCTCTATAACAGCATGTTACAATTATTTGTCAAGACCTCCTAATTTTTCCCAGAGACAAAACCTCTGAGCCTCAGGCAAGTCTTGTCGTTGCAGGCAGAGCAGAGATCCACCAAGCCTTTGGATGCAGTTACCTCCTTATAATTTCACCTGGATGCTGGCGGAGAACCCACTGCTGCTCTCCAGTCAGCCATGAAAAATAAGAATGTCGGAGGAGCTGCAGAGCCGCCTTCCCCTCCACGCACTGATCCTAAACCGAAATAGCTGTTTCCAGTGAAAGATGAAGAATTATCTCCAGCTGTTTCTGGTGAACAGCTATCTCAAAGTGGTGATTTCGTAAGGCCCATTTCCAGTCTCTGTTACGTAGTCTTACTAGTACTGTCAGCCTGAGCGCTTAAAAATCTGCAGTGAGGGCTCCCCAAAATCACAGTATGAAACCCCCCACACTTCTAATTCCTTTTATGTGCCTTTTGATTTATGGCACTGCAACTGTGGTGCTTTCTGTTCACATTCCCAAGCCTTTCCCCACACGCAGGGGCTGGGATGAGTCCTGTACCGCAGGACTCCAGAAGAACAGAGGCCCAGATGCTGGGGCTGTAGCGTACGACTTGACACAGTGAGCCTCGTCTCTGCTGTCCCTCAGCTCCTGATAGAAGTCAGGCACTTACTTCCACTGATGTGATACCCTCTGTCCAGGATGTAGATAATTTCGTGGTCAATAGACCTTCCTGGCTATCAAAAATGTTGTATTTGCTCAGAAGACCTTCTGATTTCTCTGGATCTGTGTGTGTGTCTCTCTTTTTCTGAACCCCAGCTAGGATCCTAATATCATCATCACCTGGGGCATGTCCCTTCTGATGGCCACTTTAATAGCAATGTTCTGTCCATCTATCTGAGCTTGATATAGCGAGCTGTAGTTTTGGGCACTACACCAAAACAAAGTAGAAGGAGGCAAAGGAGAGAGGTAGTGCCTTTTTTTTCCAGTAACTGTCTCGTTCACTTACCTGGGTTCACCTCCAGCCCTCCAGCCAAAAATCTTCAAACTCACACCTTGTCCCATCCCCAGGAGACACCCCACCCAGCAGACTAAGGGCTGGTTAACACAGGGTGTCTTCCAACTCCAGTGTTGACATTGCTGTGTTTTGGAAACCGGTGCTGGAGTCTAGTGGTTAATGCATTCCCTTGGGCTCTCGGAGAGACACAGGTGTTGTTCCTCGGCCCAAGATATTTTATGCAGATGACACGAGAAACACCAAATATGCCTTTTCATCTTGTTTTCCCAATCCTTCAAAGAACAAACATGGTCAGATTGAGACCCAGGCTGCACAGAGGAACAAAACCAGCTCAGGTTGAGCCGACTCGAGCCATGCTATTTTACATGCGTTGAAGTGTTACTTTTTAATCAAGAGCTAGGACTTATTCCCACACTGGGAGTGATTTCACATAGTCCAGCCATACTCCTTCTGCCTCAGACTCACAACATGCAAAAAATGTATTGCTGAAACAGAAGAATGACTAATACGGGGATGTAAGTAATTTGTGTGCAAATAGCATGCAAAGAGCAGGACAGAGACCGCGTCTGAAGCCAAGTGTTCCATAAGTCAAGTCATACGGAGCAGGAAGTGATAAAGGGTGTGACCCATGAGAGAAATGTCTAAACTAATTAGGAGAATCTCCTGCTGAATGATATATTGGAGGCTTGACATTTAAAAAAGGGGAAAGAGCTCTTTCAAGCATCACTACTGTGTAAGGGGTGCTCGCAGCCTGTTTTCCAAATACACTTTTTGAAATAACCACACCAGATCAATCCCTGCTTTGATCATTTTTACAGAAATGCTCTTTTGCTTTATATCAAATTTGGAAATTAACAGTCTTGGCCTTCATATCCTGGTATGTGTCTCCTGACGCTACACATCATCATGGCAACACCCCTGTCTTAACACTCCTGGGGCTCTGACTAATAGCAATAGATTTTTAGGCCAAATAAATTATTAAGATTACCTACCTTAACCTCCTCTGTTCTGCATGCCACAGAGTCCCAAGCAGAGACTGAGCCCAGCACAAGAAGGTGTCTTCTAAAGGAAACGTGAGAGGTGAGCGTCCATCGGAGAGCTGCTCCAGCAGCAAGCCACGGAGACCCTGGCAATGGTCCCTTCCCTCCGGCAGCCCGTGGCTTTGGTGGGCAGGAGGAGGGAGCCGCTGCAAAGAGCAACAGCCCAAATGGATGACACACATGCTTGCACATATCAGGTTGGTTTGGGCACAGTTGTTATCGGACAGTGAAGTCTTCAGTGAAAGGTCAGATGTTGTGGCACCACAGGATGGATGTCTTCCAAACAGCACATCTACGTCAGAAGCGCACTGCAGCTACTGCAAGTCTGTGATCCTTAAAAAACACAAATGGTGTTCAAAGCCCAGAGTTGCTCTGTTCCAGCAATGGGGGCTGAGAAGAAAAACCTGGACTCAGTACCCTCCCAGAGTGGAAAAAACAAAGAAATCCTTCCTTACTTACATTAATTTAAGCCACAAGATGACACTTGCATTTGTGAACCTTCAGAAAGATTTTTAGGAGATAAACCTTAAAGACTGAATTCAAGTTACCTGTGGTGGTATGGCTTTCAGGGCAGTGACCACTTCTGTCCCAAAAACAATGCACAGCTTTTCTCACTGCTAATGTTTTTCTAGAAGCACTGAAATTCATGCATGAAAAATGATACAGAAGTATGAAACCTTATCCTCAGATGCATGGTGTTTACAATCATACCTGCTCCATTTGCGGAGCGCAGACTGAGCAGCTCCTGGCACTGATAGGAGGTTGGACCATTAAAGGCAGCTGAAGATCTGCTGTTCACACTGACTCCAGATGCCGCTCATTATGCTGAGCAGGGTACAGATCAGGATGCTATAGGTGAACTAGGCTGTGGTCTTTCCCGAAGAGACTTGATCTGGATTTCAGGAAAACGTCACCATCATTTTTATTAAAAAAAAAAAAGTAAATACAAAAGGCTGCTTAAAACCCCAGTCGTTACCAGAATAGAAGCATAATCTTTAAAATTACAAATATGTACATACTTGCACAGACCTGGTTATAGCTTTCTGTGTTTGCCTGGCTACAGATCTGACAACTTTGGGAGACTTTGGGCACTCAGATTGCTTTTTTTTAATCAGACCACTGAGTTAAGTGTCTACTTATAAACTCCTTGGAGCCTAAGTATAGTGACCTATTTTTGAAAATCCTGGTCTGTTTGCACCCAAGCAAAATTACCATCAGTGTAACACAAAAGGCTGTTACAGCTTGCCCGAAGACAGAGACAAACCTGAATTTTCATCATAGCTACTCAGTGGCGATCAACCCCCGAGCTGAGCATCCTCTAGAAGATGCCACTCTGAATTCAGAGATGCAAAAGTTTCCCCGCTTTTGTTACTATCCAGCTAATGCTGTGTTATGTTGGGTGACTGCTACGTGTCTCTCCTCCTCGGTGCGGCACTCACCAACTCTTTTTCCTTGCAGCTACCACCAGCCTCAGAGTATCCTAAGGCAAGGCAGGATCTCCACCCGCTGTCTTTGGACGAAAGCTCCTCCCCAGCAGTAAAGAGGATCTCAAGGGCTTTCAGAGTCCTGGGCAGCTCATTATATGAGTTTCACTCTGCCCTCTCCAGGCTCCTCTGCCTTGTCTTTACCAGTGTGTTGTGGCGGCAGATCCAGAGGGCTGCTGCGAAGCCGGCAGAGCCAGCATCCGCAGCCTCCCCAACCACGCGAGGTCCAAGGGTCCATGAACCATTCCTGCTTAATCCTCACTGAAGGGGGAAGAACAATTTTAGTGCATAGTAAAGCATTTGTTTAATTCCTCTTAGGTGCATGGTGCATTTTAAAGAATAAAATATTGGATTACCTCATATAAACAAAGTTTAACACGATCATGAATCGAGGCCTGAGAGCGCGATCTGCAAGCTCTGAAATTGCCTTTGGGAAACTGGCAATGTTTGGCATTTCCTGACTGTATATATTTTATGGAGTATATTATTCACAAACATAAAATGTGCATTAAATAAATGCAAAACTGTGTCCAAAGCGGTGGGGTCATTAAAGATCCCATAGCACTTTATACTTATTGTGGGTGTTAGCCCTGGTCTCCTGGCCAAAATCAATTTGGCAATTACAGGCTGTTTGCCTAAATTCCCAAGCAGTTTCAGTCAGATGCCATATTCCTCGCTTCCTCCTGAGACTATTGAGTAGCAGCATTGTGTGCTGCTCAACAGTTTCTGTGTTTCATCTTTTAAATGGCTGTAGTGGCCATGTCAGAAATGGGAAAAGCTAGAAAATGTAAGTGGACACTTGGAATGTCTTTTTTTATCTTGGGAGGATATTTATGAGGGGTTTTTTGATGTTTTGGTTTGGGTTTTTGTAATTATTATTTGTTTAGTTTAAAAGTAATACTGAAGAGATTGAAGACATCCCCGAAATAAGGATCCAGCGAATCCGCAGCCACATTGGAAAAATATGGTTACAAAATGTTCTTCAGCTCTGAATCAGTTACAACCTGAATTTAATTTGCTGCCTACGTTGCCCATGGCTGTAATGCATCTCAGGAGCACGTTATTCACATGATAGGGTCCAATCCAACACCCATTCCTTTCTGTGAGAGTCAGACTGCTGCTGCTAATAAGGATGGCATAATTCTCTCCTCGTCATTATGGCTGCTATCGTGTGCCAGAGTTTACATGTTCCCTTTAGGCATAAGCTTTTAAAGAAAGAGTTTATTGTGCACTTTGGTGGAATCTGGAGCTGAAGCACAGAAGCCATATGTCAGGGGCTGGTTGTTTTTATATGGAGGTTTGCCATAGTTGCAGCTGTAGGTAATTATTACAAATAATAATGACTAACATTTATGTAACAGCTTTCTCCAAGCATCTCAAATCACTCAGTAAGCCTTATATATTGATTACAAACCTTGAGCCAAATTCTGCTTTCATTCATATACACAAAACGCTGACGGAAATCTCCACTGGGATTTACATATGTAGCTGAGGGCAGCAGTCGGTCCTGTGCATACGTGTATGTACATGTGCAACATATATACATACACCCAGGTAGGTGTATAGAGATTGACTCACTTATTGGCTGAGAATTGGAGCCATGATACATTTTGAGCAACATTCAGCAACAGCAAATTCAAGTTGGGATTAATAAACATTTCCACAGAAGAGTTTTCTTTGGAAAATTGGGCTTTGTTTTAACAAAAAAATTTCATTTGGACAAATAAGCCAATCTCCAAAGAAATCAGAAAGCAAGAAGTCAGTCTCTTTTCTTGTTTTATTCTGAAAAACTAAGCATCTTCAGCATATCAAAACAAAATATTTCCATATTACCAAAAAAAAAACATTTCCCATAATGAAAATAAATTAACATTACATTTCCTAATTATTCTTTTTTGTTATTTTCCACCGTTAATTAATGGTCTGTTAGAAAACGGAGAACTAACTTTCTCATTGACAACAAAAACAAATCTGGAAGAGTGAAATTTCCCATGAAAAGAAATTCTGTTTTCCAACCAGACCTACTCAGTAAAGAGATCTGGCCAAAGATAATGAGCCTGAAGCCTTTGTTCTCTGCTGTTTACACAACCCGGGAGAAATGGACAGGGGAAACTTTGGATCATCTTTGAACTTCCCACCCCTTTAAGCTTGGTTTAGCAAAAGTTTGCACCTGCGGGTTGCTCTAATACCTGTGTGTTGGTAAAAGAGAGGAAAGCCAACTGTTTTTAAATTAAGCTCCTATACAGGAGAATTTTGGATGAGCAGAGCATAATCACCACAATTATGAGTTAATCAAGAAGCTTGAATAAGTAATCCAGCTCCTGAGAAAAGTCCAGCAGTGAAAATTTTCTCTAGCATTGCAAGGGGCCTCTGGTTCCAGGCTAAATCAAAGAAAGGAGAGTCAGGACCTGAATATGTGACACCATTTCTTACTGCACATGTTTTTGGAGATTTCCCATACACATACTGAGCAGGCCCAAGTTCACTTATCCAAAGAAAGAAAAAGATGAGTGCTCGAGGCGACGTGGCAGCAAACAAGCATAACAAATCTCAAGATTCTGGACAGCTTCAGAAACCAAAACCAGGCAACAGAAACTGGGAAGACAAGAAGTGCAAAGCATTGACTCTGATGCAATGATAAGAACATTTGGATTCAAAACAACAGTCGCCTTCTGCAATATCTATTAAAATGAACAGCACTAACGTATTTATTTCAGAAATTAAAAAACACCCTGGTGAATTATTCATCTCTTTCTGTGACTTGAGAGGAGATGGTATGGCCCAGCACATCTTGTTATAATACACAGCAGAATTTTGATTTGCAGATTTAAAGAATTTCAGATTGCTTAGAGATACATGAGGCTCTGTGGTGGTATGTAACGTAATTTCTCACACAGTCTACCCATTGGAACAACTCTTGCCTTAGAGGAGGTAAGTGGTAATGTGAAACATGTTCTTTCCTATTGTGAAGTTTTAAAGAAATACATTAACCGCAAATACTTAGACTTTTCCCTTCATTAATATTCTAGTTAAATATATGCTACTAACAGGCAGCTCTGGGACAGCTCAGACTGCCTGGCTGATACATAATAAAAACAAGGGCCCTCGCTAGATCATGCATTGAAGTTTTTCAGGGGAATAATTCCACTGATTTCAGAAGCATTTCTCCGTATTTACTGAGGTACATCTGACAAGAGAATCAAGCTCAAGCAATTGTATTGACAGTTTGAAAAACCTCTCTTTGATCTCCGCAGAGAAACATAATAGTTGAGATTTCCATTTAAAACATATCTGTTTTGATGAAATATAAAAGAATACGCTTTAACAAGTTGCTGTACTATTTTCAATCAGCACAAAAGCACAGATCACATTTTAGAGAAGTATTGTGAAATATTTTAATGAAACTTGCATAAAAGTCCACCCTCTGAGAAAACTGAGCCTACCAGACTAATACATCAATAGAAAAAGAAAATGAGACATGAAAACAAACTCTGGTTAGATGACGATAGGAAATGTTAGCTAGCCTAGAGGAAAGGAAAGGCTTGGAATTTAATGCAAAATTTAACTCTTGACACGTGCAATTTTAAATGCTTCTTTGGTTGTGAACTCTACAGACATAAAGGCTATTTGTTGAGGAGTCGAGTGTAAAATAAATTATTCTGGGAAAGTTCTCACATGTTTGGCAGGCCTGAAAAATCAAGTCAATTACTAAGGACTATAAACGTAGGTCTATGTCAATTTTAGATTTTTTTTCCCCCACCATCCTTGATGTCAAATCATCCATGCCAAAACACATCTTCTTCCTGTAGTCTCTTTGTGGCCCCTTTTCTTTTCCGGCTGTGTAAGTCACGTAATCAGCAAAGTGGCTTTGCTTCTCCAGCTCATGGCTAGGTCATCAGCTGCACTTGTGAAGGGAGAATACATTCCAGGAGCTTTATTCTACCTTGTTTTCGTTTGATCATGATAGTCATAAAAGGGGGTTGTCATAGCAAGGCATGAGGTGGGAACTGTGCAGAGGGCTCAGGAGTTGTACTGATCACCTGCAAGGGCAGAGGGCTGATCCTGCTAAGGATATGGAGTGGGACGTGCTGTAGTGCCCAGTGACAGGACAAGGGGCAATGGGCACAAACTGAAGCACAGGAAGTTCCGTCTGAACATGAGGAGGAACTTCTTCCCTCTGAGGGTGACGGAGCACTGGAACAGGCTGCCCAGGGAGGGTGTGGAGTCTCCTTCTCTGGAGATATTCAAGAC
>Ga0065711_1004070_pt1 | contig 34142 bp, 21 predicted proteins | sample Hoacrofraction12_FD_59098 | JGI IMG/M metagenome (GOLD analysis project Ga0065711, IMG submission 59098) | Hoatzin crop microbial communities from Cojedes, Venezuela - Epithelial fraction 12 v2 (version 2) | ecosystem: Host-associated > Birds > Digestive system > Esophagus > Crop | place...
GGGGGGGGGGGGGGATTGAATTTTGACATCACCCAGTGCTTTGGACCATCCATGCCCCATGTATCCCCATTACCACCCACCACCATTCAGAGATTGCTTCATATGCTGAACATTTAGCTACTAGTAAGTAGCTCTTTCTTTTGGCCTTAATAAAATTAAGTGATAGAAGTGAAGTGTCATCTCTTATTTAGCCTTTTTTGTTAAGGCCATAACAAAAACAAAAATCAAATGGTTTGGCATTTTCTCTTCATATGATTACATTTTCTTGCCTTCTTTCAAGAGGAAGCTTCAAGTTGTGAAACCTGCTGTGTTTTGGGGGTGTGTTTTGGGGGTGTTTTTGTTTTGTTTTTTACAGTACGAATTTGGACTACTACAGTCATATGCCAATCTTGTCCATTTTTTGAATAACTACTACTGCAATGTCCCTATACCTCAAAAGAGATTTTCACAGTTAGATATAATATTTATTTCTGTCTTCTACATTAATTGGTGCAATAAACCAAATATTCAAACTATTCTACCAGACTTCCAGTACTGCAAGTATCCAGGATCACCAGTCTATGCTTGTTTCCCTGCTATCGCCTACTACTTTAATTAGGTGGAAAATATTCACCTCCTTGCTTCTGTGGATGGAACAAAGTAGTAGTCTGCTTCTGAAGAAGTATGATCTGTGCTCTTGCACATGGAGTAGCTTCAATTACTAGCTGCTAGACTGATAGTTGCCTCTGTAAAGCACATCCCTTTATCTCATCAGATGAGGTTACAGAGGAGTAATGTTTACGGCCTTCGCAAAGTTTACATGTTGGTGCAAGTGCTACTTTGCCTTGCTCTGGAATGGACTTGGAAAACAGGAAAATAAACACAGTGAAGGAGAACCCCTCGGGGAGGGGGGACAGATAGACCTAAGAATTCTATAAAGAGGAGGCTCTCTTTTGCAGAGAAGATTCAGAACTGCTTTCATGTATTTGTAATCTTTGACTGCTTCTCTTAAAGCTGTTTATATATTAGTCCTCACAGGCTATCTAAGGTTTAAATTATCAGTACTTTACACAACTGTGACAAATCTTTGTATTTGGTAATGAACTATTATGTTAGCTTAAAATCTTCTGGTGCCAAATATAGTAAGAGAAAGGACTGAGATGCTTGCATTTCTGCATATGATATGAAAACCAGGAGGATAAAGAATTTTACATTCTGAACTCTGGCAAACCGTCAAGCTTTTAGCAAGTCAGTTTTGTCATTTTCTCATTTGACAAAAATATGAATCTATGAACACCCCCATTTCTTAAACAGCATCCACCTCAATCTCTGCCTAGCATGTAAACATAAATGTCATTTTAAAAAAAGTTTGTGATGAAAGTGGCAACTACAGGCCTGTAAGCCTCACATTAGGCTAAGAGATAATATTTAGGCACATATTAGTATTAGACAGAGAGCACACAGAGAAAAATTACGAAGGATAGCATTTATTCCAGTGTCCGTTAATTCTCTCTGTTCAGAGCAAAGCTGCCATGGTTTCTATGAAGAGAATGCCTGCCTTGCAAACCTACTGAAGTTGACTGCAAGTGTTATCACACAGCTGATAAAATTAAGAATTCAATGAATTTTCATTTCAGGGTAACTGTCAACTGAAATTTCTAAAAGACATTTAACAAGATCTCTCCCAAAGTCTTTTAAAGAAACTAAACAGACAAAGTGTAAGAGTATAACATTGACTAAAGACAAAAAACAGCGTAGAAGAAACGGTCACAGAAGAACAGGCCTGTGTTGTAGGAACTGTGCTGTTCAACATATTTGTAAGTGACCTGGAAAAGGGAGTAAGCAATGAGGTGACCAAATTTCCTGACAGAACAAAGGTATTTAAATAAGGTAAAGGGGAATGACAAACTGAAAAACTGCAGAAATACCTGGAAATACTAGGTGTTTGAACAATAAAATAGCACCAGAAGTGTAAATGAAAGTTTTTTGCATGGAATAAAACAATCCACAGATTCACTCATCAGAAAGGCTCCAGAATCCTAGGGTTGTTGTAGATATTTTGATCAACTCAAGACTTACAGCATCAGTCAAAACAGAAAATATACATTTTAGGAAATCTAGAAAATTTTAGGAAGGAAGAGAGGAAAAATCCCTAAAATCTCATTTTCATGGTATGGTATAAATCTACAGTTTGCCCACAACTAGCATGATGCGAGCAGTTCTGGTTGACTCTCAAAATATATTACAACTGGAAAAATTTCAGAGAAGGGCAACAAGATTGACATCAGTTCCACAGATGAGAAGCAAATGAGTAGGCTGGGCTTCTGCAGCCTGAAACAGATGTAAATAACTGCGAGACACAATAGAGGTCAACAAAATCATGAGTGTTATGAAAAAGGTAAGGACGTATTAAGAGTATACTTCTGTTCCAATACATAAATTGGGGTGTCAAATGAAGCCAAACAGGTCTCAGAGTAAAAAATATAAGTGGTTGTGTATGCAACCCATGACAGACCTCAGGGACTCCTTGCCGAAGGCTACTGCGTGCACAAAAAGTTTATGTAGGTTAAAGGAAAGGCTGCACAGCTTCATGAGAGAGATGAACACGGATTTACCAAACAGATAAACCAGATCAGGTTCAGGAACAAAAAATATTCCTGATGCAAGGGAAAAAAAAAAAACAAAACAAAAAACAAAAACCAACACACTAAACCATTCCACGACTTCACTAAAACACTTATTCCATCAGTCAGCCATGCAGAACAAATGTTCCAGAAACCACATCCTCACACTACAGCCTCACTCAAATCTCCGCCCATTCAGAAAGGATCAGCTCATGTGCAAAGAAAAGTATTTAAGTCAATGTGGCCCCTGTACTACACGCTTCTCCAGCTGGAACAGGGAAACAGCATTTCTCTCTTTTTCACACCTGAAATGCACATCTTGTTGTAAGTTACGCATCAGATGATGTGCTTTTTCCTTCCAGACTGTCCTTACTCTTCCATGTCTCCTCTTTATATGCTCTCGGTAATTTTAAATCTCCAGTAAGTTGCTGAGAGCTGCACAGTACAAAAGTCTGATCTTCCATAATGATACTCTCACTCTTATATTTCTCTGAAAGGTAAACATACAAAGGAAATTCTGGTTTATATAGCATTTGCAAGTAGTAAATGAGGTCAAGTCTCTATGCAGTAATAAAAAAATTTAATGATTTGGGAATTACAGGAGCTATTAAATAGCTCCTTTCACAGATGAAAACTGTGCGTAAAAATCAGAACCTAAGATATGGCAAGAGAAAAAGCATCTGTGAAAACCTTTAAAAGTTTCACCTAGGTACTGCACAGGGAGGCAGAACCGGTGAGGCAAATTATCTGATTAGCTTACACCTCAGACCTTGAGTCAGTACAGTTCATCTCCAAGGCACAGAAAAGAACTGCAATGAGGTATCAGAACAGATGTTTACAGTTGAACTGGGACCAAAAGCAATGATCATACGCATTTAGATTCTGTATTTCTGTAAAAGATTCAAAATTGTATCTGAATGAGCATCTCCAAATTTTGCATCCCCAATGCAAATGCAAATCTATGTTTACAGATTTGCGACACTGGAATTTGGGAGATAACACTTGATCTAGAAACCAGAAATAAGATCTTTAACTACCTAGGGATGCCAAATGGGTACGAGGTCACCAAAATGCCCGTGAGCCAACCATGCTTTGACAATAATTTTCTGCACTGCTCTAATCTACTTTAAGAGAAGAACATTTGTCCATGTCAGGGAAGTGCTGGTAGAATAACTGCCACATAGGTGTATAAAGGCACAGAAAAGTGGAGAGTCCCTCTCCCAAGAGTCCCAAAGCCTAAGAGTGCAATTAAAATAAAAATTATAATCAAAAAATTCCCAAGGCCCACAGATAAGATAAAGCTAGAGCAAATTCAGCAGGAAAAAATGAAATACCAGAAGTATAATTTTTTTCCATTATTTCCTTTCTCTTGCTTCATGCTTTTACCCTTTGTCTCCTTATTCCCCAGCTGAGATTTCTGCTTTCTTTCTGTGCCGTATTCTCTGAGACTTAGATTTAATTTCACAGATATTTTCTCAAAGAAAACAACAAATGAAACATTTATTACATTCTGTAAAATATTCTTCAGCTTCTAAACCAAATGCTCAGGGACACTGCTAAATTGTAGGTGCCAGAATCAGACTTTTCAGGGTTGCTTTAGATCACTTGCAGACTGAACCAGATCTTACAGTTACTGGACTTTCCTTGGTCCTCATGGTTATTATGAATTTACTTTTTACTCTATGTAGATTCTGTATTTGCTGAATGCATATACCTATATGCCATGGAAGTTAGTCACAGACACCGTATCTACCCATAGGCCAACAGTTTATTCCTGAAAAAGCTTTCCACTAAGAAAATTGAAGGAATCCTTTAATGAGAAAATATGACAAAGAAAATCTGCTCTTGAGTTAACATTTTTTTAGGACAAGTTTCAACTAGGAGGAGAATTTAAAGGAGGACTTATAAAATACATGGTGGGTGGGGCAGGTTACAATAGAGCTGTTGGCACAAAGCTATCCAAGGCATTATAAACACAATGCTAAAATAATAGGATCTCTTGAATGGGAAACCACAACCGCTGAATTTGAAAGACTTTGTTTTACTTTCATGTGAAGACTTGTTGATATCACCATTAAATGCAAACATCACAGTCCTTTCCATATTTCAACGCGCTGCAATCTTGAATACAAACACAGAGACAAAAAAATACAAACAGCATTAAATATATTCAAAATTGAGAAGTGTTTAAAGAGGTGTCAGACTAGGCAATCCTGTTCCTGCCTGAATGACTGACCATGACATGCTCTGAGGCTGCACTAAAATGACAAAAAATAGCGCTTTCTTTGCATCTATGCTGCAATGCTCAAATTCATGTGTTTGTTAATTGCTCAAGAGCAATTTTATTCCGATAAAACTAAAGGTCCTACTTGTAACTGATTATGCTGCAAGAATGTGTTACAGCTTCAGAATTAGAGAAATATGATCACTGGAAAATAGACATATATTTATAGTATGCTTCCATGGTATGGTTCCAGAAATATCTTCTGCCTTTTGAAAAAAAAACCCTGACTGTTGTCTGTGCAAGTTAAGGGAGGAAAGAAAGGAGGGTTGACTGGTTGAGCTTGGTTTTCCATATTGACTTGTAAGTCTCAGTCTTCAAGCTTTTACAATTTATTTTGATGGGCTAGAAAAAAAACTATATGATGAAATAACTGGGAAATTTTAGAAGATTCTAAAATTTACCATCATTTAAATGCTGGACTTTTAAAAATGTGATTTATATGAAGTGTCAGAAAGAAATTCTCTAACAGCAAATGCTGATAGAACTTTAAGTTTCATATTTATGTTGTTGCACAGCTCTTTCTAACATTATGACCTCTGCACTACCACATTCAAGAAGGAGTTCTGTTGAAGTTTTTTTTTTCTTTGTAAAACATACGCTGGTTGGCATGAAGTTTTACAACACCCATTAAGTGAGGAATAACTCCGCTAAAGCCATTAGAAGCACAACATAAAACTGATTCAGTTTAGACTGTATATACACTGTCCCTAGCACAGCTCTCAGTCTTCAAAATCCAAAAGCTAATATGGTTTTCAAAGTTCCTTGCTCATACTACTTGGGGAATACTAACTAGAGTCCAGAGCGCACCACTGAGATGACTATACTGATGTTCATGATGTTGTTGCATCCTGGAGTTCCTTAGTTTTTGGAACAAGACCTGCTAAAACTAGCCAGGATGTAACAGGAAATCTGTTTTCAGGGGGCCTGACCTTCTCCCCATGCAAGGTTTTCCAGTTCACCTCATTACACTTCAAATTAGGCCCTACAGATTTTTGAATAGGAACCCAGACAGCTTCAATACTTCCTGCTGACTAGGTAACATGTGGGCGACAGCTGTAGAGGCAGGCAAAGTGGTAACATGATACACACATGCCAACGGCAGAACTGACTGAATTTTGGTTTCTTTGATCACGGGGAGGCGTACACAGCACCGGGCCTGCTGGCGACAGACGGAGTGCAGCTATCTCAAAGGGGAAAAAGGATTCTTGCCCGTGAGCTGGCGGGGCTCAGTGAGAGGGTTTTAAACTAGGTTCAAAGGGGGAAGGGGACATCGCCCAGCTCACTAGGGATGAGTCCAGGAGTGGCATGCCAGTGTCGGGGGTGAGATCGACAGCCCAGCTCAAGTGCGTCTACAGCAATGCACGTAGCATGGGCAATAAACAGGAGGAGCTGGAAGCCATTGCACAGCAGGACGGCTACAACATGGTCGCCATCACAGAAACGTGGTGAGACAACTCGCATGACTGGCATGCTGCAATGGATGGCTACAGACTCTTTAGGAAAGACAGGCCAACAAGGAGAGGTGGGGGAGTTGCTCTGTATGTAAGGGAGCAACTGGAATGCATTGAGCTTTGACTAGGGGCGAATGAAAAAGGAGTTGAGAGCTTATGGGTTACAATTAAGGGGCAGCCTCATATGGGTGATGTTATTGTGGGTGTGTACTACAGGTCACCTAACCAGAAGGAGGAAGTCGATGAGGCCTTCTACAAGCATCTGCAAGCAGCCTCATAGTCACAGGCCCTGGTTCTCATGGGGGACTTCAACCACCCTGACATCAGCTGGGAAGACCACACAGCTAGGCATTCGCAATCCAGGAGGTTCCTGCAGAGCATCAATGATAACTTTCTAATGCAAGTGGTGGAGGAACCAACAAAGAAAGGCACTCTGCTGGACCTCGTGTTAACAAACAAGGAGGGACTGGTTGAGGATGTGAAGGTCGGAGGTAGACTCGGCTGCAGCAACCATGAAATGGCGGAGTTCAGGATCCTGCGTGGAGGAAGCAGGGCGATAAGTAGGATCAAAACCTTGGACTTCAGCAGAGCTAACTTTGGCCTCTTCAAGGAGCTACATGGAGGAATCCCATGGGTCAGGGCTCTCGAAGGCAGGGGGGTCCAAGAGCGCTGGTTGCTGTTTAAACATCACTTCCTCCATGCTCAGGAGCGGTGCATCCCCCTGAGAACGAAATCTAGAAAAGGAGGCAAGAGACCTGCATGGTTGAACAAGGAGCTTCTAGCAGAGCTCATGTGGAAGAGAAAGGTCCATGAAATGTGGAAAGAGGGACAGGCCACTTAGGAAGAATACAGGAATGTTTTCAGTGCATGCAGAGATGCAACGAGGAAGGCCAAGGCCCACCTGAAACTGAAGCTGGCAAGGGATGTAAAAAGAACAAGAAGGGCTTCAAGTACATCAACAGCAAACGGAAGACTAGGGACAATGTGGGGCCACTGCTGAATGAGGTGGGTGTCTTGGTGATGGAGGATGCAGAGAAGGCAGAGCTACTGAATGCCTTCTTTGCTTCAGTCTTCAGTGCCAAGGCAGGCCCTCAGGAATCTCAGGCCCTGGAGGTAAGAGAGGAAGCCTACAGAGAGGATGACCTTCCCTTGGTTGAGGAGGACTGCATGAGGGATCGCTTAAGCAATCTGGACACACACAAATCCATGGGCCCTGATGAAATGCACCCACAAGTGCTGAGGGAGCTGGCAGATGTCATTGCTGAGCCACTCTCCATCATCTTTGAAAGGTCCTGGAGGACAGGAGAGGTGCCCAAGGACTGGAGAAAAGCCAATGTCACTCCAATCTTCAAAAAGGGCAAGAAGGAGGGCAAGAAGGGAGCCCAGAACTGGACACAGTGCTCCAGATGGGGCCTCACTAGAGCAGTGTAGAGGGGAAGGAGAGCCTCCCTCGACCTGCTGGCCACACTCCTCCTAATGCACCCCAGGATGCCATTGGCCTTCTCGGCAGCCAGGGCACACTGCAGGCTTATGGTCAACCTGTCGTCCACTAGGACACCCAGGTCCCTCTCCGCAGAGCTGCACTCCAGCAGGTCCACCGCAAGCCTGTACTGANGCATGGGGTTGTTCCTCCCCAGGTGCAGGACCCTGCACTTGCCCTTGTTGAACCTCATCANGTTCCTCTCTGCCCGACTTTCCAGCCTATCCAGGTCTCACTGAATGGCAGCACAGCCTTCCGATGTATCCACCACTCCTCCCAGTTTGGAGTCATCAGCAAAATTGCTGAGGGTACATTCTAAGTCTTCATCCAGGTCGTTGATGAGGAAGTTAAACAAGACTGGGCCCAGTACTGACCCCTGGGGCACACCACTAGTTACCGGCCTCCAACTAGACTCAGCGCCACTGATGGCAACTCTCTGAGTTCTGCCATTCAGCCAGTTCTCAGTCCGTCTCACTGACCACTCATCCAGCCCACACTTCCTGAGCTTCCCTAGGAGGATGTTATGGGAGATAGTGTCGAAAGCCTTGCTGAAGTTGAGGTAGACAACATCCACTGCTCTCCCCTCATCTACCCAGCCAGTCATGCCATTGTAGAAGGCTATCAGATGTTATGTTCCCAGATGTAGAAAATTAAGAAAATTTAAGTATTGGAGGAAAGGGCTTCAGGCAGAAGAAGAGTGCAAGAACAGTGCAATTGCTTGTATCAGGCTTCATTTACATAGTTACTGCATGCAAGGGGGACTACTCCACCTTTCTGTATCAGACTACACGTACACCTAGAATGTTGAGCTCACCAGAAGCAACTCTGAAAAGTTTTCCAAGCTCCCTTTCATCTTCCTCCTTTTTCTCCTCCCCCTTCCCATTTTCCAAATACCACAGAAAATGTCCACCAGAAGACAGAAAGTGTTCCCTAAATTTTTTACAAAGTTATAAAGCACTAGAAAGAATGCCTGTGGTAGCACAGCATTTTAATCCATCACTAGCCTGCCATATGTTTACTTACTCTTTTAAATATTTAACACATTTCTTTTCCAGTAACAATTGGTATCAATCACTCCCACTTTTCTAATGGTTTTCTCTATTTATTGTCTTTACATCTGGATGCCTTTGTGTATCAGAGGACGGTTGTAAAAACACTTCCACCGACAAATCACCATTCCCTTTAAAGAGGAACAGCCCAATGCTTGAAAACTGGTCTGCCAACAGAAACAGAGAGGAATCCACTTCATCCACAGCCACATGGTTGAAGTCATTTAGAAGATTGTGAAAACAGGAAATTCTATAATTTAATCTACTTTTGAAAACAATCCTGTTATTTTAGTTGTGTAGAGCAACTACAGCATGCCTCTCTGTAGTTTGCTGGTAAGTGGACGATGTTTAAAACTTCACCTGCATTGTTTTTATGCTTATGTAACTATTATAAACAAGTGTTCTTAATTTTGCCTGTAAATCAGAGCAAAAGATTACAGTGTACCAAGCCATGCCATCAAGTCAAATTCCTTCCATTAACAACGCTCCCTTCAACATAAAACCACCTTAAAATAAGAAAGGGCAAAGCCTTCCTTTTTTATTTGTGTTCAATTTCTTATTTTTCAGAAAATTGCTACAGTCCATAAAGTTTTAGTGTAGAAAACCTTATGGAAAATTTTCTCCATCTTGCTTATGAATAGACACAATGAAAACATGAATTCTAGCAAAGTCAGGAGGATGACACATGCATTGCTCAGCAAATACTTGCATATTACTTCAAGTATTTTGTTATTTTTGTGTGTGTGTCAGCTGTATCAATACAGCCATGGTACACAGGCACCTACAGCAGCTGTCCCAGACCTTACTTTCTCTAGATAATTGTTTCTAACAGAAAGACACAGGATCTTCATTATCAAGACTTCACTTACAGCTGAAAGCAATGACTTAGCCTCCCATGTCTCTTGCTTCAGCCACTTAAAATTTGCTGAAGGCCCTTCATTTTAACAGAGCTCACCCAAATCTTGTACCCAGAGGTCTTCTGAAAGCTCCTATATCCAGACAGTAACAAAAACTCAGCTACAGTGAATCCCCTCATCTTCTCAGGTTGTACCTCTCAGGAGCTGTGGCTCATCACAACGTTGCTACTGTCAGTACAGCTATACAAGTGACAGACTGTGTCAGGCAGAAACAGTATGCCACCATTTTATTACCAGCTGTCTGAAGATGGCGTAACATCAAGCAAGGCAGCAGGAACAGCACACTACATGTGACAGCATACTCAAGTTTATATCAGACATCATTTTTCAACTGATCAGTTAGTATCAGCTTGAACAGCATGATTTGATCCACTGGTTCATGCTAGATGTAGAAAACTATTCTGATTTGTGGATTGTTTCTCTCTTAGCTATCAGGTGTAACAAACAAATAAATAGAAATTGCAATGTGAAGAGTTATCGGGGTTCACAGTGTAACAAAAGAAAATAATTACTTCAAACAGCAGCACTATTTTTACTCCCACATTTTCACACTAGGTGTCCAGTTTTTACGCATGAAAACCCGAGACATTACAAGAGCAGCTCCCTAGATGCGCATGTAAATCTACCTGGAACAATCATAAAACAAGCAGGCACGTTCACAGAATGTAACGGGTAACCTACTTTATAACACAGAGTAGCAAAAGTTTTGGAAAGAAACAGGCCTTAAAGTTAATCAACGGTTGGGACTTTTTAAAAATAAATGCGGACGGAGAGTACAACAGCTTTCTGTATTAACTTTTGTTCTTCCCCCCCCCTTTCACTCATTTTAAAAGCTGTCAATTTAATGAACCAAAGTGAAGTAAATGGTAGCAGACATGGAAATCTGAGCTGCAACGGCATGCTCAAAACAGGCTTGATTGCTGGCAAACAGAGATCTGTCCACTCCACATCTGGCTCATTTTGATCCTTCAAGTTTAGCCGCCAAATGACTATGTCATTTGGATTTAAGAGACGGAGGCATGAGGGAGACCCGATATCATCATCCCAAATGGTCTGGGTCTTGCCCTGTGCTTAAAGCAGTCATTTTAAGGCCAGCAAGAGTGAAAGAAGCTGTGCTGCTCCCAGGAAAATCTGACTTCATAAAAAGTTACAGAAACCCAAAGTTCTAACAGTTATTGGCATGCTGAGAGATGGAAGAAAATGCATATGTGTGGCACGCTCACAGGCACATTATAAATTTCTACAAATGGACTTATCAACAGTGCTGACCACTTTTAACCCTGTACTTCCATGCCTGCAACTTCTAGCTTTAATCCTGTAACAATAAATCCATCTAGTTACAGAGTCATTTTAAAGTCCTTTTGATTAAGCACTCAAAAAAACCCCATAGTCTTAGAAAACATTGTCCCCCCTTGTATCTTTTTCTTTATCAATTTTTAGCTGAAGCAAAATGCCTGAAAAAGTCCATAGCTGTTACAGAACATATATATTTATATGTTTTGAAGAATGTCATGGAGTATGCTTAGACTTTTACTGAAAAGTGGGTCCTCTATTTTATGCTGTGTATTACACCAGGCAAACATTGGATCCTTCTGAAGGACACTCCAAAGATGGCAAGAGGCTGCCAGGATGCTGGTGGAAAGGTCCCCAGCAAAGGTAAAAATTTCATAAAGCCAGCTGCGCTCATGCAGATTTAAACCCACCTATCAAGCATACATTAAGGCTTCTCGAACATCTTTAATAGAACAAATGCTTTACACTCCAAAACTTGGGCTCTTGCTGACAGGGGGGATTTCACAGCAGTTAAGCTCCTGTACAACTTCCTCCACATGGTCCATTTACCTAAGCACAAAGGGGAATTTGGCCACAAGGAAATCAGAGAAATACAAAGAAACTGCAACAACAGATCTCTGGCTTTTGGAGGAGAATAAATTAAGTAGTACACACACATCAAGTCTATTGTTCTAGTAGGAAAGTATCACAGTGAGTGTTTTCTGCACCAGGCATCTAACTCAAGTGACCATAAACAGCTGGATACTTTTGGTCAACTTGGGATGGCTCTTGAGCAGCTCCAAACAGCAACAAGAAGCATGGGAGCTTCCACCCTGCTATAGCATAGCCACACATCAGTACCTAAGTGACTCAACACAGAGCCTGCCAGCATCAACGCTGGAGATTTCAGCGTCCCATTCTGTTAGGCTCTTGCATAGATGGGTACCAAAGCTGCTGGGAGTGCCTGCAAGCTTGAGGCCACAAGAGCGGCTGTGGAGCTGCAGGGTGGAAGCCCCTCTCCCGGCCATGGCTGTCCCAGCTGTGGCTGCCCCAGCATGGCCAACTACTCGTCCACAGTCACCTGGGACCCTCGGCTCTGACATTGGGCTTCAAAGTCTCTCCTGAAGACACAGCTCTTTTGTGGCCTGCACGCAGCTTGCTTATTTGCCCTATCTTCTCAAGTGCAGACTGCTGTGCTGGACGGATCAGTTAGGTCATTGAATCCTACATTATAAGGCTGGGAATGGAACAAGCTTGCTTCCCATAACCTACTTTGCAAAATCATGCTTTCTATTATGTTTTCTGAATTACCCATAACTTCAGCTGTATGCTTGCTGGGCAACACAAATGCTCTATTTCAAAAGAACTTGACGTTTTTCTAATAGAGTTATTAGGCATTAAAAACAACATTTGTAAAAGCAGTATGTGGTCAGTTGATTTTACAGACTCCAAAATCATCACAAGATCTTCTTAAAAACGCAGTTAAAAACAGTCTGAATAGAAGTCGGAACCGATATTGACATCTTCAGACTTCAGTATAATTCAGTCCTATTTAATTCTTAAATTCCTTATTGAGCAATGAGTGACTTTTAGAGAAGCCAATTTCAAACATGAAGTCACTCTTTCAGACAAAAAAAAAAAAAGTAATAAGCATGGGATAAAGTTGTTTCTCAAGAATTACCAAATTAGACTTGATTTAATGGTCTAGGCTTAACTATGCCTAGTTATTTTTCACCTGTCTGAAAGTATTCTAGAAACTCTGGCAGCAACGGAAATCTTCATTTTCTCCATAAACAAGTTAATTACAGCAATAACTATAAAAATAGTCAGACTACTTAATGTGGTACATTGCCTACAGGAATTATAGACAAAATAAAACATGGTCTCTCTATGGTCCGATCATACAAAAGCAACAACAAATAACAAATGACTGAGCCTTGCAAAAGACAAAACGATCAGCTAGTTTGATGAAAATTCTTTTTAATTTCTGAGTTGTAGGCGATAAATTTGAGGAAGGCATTTGTTTATGCCAGAGGAGGAAAAAAAACCCAACTATTTTAATTTTAATTATTTTAAATTAGTATCTTGAGATCCATTGTCTTGTGGTAGTGAAATTAAACTCTCAGGTAAGTATGCAAGTTATCATTCATTAATAAGTCATTCTCAGTTCATCTCATTGACAATTTTGAGTGTTTCATATAGAGGAGAACAATTTTATGAGAACTAGAGACACACTTCACTAGATCAATGGTCAGGACACCGCAAAACGAGGGTCTCCAATTCTGATTCACTTTAGCCTGACAGATCAGAGATTTTGAACTAAAAAGAAGCCAGAAGTTTTAGGTCCAGCCCAACACCTGTGGAACAAGAATCACTGAGGCTTGTTCCAAAAAAGTCCCCAGAAACCATCCCAAAAGCACCACAGACTCCTTTAATATCTGGTTAAAGAAAAAAGGAAAGAAAAAAAAAAGAAAAAAACAGCAACAAAACTTAAGGCCTTATGCATGAAAACAAAAGCCTTAAAATAAAGACCTTAGGCAGAGCGAGAAATCAAAGACAGGGCCATTTCTAGGACAGCGAAAATTGGCACAAAATCTACTGAGGGGACATACACAGGTAGTCCAAGGAAGGGGTTGCCTCTAGAAAGTCCAAGAAGAGGAGGGAAATACACGATGTACAACTTCAGCCTGAGTTCAAAGGCAATCTTGACTGTAACTTTGACAGACAGTTTATCACTTTTTTTGCTCATTCAGCCAGGCACCTCAGAAGCTGCTCACTACGATACTCTGCTGAAATTCCAAATCCAGTCCATCCTTAGGGGAAGACCAAAAAAGCTCACCAAGCTACAGAATGGGAGTAAAAGTCAGATCAAGCACCAAAGGAGAACAGGGAAATTTTCTTCCTGGTTCCCTCGGGTGATCAGCGAAACTTCTGAAGTGCAGAATCAAATCAACACAGCTCAGAAAACTACGACAGGAAGAGACCTCCCTTCAAGATGAATTTAGTGTCTCGCTGGGGATACTGCTATCACACTCCCCCATTTTTAGGCCTAAGATGACCCAAACTCTGTTCTATAATCCTTTCTACTTACCCTCCACATCCCCCCCATATTCCAGCTAGACTGGGTTCCTCACTTCCACTGCAATACTGGGAACGGTATCTTAGAATTTCGTTGCCTGGACAGCAGGAAGCTTCTTCTAGTTTCTGGTTTAAACTTTTCCCTATCAACTAATATCTTCTAAATAAGTGTTATCCACTCCTGCAAGAATCTTTCTACATAAAACAATCGTTTGTCCTCTCAAGGAACGTTTTGTCCACTAAATAGTAGATTACTCTAGAAAATAATCCAAATTCCCAGTCTCTCCTAACTGGCCTTCCCCATATTACTTCTAGTTCATTTCTGATGAAGACGACTGAGGCAACAGAGAAGGCAATGGTAACACCGGTAGACGAAAGTGCCCGAAGCACCATTCCTTCCTGTATTTTATCCTAGTGAAGCCACCATCCAGCCAATCGATACAGCCAGCGCTCTCTCCCACCATGTGCCCTAACTCCTGTGCCCTTGATTTGAAACATCTCAGACCACATAAAAAAAATTCATTTCAAACAAGATATTTTTATGCTATGTCCTTGTCAATAAGGAAAAAAATCCTTTCATCTGAATCTGTTTTGTTTTTGGTTTTTTTTTGTAATTCAACTTCAGCTTTTACTAGCCAACTGTTAAACTCTACCCACAGCCTTAATATGGAATTATTTTTTCAGTCACTACTTACTCATCACGGTGATGAGTTTCTAACTTTACTGTTGGCACAGTGAAGATAAACCTTGTCCTTAAATTCTTGCCTCTAGATCACAGATTTTTTTTTTAAATCCCCTTTTTAGGCATCTGCAGTATTTAAAAAAAATGTTATAGCTATATCACTATGCATTGACTTTTCACCTGAGAGACACAGACATATTAATATATCATTAGTTTATATCTCATCCTACATGCAAATACATGGAAGCACTTGGCTTCAGAAAAGCACGCTTTAGGCACAATAATGGATACACTGGTGTCCAGTTTTCCAGTCAAATGAATTTACATCTCTGCTACGCTCCAATCCTGCTGGACATAAAACACAGCATTTTAAAGAAAGATTTAACTTTTTTTTCCAGTATACTTTGGACAAGTTTTGAGCAAAAGCATTATCTCCAAATACCTAAGCTTGCACATCCATATTTAAGTCTCAAGGATACATGCACACACTGTATATATTCTTACAATAATTTCCTTTGTTTGACTGAAGTCAACAAAAGCTCCACCTCACAACTTTACATGTACAGATTGTTACAATTCATGCTTCTGAATGTATTCAAAATTAGCTTTTCAGCTTCACTATAGGGAACATGGAGTTTTGTTAGCAAAGTGAGAATGCAAGCTATGTAAAATAATTTGACCCCAAAACCACTTATATTTCCTCCTCATTACTGCTGTTAGAAATAATCTCCAGATATTATAATCAGTCTTAAAGAGGAAATCTACAGAATAATTCAAATCAGAGTGCAATTATTTTATCCCTAGTTCTCCAACTTCCAGATATAATATGAAGATGAATTTGGCCATCCAGCAATATACATATAAAATTAACAAAAATATAGACAAGTATTTTTTTCCTGGGGAAAGGGGGGTGACAGTGTTAGAGGAAAGCAGGGGAATGGAGTAAGCAGAAAAAAAATATCCAAAACGTACAATTTTTGATCAAGGTAGCAAGTGACAGCACCAAAAGCCAACACACTAGTTTCAATTCAGATTTCAGGGTGTTATTTACATGCTGGTCAAAACTGCATTTGGCACCCATATTTTAATACTTGGGTATTTTAAAACCTTTTCATTTCAACTTCATAAATGAGCTGATTTTTCCTTGGCAATAAAACCATATTATTGTCAAGTTAGGTCACTTAGCAAAGCACCTGAACCACTGTCAGAGTTCCTGATTTTTTATTCTCAGTCAAGTCATTCCATTTCCTCTTCCTTTAGAAAATTCTAGATTTTTAAGTGATGAAAATGAAGTTGTTATTGCTTTATCAAGATATCAAGACTACATCTAAGTCAAAATTCAACCCTCAGAAGAACTTGGGATAAAAAAAAAGAACTTGCTTTTTAAAAAAAAGGGGGGAGAGAAAAGAAAAAAAAAGGCAAACAGTGGCTTTATGAAATCAGAGTTTATACCTGAACAACTTTCAGTTAAGGGCTTCTAGAGCCCTTAGAAGGCCAAAATGGTAACTTGCCAATCGTGGCTACATAGGTGATGAACTGGGCCTGTCTTTCAAATGTAATAGTTTATTTTAAGCTAGACATTAAGAGTAACTGGAGTTTGACTTCCCACGTAAAACACTTATTCATTTCTAAGTACCACCTCCTCCAGAAGAGACAATTTCAAGTTTAGCAGAATGATTTACTGATGGCTTAAAACTTAACTCAGCACTCCCTTCTCGACCTCCTGCCATGTTCATGGATTCAGTGACCTCAGCCTCTCAGCCAAGGTCACAAAACATGTAGTGATCTCTGAAGCATTGTTAAAAAACCCTCCAAATTTGGTACCTCCAAACTAGATTCTCTTAGGTCAGAACTGGAGTTGAATGCACTCATGAAATAAAAAGGCATGACTTTGAAAGCCAGCATGGATGACTGCTGGCATAGCACAGTCCCTTATGAATCCAGCTGAGGACAACAGCAAGTTATAAGTAATTTCAGCACAGAAATAGTTTTACAGAATTATGAGATTTTTAAAATAATAGTATATTAAAAAAATAAAACACTCACTGCCAGACTGATCAGCTTTTGCAAACATAACTTCATTCAGTCTCTTGTACAATCTAGAAAGCAAGTGACATCAACATCAAGATAGTCCAAGACACAGCCAACAGACCACATCCACATTCCTCCTTTTCTCTCTACTGAATCTTTTGTAGGGCACTAGTGTGTCATCCACATTTCCACTAACGATTCTTTAAGAGACAGGAAAAACCGGTCGCTGTTCCATTGGCAATAACTGATTGTTTTGGGGGACTTAACCACAATGGGGAGAAACCAAGAACATTGTCATCCTGTACACTGTGTCCAAACATCCTGAACATTTCTAACATGTAGAAATAATATGGGCTAACACTTCGCCCTTCAAAAACTGAATTCTTTAGTTGAGTTCGTTATTGAAAAATACTCCTATTGTATGGAGCACTCCTACAGATGTTTTGGTGTAGATTGAAATAAGGTAGATGAACCAAACGAAAATCTGAGCATACCACACCTTGTCCTAAGCCTGTATCCATATCCCACCTCTTCTTGCTGATTCCTGCTCCTTTCAGAATAAAGTAAACTTCAAAACCAGAAAAACTCCCCATCAGCGTAACAGACAGATTAGCCTAGTAGTCATGGATATAGGCTGGTCCACCATTAGGAGTCCCATTTCTCACATATTCACCAAAAGAGACACAGATATCTTTGAAGTCCAAACCTGCATGCATTCCCCCAACTCCATCCCTACAGGAATTTCTTGTTCAGGCCCCTTACAAATTGCTCCTGCTGTTCATAACAGTACACATTTCATCCACCTGTCCATTTACCATTTCCTTTGGCGATACAGTGCAGCAATAAAGTCCACTTCCTGCCCTTGATTCTGCAAAAAACTGGTGGACACTTTTTTTTTAAAAAAAAACTAGGCACCTACCTGTATTATAAGCAGCTCTGCAGAACTAAGACAAACTAAAGCCACAGTAAAATGATGGCTAAAAATGTTTCATTGTAATACAGAAGGCTACCAAAGCCTTAGTAATCTTAGTACAAGTCAAACACAGTTTATCTGGGGCCGAGTATAGAATTGCAGTTTCCAGAGAATGAAGTCCAGAAGAGACTGCCTTCTGTGACAGCCCAGTTTTCTCCTGACGTACTTGACCTGACCCCACTGATATAGCACTGTGCTCATGGAGAATAGCAAAAGGGAGAAGAAGCAAATTTTTTGCATAATGGATCATGAACTGAGATGAGGCTTTTCCTCTCTGCGCACTGCAATAATTCCTTGGCACCGGGGGCAAGGGGCTGGAAATCAGTAATAAAGTGCCTCCTTGAGAAGAAACAGAAGAAACATACCTCTTCCTGAATCTGATAACAAGAAGCATCAGCCTATTCACGATTCCTGTTATGTTTTGCAGAGCAGTCATCCTTCTCCAAGTTTTCGAACTCAGATACAGCATCCTTTCTTTTGTTTTCTGCCTGCCTCTCCCCTTTTTCTCAATACAGCAACACGTATAAGCATATGGGCAAAAGGGCCTAACGGAAAGACTGGACTTGAAAGAGCCAAGTTGCTGTCTCAGCTCTACTTTTTAGTTGCTTAATCCCAGGCAACGTTTTGTCCTTGACCAAAATTTTTCACTTGCAAAGTATAGATAACTTTCCTAATCTGCATTATATTTGATATCTATCTTTACAAGTCAAATTAATTAACCTGGCTTTGTATAAATCTTCAGGACAGGGTCTGCATTGAGTGATGGGTGAAATTTCATGTAGGGACATATTACAGCAGACATAAAACTACCTAAGAAATTTCACCCATGGATCAACCGCAATTAACTTTTTCTTTGCAAGTAACATGATCACACTGATTTCATACATACAAATTTACATCAACAATGACAAGGAACAAATTAAGAGAATTTTAATTCAGATATTACTAAGTAGCAAATTAGTGGGAAGAAATTCAAATTACTGTGAAGAAAGATCGCAGACATCTGAACCATTCCCAGCATGAGTTCTAGCTTGTTTGTTTTGTTTCTTTTATTCTGCTAATGAACATAACATGAGATGCTTTGTTTAACATTCTCCTAAGTACTCAAATTATTCTCCCGCTTCTCATGAATTTCCTAAGGGAGACTCAGAGATGAATCAAAGAGTGAAAAGTAGTACTGTGGCACAATAAATTACCATCTGAGACTACCTTTATATTAGTTCCAGTAAAACCATTTACCACTTGATTTTCAGCTATATAAACTGCCTCTAGACATTTTCTTGTACAGAAAAACCTATGCTTCCTTTAATACTACAGGTTTTATCCTTACATAAAGTTTGTTCACATTAGTTTGTCTTCACTGCTTTAGTGGCAGCCAGTGTCCGTTTTGCGACACACCGGTCTCTCTCTATTCGGTTTGTCTGATGTAATAAAAAGAAATATGTACATTAAAGAAATTAAGTCTTCTAACTCAGAAGCACATTCATGTTATACTTGATTCCTAAAGCACCATGAATGTGCTACAAGACTACCCTTCCAAACAAGAAAAGGCAAAATCTTTATTTGCTTAAAATGGATGGCCACAACTCAAACCCGATGTCACCCAGATGCAAAACCAGATGTTTCAACATTAACACACAGAAGCAGAATGTTGGAATGAGCCCATGGCTCTCCTAGGTGAAGGGAAGTACCGCTCTCTGTATTGGTATAAAAACACAGTAAGCTTAAAGCAAGGTTCAACATCCAGCAGCAGCAGTAATGAAGACGCCTCTGTCTGGTGAAGTTGCTTGGTCTGCCTTCCTCGCTTTCTCCTCCAAAGCTGAAAGGCCATACTACAAGTTGCCTTATTTTCTCTCACTGTATAACCACAATATTGCACCAGTATTGCTGAGGAGAAAGACGACAGCCAGGAATTCCTATTTAAGAATTAATTTTCTGCTTGCTAATGATATTACAGTTTTCTTAAATGAAAGAACACTTTAACACGTTTAACACGTTTAACACATTTCTACTCAGAGCATTATTTACTGTTGATGTTCACTCCCAAAGTCACATTCGAGAATGGCTTGGGTTGTTGATGTTCTTGTTTTCTTCACAACTCATCTGCCTAACCTCTATTTAACTGCAACATTCATGTTCCTGATACTGAAATACAAAAACAAAATAAAAAAACAAGGAATAATTAATTGATTTTCATTCGAGATTCAAATCCTTTTTTTTTTTTTCCTGTAACAGACCACAACATTAGTCATCCTTTTCCACTGAAAAAGGTAATGTCTTCTCTTGCTGTCTCTTACTGTGTCAGTCCTAAGGGTTTTGGACACTTGGTTGATGAGATCAGTCTCAGGATCTTCTTTAATGCGAAAAAAAAAAAAAAAAAAATGGAACTTGACAATCATCTTGACCAACGAGCTACAGAGTTTTTCCAAAGCCTAGCCTGTACTTCTGGTGAAGTATTTCTTCCTTGGCTAAGAAGTCAGTCTTCACTTAGCCAGCAGCAAGCTGAGAGCAATTGTCAGGGAATATGTCTGATTGCGCTTAGAAAACAAAAGATGTCTGAATCTCTTATTTCAAGCATAAATCAAGAAAACGCATAGTTTCAGATCTGTAGTTATTCTAGGGTTTTGTTTCCATTTCTAAATGAACAATTTTTCAATTGTGCCATTATTCTAATGAACACTTTTTATCGGAATGTGAATATTTTCTGTTGTCAGTTCTCCATGAAGACTCTTTGTAAGTGATAAACAATGACCAAATGTATACACACATAGTGACAGAAAGAAGGACTGAACTCAGAATCCTGTTTGACAGGGGTAGCTGGAGCTTCGTTACTAGCCCAGTAGCTGGGACTGAAAAAAAGAGAAAGAATTCATATGCAATTATGGATTTTTTTTTTAATGACACAAAACAGTGCTCGTTCTGTATTTTCTAGGCTCGCTCGCTATAGTAAGGCAGAGCTAAAAAATACTGGAGTGAAAGTTCCAACTAACAATTATAAACAATTAGACAAAAAATTGCCATTTTCATACCCTCCATGAAACCAGCTGCAATTCTCACTTCATGCTTGCTACAGTACCCCATTTATTAATACATACAAATGTAAGCTACAACTTAAGTTTTCACTGGGTAATGTTGTTTCTTCCCTTCTGTTTATCTGAGAAATAATGAGGGCCTCCACACACCTTTGTTCATACCTATGAGGCATCTACCAATACAGCCTATTGAGTATTCAGAAACAACAGTAATTAACTGTACTGTGTTTGGAATAAGTGTCTGCCTTCATGGGTCAGGCAGAAGACAAACAATGGTGATCATTTTGCATAAATAATAAGACTAATACAAATACATGAAAAATTAAAAAAAAAATCTGCTGCTTTGAATATGACCTTTGGAGGGTAAATGCCATCAAGTCTATATAATTTGCCCTCACATACTTGGTTAAAGTACTTGATTGAATTGATTCAAACATTGTTTTTGCTAAACTCTTGGATAAGGGCTTCACTTCCATCAGAGGAATATGCTTATTTTATTTAGGTTTTCAGTATACAGGTCCTGTTAAGGTTATTTTGTATATTTCCTCATCTTGGAAGAACAAAATCAGACTGCACATAGCACAAACTGAGAATTCATACTATTTATGGATTTGGGTCTCAAACTTTGAAGATTTTGCTTTACTCAAGTGATTTACGTCTGCCTTAGCCAAGCTCCTCCTGAAGGCTGCCAGACTGCTGTGCTCTGTTCCACAGTGTTGGCCCTACGCTCTCAAGCTTCTGCATACGGGGGAGAGGGAAGAGGAGAAAGCTTTTTATTCCTTAGCTGAAGTGGGACAAAGCAATTGCTGCTGATTTTGGATTCTCAACTATCTTAAGACTTCCCTCAGCACTCCACCAACAGAAAATCAAAACTGAAGACTACCTCTTCAGAGACATGGTGGCTAAAAAAAGTTATTAGTGTGACTAGTTTCAAGAAGTGGAAATTTTTTTAACCTAGTCTATACAATTTTGTGCTTTAGTTTCCATAACAGTAGAGCATTCTCTGGATCAGACTGACCAAGTATCAGAAGTACCATATTACACAGAAAAATTTTACTACATCTAGTTTTCTTTACAGACTCTGCTTATATATGGCTTCCAAGAAATTTTTCTATTTTTTAAACACAGCCTTCATTCTCTATTATCAAGTGATCCACAGTCAGCTTTGTTAGATTGTGATCAGTCTTCCACCCACTGATTTACTATATAGCTAGCCCCTAGGTAATGGAATCAGCTTTTGTAGCTCATTATTGTTGTAACACATGGACAGATTTAAGCAATTTTCACAGCATGTTGATAAACAGCTCCTTAAACCCAGATCGATAGCACCGCAAGACTGCTTTCTTGCCACAAGTTATATGAAGAAAGAAAACAAAGGAAAGCCGTGGTTTAATGATACAGCTGGACTGTAGGGATTCCAGTAAAAGGTATTGCAATAAAAGATGTCCCAACGACACCATGTTCACCATGAACTGCTTGCAGTAATGAAGGGAGAGACTGCAGCTTATTGATGTCAAAACGTTAGTGAGGTTAGATATTATTTTTTCTTCCCATAACTGACACAAAAGGCAAGAAGGCTTATAATAAGTTTCATTTTGTTTGCTGTGGCTAATTTGACAAGAATTCATTGCATGCTCAAGCCCAGTCAGACCAAATCTGTACTGCTACCTGGTCCATTACTACTTGGGCCTAAGAAATATAGATAATACAACTGGAAGACAAAGTTTCCATTAAAAATAAAAGGGGGGGATTTTTTTTTTTTTTGCTGTTGCTTTCCATTGCATTTCAACTTCCTTTTCACATTTATTCTGAATCCCATGGTTTGAAGTTTAGCACAGCACTGTTGCCGCTGTCTTCCTGCCATCGCTCACCTTGATTTTAGGATGAGCCTTCACATTTACTCTAGACAATGAGACAAACTCCTTTTGAGCCAAACAACAGCCCTAAGAGAAGGGGCAAAAGCAGCTTCGGTTACACGTGACTTTCAATTGCACACCTTTGCAATGCAGTTTGAAGTACCAGCTTCAAAAGGCTGCTGCTTTTGAACGGATCTAGCTGTAGGCTCTTCAAGCTTAATAGACTAGTTTAATTATCTGCTCCTTAACAACTGTGTTGTTTCTACAAAGTCAGCCCTTGTAATGTGCTGCTCCCAGGCTCTGGGAGGCTGGCTCGCTCCAATGCCACGTGATTGCTGCAGTTGTACAAGTTGCAGCTTGGCCAGGAGCTTGCCTTTCCAAGAGGGCTCTGTTTTGGTTTCTGACACAGGCAGGATCTCATGGGAGGCGTGATCACAATTTACAGACCAACCAAACTGCCTGGGACTATGGCATAAGTGTTAACTTGCAAGTGGTACAGGCATAAGAAAGATGAAGAAAGGTTTTCTTCATTCTCTTCTGTAAAGTCAAAAATGCACACAATGAAGCAGAGTTTTTAATGAGAAATGCCAGTGGGGCTTGAAGTGAAACACTAGTGCCTTTTATTTCTTCTTCTTTCAGGTTTGCACTTCAGAGAGTCAAATGCAGTTTCCTTGACCAGTTTGCCTTCACTAGACTAGAATAATCCCTTCAGTAACCATCCTAGTCACACGCTCCATTAGAAAAAGTTGATTACTTGTATTCAAGTAGCAAAATCCCAGGATTCATATCCTGCCTATGGCAGAGGGGCTAGAATTAGAGGATCTTTAAGATCCCTTCCAACATAAACCATTCTATGATAGTATCTATAGTAAAGTAAGAAGAGATGCCCTTCAGAGAAAAGGAGGAACAGAAGCATACGGTATTCTGCTTAATCACCAGAAAGGGTTTTGGTTTCTTAAGACCAAGCACACACTTCTGTTTCTACCTTTGTAGCTCCTAGCTTTAAAATGTGAAAGCTGACCCATTTGCAACAGCCCATTAATTACCGCTGTTCAAGGAGTCCCACTCTTTCAGCACTCGTAAAGAGAGGCTCCTGGAGGTCCCTTATCCGACATCCTCATCCCAAAATATTTGAACTGGCATCAGAGCAAACATAGGAAGATCCAGTCCTGCTGGCTCATTGCTTTTGCTTTCTTTTTAACCTAAACAAGTTTTATGGCACAGACACAAAAACAATTGAAGTGAGAGTGGCAGGGGCTGAAGCAAATCATCTGGACGAGGACAGAAGATAGAAATATTGGTGCTGTCAAGGATTCGACTCATTGGTACTGAGCACACTTTGGAAATCACACCCTTTCAAGAAAAGAAAGCATGACACCTCCCAGATGAAGTAATTCTGAAAATATGCACGAACTAATACACTATTTGTGTAGTACAGTATTTCTATTATGAGCTAAGCCAACAACCTAGGAATGAAATGTTTACACTAAAAAAAGTCAAACAAACAAAAAAAAGCTTTTAATCATAGCCACCCTCATCATGCAGGCTGCTTAAATTTACATCTGCAGGCAGCACAGGAATTTGAGAATAGTAGAGAAGACATTTTGTGTTATCTTCTTATCAATTGTACCTGAACTTTAATTGCATACTTAGGGCAGAGTTTTTCCTCCATACCTCTAACACAAACTTTCAGTTGCTTTCATCAAGGCAAGAAAGAATTAACAGAACAGCAGACACATGTAGCAAACTACCTGATTATTTTACATGGGAAAAATACTGAATACTGGAATGCTACTATATACTAGAATACTACTGAACACCGGAATAGCTATCTGTCGTTAGGGGAAGAGAGGGGAAAATCAAGAAGTCTGTTTGTACTTCCAATTTTCTGGATAGATCTAACCAGGATGAGATAAATTGATTTGAAAAAAACAAACAAACAAACAAACGAGTGCTGCAGTAGAATTAGTGATTTTTTTTTAGTGTATTAACAGCTAACTAGCACATCCTAGGCAACCACTTAAGCAGGAAATTCTTCTCTAAATGCAGTATAAACACAACTCTTGTTCTCCACATAGGATTTGCTATGGCAGGGAAAATAACTAAGCAGAGTGTCTTGTGACAGCTATAAATACTTATGAAAATAAATGGAGAACTGGATTTACTAGCACTAAAATAGACATAAAGGCCTTTTGGTTAGCTGCACTCGGAAAATATTTAGTGTTACTGCACCTGGCACTGACTACCCAAAAAAACTGGCAATTTGCAAAGACAAGATTTTATAGGGAAACACTAGCATCCCATTACAATAAACTACAAAGCACTGCATTTGGTAACAGCTTTTTAAATATGTAGCTCTGCTCCTTTAGATTACCAGCGGCAATGTGCAATCTAGTATGTCAGGCATCTCGAACAATGTCAGACAAGGCTGGCAAGATGAATAGAGGCTTTAATTCAATTAGTGTACCAGCACCTGATCAAACAAAGGTGTGTCCAGGCTGAATCAACTTCATATACTAAACCAGATGCATTTCCTAATTTTAAAACGTGTAAAGTTGGCATTTAAATATACCTAACCACTGAATAAAAAAAGTCTGTGAAAGTAACCTGAAAGATTTTTGTCAAATCTTCAAAGATGACGAAGGTTAGGCCTTGTCTAGTTCTGCTCGTATGTGGCAGCCACTGGGAAGATTTAAGGGTCTTGCCAAAGGAATGTGATTCTTTGTTTATTTATTTTTAAATTCCAGTGCTGAATGCGATATATGAAATGGCTCTTCTGACAGCATCAGCAGCTCAAACACACACTGGTACCATTAGAAATTCATTATCTATCTCTGCACGACCAGGAGCAGATTCTAACCACTAGAAGAAAAGAATTTTCAATGTGTTGATGTAAAAGCACAATTTAATTCCACACTTTTTTCTTTAAGGAAGGTAAGGATGTTGAAATTAGTGAAGATGGATACAACAAAATGGGTCAAGACAAAGTTCTATATAAGAATAAAGCAAAGAATGGGCAATACTGGACCTTCCTTTTACATTTGACTTGATCTTAAAGGTCTTTTCCAACCTAAATAATTCTACAATACCTGCCCTCCAAAAGTTTGAGGCTCATGGGCTGCTTGAGGGTAAAACCTTTTTCAACAGCACAAGTGTTTGGGTTGAATTCCTATACACAGTTCAGATTTAAAAGATAATATGTGTACACCTTAATATTTGATTAATCTAACACAACGTCATTGCATAAAAGAATGCCTATTATGAAACTATAAAGCAAAAAAAACCACAAGTACTTGGGAGTATAGCCCTAGAAAAAACTATAATATTTGTTATGACAGCATGAAGTTATGATAAAGTTACTTCTAGACTCTCCTTGTCAGGTGATGTTGGACCTTAAATGAATGGGAAAGTAAGAACAGTGGGAGAAGGATGTGTCTACTTACAGCAGGATTAAAGGACTTAAAAAATTATACCTTTTGTTGTCTTCACTTGATCTGAAGTATTTAGTATATTTTCCTTCTTGTTAATTTATCTACAAGTAATTACTGGATCAATATTGGAAACATCAGAGACACAATCCAATGGGCATTCACATCTGTTTTTCCATAACAGCTCTTTCCTTGATGATCTTGCTTAAAATGCATCATAGAATGGTTTGGGTTGGAAGGCACCTTACAGGTCATCTAGTTCAACTCCCCTGCCATGGGCAGGGACACTTTCCACTAGACCAGGTTGCTCAAAGCCCTGTCCAACCTGGCCTTGAACACTTCCAGGGAGAGGGCATCCACAACTTCTCTCTGGGCAACCTGTTCCAGTGCCTCACTGCTCTCACAGTGAAGAGTTTCTTCCCTATATCTAATCTAAATCTACCCTCTTTCAGTTTAAAGCTCTTACCCCTTGACCCATCATATGGGCCTTGTAAAAAGTCCCTCTCCGACTTTCTTGTAGGCCCCTTCAGGTACTGAAAGGCTGCAATAAGGTGTCCCTGCCGCCTTCCCTTCTCCGGGCTGAACAGCCCCAACTCTCTCAGCCTTTCCTCATAGGAGAGGTGTTCCAGCCCTTGGATCATTTTTGTGGCCCTCCTCTGGACCCACTCCAACAGGTTCATGTCTTCCTTGTGCAGAGGGCTCCAGAGCTGGACACAGGACTCCAGGTGGGGTCTCACCACAGTGGAGTAGAGGGGCAGAATTACCTTCCTTGACCCCCTGGAAATGCTGCTTTTCATGCAGCCATGGATATGGTTGGTCTTCTGGGCTGCAAGTGCACCCTGCCAGGTCCTGTTGAGTTTCTCACCAATCAGCACCCTCAGGTCCTTCTCCTCATGGCTGCTCTCAATCCATTGTCTGCCCAGCCTTTATTTGTGCTTGGGATGTCCTGCCCCTGTGCAGGACATTGCAGTTGGCCTTGTTGAACTTCATGAGCTTAGCACAGGCCCACCTCTCAAGCTGCCAAGGTCCCTCTAGAAGGCATGTCCCTCCAGCATGTCAACTACACCACATAGCTTGGTGTCATCAAACTGGCTGAGTGTGCACTCAATCCTGCTGTCCATTTCGCCAAAGATGTTAAACAGCACTGGTCCCAGTAATTACCCCTGAGAAGCACCACTCATCACTGGTCTCCACGTGGACATAAAGCCATAGATCGCAACTCTGAGTGCGACCATCCAGCCAATTCCTCATCTATCAAGCAGTCCATCTGTCAAATCCATGTCTCTCCAATTTAGAGACAAGGTTATTGTGTGGGACAGTGTCAAATGCTTTGCTCAAGTCCAGGTAGATGACACCAGTTGCTCTTCCCTTATCCACCAATGCAGTAACCCTGTCGTAGAAGGCCAGGAAAATTTGTCAGGCACAATTTTCCCTTAGTGAAACCACAAAAGCTTTGGACAAGTTAAAACTTCCCAATACAATCTGAAATGTATAGTCATTTCTGTCTCACTGTAGAAAGGTGTATATTAAAATATGTACCTTCCCTCTGCAATACAAATATATTTCAAGGAAAGAAAAGTGAAGAAATAAATCCTAATTCTCTGTCTTACCCCAAAGAATCAAGCAGAACTAACACCAACACCCCACATCTGCCCCAAAAAAACTAGACACCCTCACTTTTGAAAGAAATACAAGTCCAAATATCAAATGAGAGTTTAAAAAAAAGAGTTTTAAAGTGTCTTCCCATGACAAGACCAAATCAGACTTTGGTTTGGGCACATTACTTATAATAGCAACAGGATAACATTTGGAAATACATGTTGATTTCTAACTAAGTATTCATTGGAAATCTGCACCAAAGCCAGTCAGAATAAACTCCATCTTGATTTAACAAAGCACCTCACACTATGGAAGAGAAGTAAGCTAGTGAGCTTTGTCTTCCATTTCAATACCTTTCTGCTTGGCCATACAGATTAGAGCTTATATTTGCTGGATTTCCGTGGCTTTCTTTTTTTTTTTTAATGTAATCATTTACTGAAGTGCAAAGTAGGTACACAACACTACAAATCAACCTCTGCATACTTTCAAAACAAGTGCACATGAAATTCTGATTCAACAAAATATTAGGCCATAAATCTCATTTTAACCAAACAAAATCTATGGCATCTGTTTAGTCTAATTTATTCTTCCACTTAAATGCGAGTTGGAAGAGAAACAGGTTTATCTTTTCGTGTAATTATTCTGTTGACCTGAAAGTTTGAAGCTAATTGTGCAAAGTCTTGCAGTAATTACTTAGGATTAACAGACATTTCAATCCATCTGAGATACATTATGAAATAAATACTTGAACTGGCTTTAAAAATCATTTTAATTTTCTTGCCTTACAGCAGGCTACCAGTTTAAAGTTCTTAAGTAACCTGCAGAGATGGTCCCATTTCTTCAAGCAGAAATTTAAATTATAAAAAGCTATTTAGAAAGAGTTTCACATCAAATAAAACTTGAGTAAACGGGCTTCAAAAGGATGAAGTGTGCAGAGCAGTTCTGCCACATCAGACAACTTTGAACCACAGCATGCATTTGCAATTCATGTTTTGTTCTTGTATTCCGGGCTGTTCCTCAGAAAGGCAGCAATACAGCAGGGAAAGAGCAGAAACAAAAACCTGGCAGAACCTCCAGCATGAAACTGGCAACCAAAACAGGATGCAAAAATGCAAGGGCAGCCCTGAAACCACAGCAGCTTCCGAAGCACCACCAGTTGCCTGGCTGGCTTCTGTCTTCTGCATGGAAAGATTCTTATTCCTACACTATTTTTCTAATATCTGTAAAATGAAAATGTTGCGCACACAGCATAAGTCAGTGTACTCGCTGAGGGATTCCAGATGAGTTAAAGATAGTGGCTTTCAGTTCATAAGCAGTTTGTCTTGGCAGTTGTATTTGGTATCTTAGTTAAAGCTCACTGCTTCAAGCACATAGTAGGCAGCAAAGGCAGTAAAAGACCTGGCAGAAGCTTAATATAAATAGTAACAAACTTGAATTTTAAAAGCCCAATGAAGTAACAATTGATGGAATTTCATAGCACACTGCCAGTGCTACAATAGTGTCAGTAGTTCATAGACTAAAAGGTAAAAAAAAAAAAGGGGAGGGAGGGTATCAGGGAAAGAAAAAAAATAAAAAATGTGCCAACCTGGAAACAAAGCCAAAGACAAACTTAAATGCTTTAGAGAACTAGAAAAGAGGAAATAATTCAACACTAACACTCTATCCCTTTGCAATTATAGGAGAACCTGTTAGAGCATTTTGCAATCTCAAGATGAGCCTAAGCACAAAAGCCAGGTTTTGATTTCACATGCCCAGTGCTGCATGAAGAATTATTCCTGATATCAAAGTAAATTTACAGTGTTCACATGAGCCAACAAAGCAGCAAACTGCCTAATACACCTTAGAGTATAAGCTTATCATCTAATATGAAAGGGATTTACATAACTGAACATCGTTTACAGGCTGATTATTCCATCATACAGCCCAAGATACACACACAGTTGCGTTACAAGTTTGCGCTTATTTGAAAATCCTCCTGGAACCTAAAAGGAAGCAACAAGGGGACCCCTGGACATCCCCACTCATTGCTGCTCACAGAGTACATGTGTTTGTGGCACAGAAGTGACATGATTGCATGAGCATCTTCCAACTTGCTGGTTGCACTCAGTTATTGAAACATCCAGCAAGACATAAAGACAGAAGGACTCAAATGTCATTCGTCTCCCAGAGCTGTTTACAACCACTGCCCTGAAAATAAAAGGCTTTGGTGATGCAATCTACAGCACACAACAGCTGTGTCAGCTCAACTGAAGGGACAACAAATCACGGTATCATGGGAGGGACTCCTCAATCAGCAAAGGAAACCACCTAGCCCTGACATTATGGTCACGTTCAGTTGTGGAAGATTAATTTTTTACATGATCATTAATTATTTCAAAGAGATTAATTCCAGAGCACGACATTCAACCTTTTCCTTAGCTCCACTGCTCATCAAAGGGGTTTGGCCCTTAGAAGAGTAACTTTTACACTTCATTAAACTTAAGCTTTCATGAAACATGCCATGTTTTGCTAATCTTGTCAAGCTCAAGATGATATGATATCCTTACTAAACCTGCCATACCAAAATTATGAACAGGCCTATTTATTAGCTTGGTACATTATTGAGAAGTGGAACCTGTAGTGTCAAACACTGCTCTCCATCTCAAAGCTATGCAATAGATTAAGAAGCATGGTACTGTGGGTAGGCTACGGTCAAGCACAGCCTTTCCCTTATTTTGAGTCCTCTCCTTGATAAAAAGGAATGATTTTATCGTAAGAAAATCTAGACATACTTCCATTAAGGCCTCAAGAATCTGTTAGAACATATTTGCCATTGTCTTCAAGCATCACACACAAAAACAAATCCTTAAGACAAGAAAAACTCTGAACTTCAGCCTTAGTCATTGCTTATCTCTCTATATGCCAGACAGACTGAGGAAAATGGAGAATTGACTGTTTTGCAATTCATTATACGTTTCTCCTATTCTCAGTTTGGATGCTGGGACAAAAAAAAAAAAAATTCCCCTCTTCAGCTTTTACTTAAAACAGGTTGGACTGCATAGAATTAACCTAAGAACGGGAGTTTGAGAAATGTGTAAAATTTCTACAAGTGCCCAAAACTCATGAGAGCTCAAAGGACATCAGCTATAATTTACACAGAGGAAGCAACAATGTGAAAATGCAAAGACATAATAGGAACATCAAAGATTTAACTATCTCCTCCACCACAATTTTGAACAGAGAAGGAAAAGGAAATAATCAGGTCCTTACCACATATCTCAAATAATCAATGGACTTAATTTAGTTTGAAAACATCAAGTCTCTGCATGCTGAAAAGGATGGGAAATCCACCCTCCTGAAAGATAGCTAATATGAGTTCGTATTCTGAGAAAGGGAGAGGAGACTTCCACAAGTCCTTCTGGTTTTTACGACGGATAGACGGGACATATTTTTCAAAGGATTCCTATATTATCCACATCCACTAATGCCAATGCCGTAATTGAGAAGTGATGAGCAAAGTATTCATGTGAAACCTGTAGCATTGGGCTCAAGAAGTCAGGAACAACTTGGGACAAAATTCTCAGGGAAGTTATCCAACACGCAGCTCTCCACTGCCACGGTTCCTGCTGTCGCTGCATCCAATTTAGGTGTCTGTAAATACAGTAGAATCCACCAGGACTATTAAGCTCATGTCCTATTTTTGATATGAATTAAAGTAAGCGAGTTATTGAAAGAGCTTAGTACACTGGATATCGACACCGTTTGCAGCAACCCAAGATGTTCCTCTTTAACAAAAGGGAGTGGGAGAAGAGGGGCAAGAGCAGCCAATAATGCTAACTCCAGCTGGAAGTGATGATCGTTTCAAGGTAATGCATGTGCACCCAAATCACTTGCAATTCAGTCTGCAGTTCAAAACTGTCATATCACAGACGATGATACATGAGTAAGATGCCCGTCTCTACTACATCCACAGCCAACAGCAAAATCAGATGTCCCTCGGTGCTTCAGTTGTTTCAAGGTGGCAGATTATGGGGCTGTGTTACAATTAACATAGATGAATCTGAATATGAGAAACCAGTTGCAAATATAAAGAAATTATTTGGCCATTCTTGCAGGCAACATACTGATGAGATTCGAGACTGAGTTATTCAGTCATTAATTTTTGCACATTTAGAAGTTCACAAGCATTTTACCAGGAGTCAGGTTTTTTTTCCACTGGCCATTCAGAGCCGTTGCTGCTACTCATTTCCACATCTGACCTTTTGCAGCTGGAGATGACAACAATGCAGTTCTGCTGCAGAGACTGCAGAGACAGTGCAACTGTAGCAGTGGATAGTGATGGTAACAGCAGAATCAGAAGTGGCCAGCTTAGATGAAATTGGAGGTAGCCTACCAAATTCCTACACTGGCAAACTGAAACCATCCAGGCTTCAGTCTGTAAGGGCCTGGGAAGCTCCAGCTCAAGGTGTCAGAGGGACCCCTCTGCTCTTGCTCCAGGCTGGAAAGGGTCTGTTCAGTACTCAAGTTTTGTGAGGTTGCATAAATATTATCGAAGCTAGTGTTTCAATCGTGCAAGTTCTAACCATTTCTAATGGGTTGAGCATAGACCCTAGATGCAAGTCAGACAGATGGATAAACAGTCTTATTTGGACATACAAACATAAAAAAGTTAGAAACAGGGTTTTCTGGGGTTTTTTTTTTTGCTAAGGCCCCTATTCTATGAGGGCTAGCAATCCAGTTACTCCCATAGTGCAGAAGCATCAAGCCGCATGGCCGAGCAAGGGGAAAAGCATCTTTGGCAATTCTGTGGGATCCCAGTACATGATGTCTGCTGAGCATTAAGTACCTTCTGTTCTCATTAAAAGTGAAACCATTTATGAGGTAGATATGTGGGTATATTAATTTATCTTACAACTGCCACTAGCACTAAGAGGAAGGGACACCACAATCACGGTTCCAGTTCCTCCTCTGTCAGATACATTGCACGGTTCACTTCCAAGCCCATGATGTGGAAATTTGCAAGGACACTTTATTATTGATTCCAATTATTTCAGTTAAAATAAGGCCCATACAAGAATTTCTCTCTTTTTTAAACTGAGATTTCTCAAGCAACTTCCTGTTGAACGCTCCAGAGGACAAATGAGTCCTCTGAAGCATGGAAGAGCAGAAAAACAGTGAGATTAAAAATGTACACATACTGCAACAGTTCTGAGATACCACTGTTGGGACTACAGTCTCACTGTGATCAGCAGTTAAATAGCAGTCTCAAAGATAAAACAGTCTTGCTGTTGGAGCTGGTATGCATGAAAGCATCCTATTCTCTTCCATCCTTGCCCTGGGAGAATGCCTTATAGGTGAGAGCATAACACACTTTTAGCACAGAAAACAGACACAGGAATGCTGCTTTCTATGATGTTAATATATTCACAGTTGAGGCAGCTCCTTGTCACAAGACACTTCAGTCCTCCAATTTGTAAATTTCTTCCTTAAAAATTCTAAAGAATAGACATGGCAGAATTTATTAGAAATCTTGTAATCATTGCTGAAACTTTGCCATTTCCACAGTGATCTGTAACTGCTTTGCCATACCTAACACCAGAGCAAGAGAAAAGATATCTACTGAAGATTTCCATTTCATAGGTGCTCCTCTGTTTCAATGCTACTCAACCCAACATGCACAGGCTTCAAAATCTTAGTATTTCACTTCTGTTATTTACCTTCCATTTCTACTTTCAAGATTGTATGGCAAACAGCTTCCTTACAAAGTTTTTGTCTTCATTACTGCTACAAATCCATGTTTTGCTGAACATACACTAGGAATTGTCCCAGCATAAGCATAAAATACTAAAGTAGGACATCTCTGTCAAAGATATTGATATCATTCCAAAAAGGTTAGAGTTTGCACAACACAGGCTTTCAAGTCTCACACAAAACATTAGACCTAAAAGTGAGGGTCAGGGGGGATGACATGCAGCAGATTTTTCATATTGCCAAATTTGAATTTACATGGGTATTTGTCCAAAGTCATGGGGATAAAGGATTCCTGCCCAGTCTTCTTCAAGAGCATCACATCTCCAGCAACCCCAGGCTTCTCTCAGTTTCCCAGCACCTACAATGAGTGCACAAGATGCAACCATGTATATCCATCCACATTCAAGAGGTAAAATGGGGGTGACATGACGTTTCTACTATTTCATTCCTCCCACCAGGTACTCATGTAAGCAAAAAATTGTTCCTCCTCAGGTATTTGCTAGGATCAAAGCAAGCTCCTCAATCCAAGAAGTTTAAATCCAAAGAGCACCTGGATCTTGAACTCCGATCTTCACCTAGCCATGAAATGTTTAAGATGCTAAAAGGGAGTTCCAAGAGCTTAGAAAGAATACGGTAATTTTTTTTTTTTTTTTTTTTTTTTTTTTTTTTTTTTTTTT
>Ga0065711_1029987_pt1 | contig 34142 bp, 23 predicted proteins | sample Hoacrofraction12_FD_59098 | JGI IMG/M metagenome (GOLD analysis project Ga0065711, IMG submission 59098) | Hoatzin crop microbial communities from Cojedes, Venezuela - Epithelial fraction 12 v2 (version 2) | ecosystem: Host-associated > Birds > Digestive system > Esophagus > Crop | place...
TGCCGCAGCAGGCCGGAGCCGCTGGTAAATAGCCGGAGTTTATTTTGGGAGCTTTCGGCCTGCGAAAGGAGTAGGGTTGGGGAAGAAGGGCGCCTGCGTTCCCCAGGGGTACTCCCGGCCGGCGTGGGGGCTGGAGGCGGACGAGCCTGGGCCAGACCCCCCGCCGGGGAGGCGCCTCTGGAGGCGAGGGCCGGGGGGAGCAGGGCGAGGGGCGCCCGGAGCCAGCGAGGTCCCGTCGGTCTGCGGCGGGGGGCCCTGCTGTTCCCAGTCAATTGAAGATCGCTGCCGAAATCCAGCGCTTCGCAACCCGCTCTGCGGCCTCGTCAGCGGTGTGCGTGTTGAAATACCCCCTGCCCCGGCAAAGGCACTCGCGCAAATGACGGAAAAAAAAAGAAAAAAAAAAAAAAGCGTACTTGGAGTGTCCAGGCGCTGCGGTCGGTTACTGCCGGTCTGCTGGGGATGGGGAAGGTGAGCTGTTTGTTTCCCACAGCGCCGGATTGGGCCGGTGCTTATGGTTGGCGGTGCGACGTGAGCGCAGTGTTACTTTTGGACAGTTGTGTTAGCAGGAGGAATGATTTCGGGGGAAGTCCTCACTTCAGTTCTTTTCACTTTCACCGGGTGCCCGCTTATAAAGGGGAGCACGGTTTGTATAATAATGAAATTCCTGATGCATTTCCCTCCTCAACCCTGCAATCTTAGCCCTGCAGTACAAAGTGGACGGTGCCTGCTTCTGTGGATTTGTGATCCAAAAAAACCCAAAGCAATATCTGTAAACTGAGAGAGGGAAGGCAGTTGTAACAGCTTCTTAAAACTTTATTCCTTCCTTCTGCAGTGATTGCTAGTTCAGCTCACTACAGTGTCTGCTTGATTATAGACGGGGAAGCAGCTCGGCAGCTCGGTGTTTGGGACTTAGCTCTTGAAACACAACTGATGTTCAGTTTCTTGCCTGTGTCCCAGTTCCACAGAGATAGTAGCACATCCAGCCTGTTGGTGAATGAAGAAACAGGAGAGTGAACATCTAGTGCTGCTGGGACAACAGACTTCAGTATATAATTTCAGTGTGGCTGGTTGGTTGCTGCCAGAGCAGCTATTGGTGTTTCTTAAATGAAGAAGAATAATCGGTTATTCAAAAATTGTTGTAATTTGATATAATTAAAGTAATGCTGCGCTTATTTGAAATATTGTATCTTCAGGATAATGGATAAGCTTCTAATTAGTGCAGAACATATTTTGGGAAAAACTTTAGGATTGTTTAGTCAGAACGGCTTGAAGCTCAAAAATGATTCTGAAAAATCATTTCTTGTGATGGCGGGAAGGCTATTGATAAAGTCATGCTGTAGGCAAGATGCAGATTATAAGGATTTGGAGTTATCCAAATCCAGATGTACAGTCAGAAATGCTTAGCTGGAATTAGGCACACTGTGTATCTTTTAAAGCATACAACCCTTATGTTTTTTGCTAAAAACGCAAATCACAGGAAGATCTTAAAAAGCAGGCAGCTTGTCTGTCTTTGTAAATCATCTGTGGTATTTAAGATTCTGTTTTCTTGGCTTATCTCACAAATTTAGTTAAAAAACTCTTCTGCACAATATGAAACACATTTGCAGTTAGCTCCAGTACTGGCTGTTGTTGCTGTTCTCATTCATATTGTCTAAACGATCAACATTTCTTTCTGGTTTAGCAGAAGTTGCCAGCTGGCTTGACCTAGCATTATTAGACTTGAGCTCAGGCTAAAGGTCACGAAAGTTCTTTATGTGAAGCATGTGTGTAAGTGGGGAAAGCAGTCCTTTCCTGTGAAAAGGTGGGGGTGTTGGAAGCTTTTCTAGCATGTCCCAGGCCGGAGGATTGGCACAGGGACTGAAAAGGAAGAACAACCCAGATTCCTAAACCCAGCCATATGGTGCCTGCTGCTGTCAGGAAGAGACAGACAGTTATAGGCCAATTAATTGCTCTGCATCTTTTAATCACTAGCTAGTTATGATCTAATCCTAAAAAGGCTACAATACTATTGTTGTGGGGGTTTTTAACAAGGCTATTTTCTTTTGGTATATTTGGTCTAAGTAGACAAAGTTCTGTTCTTGGGATCCTTCATTTGCTTTTGACTTTGTTGAGAGCAGTGAAAACTTGACCGGTTATTTGTTGTTTGTGGAAATATCAAAATATAGATGCTTTAGCATTTCCCTTAAAACAAGTGACAAACCCTGTCCAATGTGCGTGTGGGCATTTAGGTCACTCTCAGTCCTGTATGAGTTAGGGTGGCAGGATATCCTTAAGGAGTACTGAGTGGAGGAGCTCAAGACCTCGAATGCATTATAGGCGTCTTTTAGTTAACAGAGCATTGAAATCTTAGCAAAAGAGGTTGACATGGGTGCCCTTCATTGTGTGTTCTCAAGTAGGTGATCCTAGAGCTTTCAGTGTAGAGCTCTACCACCTTTCAGCTAAGATGTGAATCCAAACTGATGTTAGACTGTACAGAAATTTCCCATTTGAGGAGTGTGTGGCATGTGTTGTAAGAATGTAACACGTAGACTGCATCTGAAGTGTGCTCCTGCATTTCAAACTGGTGAGTCTGGGGTCTGACTTCACTGTTGCTTTTCAGTCCTTGATTGTAGAGGAAAGCTTGAAGTGACTCAGTACTAATGAGGAGGCAGTGATGGGCTTCAGATCGTGAATGTGTCCAGTTTCTCATGGCCTTCACAATAGTAAGCTGTTTGCTTGGTGGTTAGAAGTGATGGTAAATGTATGGAAATGGTTGTTTTGTTGGGAAATATTATAGCTATCACAGGAAGAGTTGTTGCAATTAGTTGAGTTTTAGTATGAGCACGTGAAAATAAAGAACAATACTTTCTGGAGAAAGTCTTTCCAATGATGAATATGCCATGATCAAAGTGAAGTGCCTTTTTTTTTTTAAAAAAAAACAAACAAAAAAACCAAACAAACCAAAACCAGTTAACTTCTGAGTGACTGAGAGGAACAGACGGTATCTTACCATTTTCTGTATCTGTGATTTGAAAACAACTGAACAAAATTCTAATGTTGCCAACAATGTGGCTTGAGCACCATTCAGGAGTCACTTTGCAAGTGCTAATGTCATCAGCAGAAGCAAACTTGCGTAAGCAGCATTAACAGCGAGATGACATTTCTGATTAAGCTATCTTTTTAATCCTTGTCCAAATGCACTGTTATTTAATGCTTCTGTTATGGTGATGCCACCAAGACTTAGTTAAGGTAGGATTCTTGTTGTAAATTCATGCTGCATGGAGATCACAAGTTGCACAGTAGCTCAGCTGTGTCGCATATTGTTCTCTGCTGCATGTCAGAAGAGGTGCGTAAAGCTGTCTCAAAGTCTGTTCTTTATTCTGTGTTGGGATGCTCACTGAACTGGTTCTGCCTCTTAACGCTGTTACCCTGTTACCGAGTAGCTCTGTCTACCCCTCTTTTCCCTTTCTTCCCTGTAGGGCATAGCTAATGAAATATCATATACGCACCCCGCCCCTTTTTTTTCCCTTCTTGCACTTCTGGGGAGAACTCTTACCTTCAGGCTTTGCTAAGATATTCATGTGGAAAGGCAAAATATCTTGTCTTTCTGTTATTCACTTTGTTACTGAAATAGTAGAAGTTGCTATGGTTAGAGTCATCAATATTTCCATTATAAATCTTTCATAAACTTCTGAAACTGAGCTCAGCTAGTGTAAAACAAACAAAATCTTAAGTGGGGGAAAAACATTTTATGAGCATACTCTTCCCTAATTATGAAATAGGATAGGCTTGTTCAGGATTTGGTTATGCAATTGGGTGGGATACTTGCCACAGTTAGGTACTGTAAAATTCTTAAACATTGTTGTGTTTAAGGGGTTTGTTTTAATTTATTTTGAAAACGAAACTTTAAAGAAAAATGGATTATTTATTATGTTGAGAAAGCCTTTTTGAATCCTGTGCTTGAAAACAGATAAAATGAAAATCATTAAAGGGAATCCAGCTGTGACAGCTTAATAAGTTAAACTGATTCACTTTCACTTGATTATTTGTCATGCTGTCCCTTCAGAGGCATTTACAATATCAATTTAATTGCATGTACTTTTATTTTCTTTTGTTTCAGACACCGTCAGTCTGCAAAATGATGATTCCAAGGATTTTCATTTTCTGTAGGAAATGTGAAGATCGTGAGCTGAAGTAAAACGGCAGAAGCTTCTTCAGAATTTTGCCTTTTCTTTTTCTCTCTGAAGGATTATTTTTACAAGAAATTGATACCATCAGGCGATACTTTTTCGAAATAAAGTAACCTAAAAAAACTAAGAATAAAGCTGTATTTATGCTCAGAGAAAACTGGATTAACAATGAGGCCAAAGACTTTTCCTGCTACGACATATTCTGGAAACAGCAGACAAAGGTTACAAGAGATTCGAGAAGGTTTAAAGCAACCATCCAAATCTTCAGGTCAGGGACTACCTATTGGACCAGGAAGTGAAACTTCTCTGGACCCTAAGATTTTGATAGGGAAGGATGCTGCAAGGCAGCAGCAGATGAGACAAACGCCTAAGTTTGGACCGTATCAGAAAGCTCTGCGAGAAATTAGATATTCTTTGCTGCCTTTTGCTAATGAGTCAAGCACTACAGCAGCTGTTGAAGTAAATAGGCAGATGCTTCAGGAACTGGTGAATGCAGGTTGCGATCAGGTACGTATGAGTTTGGAGGGGAAATTGTCACTGCCTTCAAAACAAGTTTATACTCGGGACTGAGGAAAGGATTTTGATGGAAGTTATCAATTTTGGTGGTTGACAAAATGCACTGATTCTTCTGGCAGTCATGTTGCTGTATGACTAGCAGAGTAGATGGACTTGCTATTGAGACATATGTCTAGTATGAGGTTAATTCGTGTTAAAGACAGTTATGGTGACCTCTAGGATTCTCTTATGATGTTTCCAGTTGATGTACAAGGCTGAACAGAGTAGTTCATCTCCTTTTTCTGCCTTTTTTTTTTTTTTTTCTTTTTTCCCCTCAATACTGGAACAAGACTTAGCTATGAGTAGTAGGGTGGAATTTTGTCTAGCACATCTAAAGTTCAGTTCACTGTTGGAAGCAACTAGAAGATATCACAGAGACAGTATATGGTATTTGAAGAAGCTCACTTGCTGTTTGCCAGAAGCAGGTGGAACTGGCTGGATATTCAGCAAGCAGCTGTGGTTGGGTGCACAGCTTTTCTTCCTCACCTTCTCTGCTACTATAAAGAGGTGGTAGCCCTGTCTCAGATAAGGGACTTGGCACAGAGACACTTTTGTCATTCCAAGATTGTATTCCTAATTCAAAGACTATTGACCTGGTGCAGAACTTCTTGTGTTGAGCTGCATTCATCTTGCATGTGCCTCCAGTGTTGGTGTTGATTTTCGCCTCTGTCCAGGAATGCTTCAAAATTTTGATTTTTAGAGATGAAGTGCTGTTTTGGGTTCAGATTCTGATTGTTGTAGAAATAATTTTTTCTTATGTGATTGAATGTTGACAAGTTGAAACATTTCCATTTGTAGTCCTTGATATAAATTTGAGAACCAAAGTGCTTTCAGTGGTGTTCCCTTGGTTTCAAAACTTAACCTCCATTCACTCATGGCAGAGTGTGAGTCGCTTGACTCTCCTAGACCATATTCAGAATCTGTATAACAGAGCTAACATCAAGCATTATTATAAACAGTCTGCGTTTCTTTGGAGCTATATAGACATTAATTAGTGCTGTTTCTGTTCCAGAGAGTTTATGCTATGCGAGCTAATCAGAGCTAGAGTAGATTGCAGGTCCAGTGAGACATGCTGCTGTACAACTAAACACTTCCTAGTCCAGTGAACCAAGATGCTGTACTGAATTATTTAACTGGAGGAACGAAGGATTTTCTCTGATCTCAAGCATGCCATGAAAAAACAGAGTTTCCCTAGAATTCTACCTTCTAAGTTTCCCTAGCTGTTTAAGGCAAGAACACTCCCTGTGCGTATGAGCCAAGGTTAAATGAGCACAGCTGGATTCTGGACTGGAAACACGCATTCAGTAGGTTACATGGACAAATTGTTCACACACAGAACAGGCTTGTTGGACTGAAATTTTGGAAAGTACTTTGTGTATGCTACAGCACAGAAATGTTAAGCCAATCTATAAAACAGAAATGCCTGAGCACCTGTTAAAATGTCTTGGTATTAAAGGCAGTGTAATGCACTATGTATACAAAGTTTTTAATATCTGTAACTATTTTGACTTCAATGTTCATACAATGGTATTGCTTTTTAGAACACTGAGAAAGAGTCAGAACTGGTCTCAAATGTGGAGATTTTTGCTACCTCCTTGCATTTGGCTACACATTTTTGGTTGTTGGTGGTTTTTTCCTCCCCCCCCTCACTGGCCGTGATTCTTCCATCCTCACATTTAGCTTTTCTCCCTAGCTGTGACTTGTTGCCTGGAGACATTATTGGGCCTGTCTCTTCAGTGTGTTTGGCATTCAAACCTAAGCATAGGTTCGCATTTGGCTAGAGTCCAGATACGGGTTCCAAAACTGGAGTATTGTGGCTGAAAATGCTGGGTGTCCTAGTGTGTATCCAGGACATGTGAAGGTTGGCTGTTCTGGAGGGTTGTGGATGAATAGAGCTTCGTGAGATGGTGTGAACGGTGTCTGGCCCTAGGGATGGCATGGTGTAGGGTGACAGGCTTGATTAACACCTCTAGATTGTTCCTTTCCTCCTGGTGCCCAAGCTGTTCTGAATCAAATACTGAACTGTTTCAGAGCATGATGTGTAGTAAATCAGCCATCCCAAGCTACCCTGTCCCTGCTTGTGAATCAAAGCCTTTAAATGCCTACCACATGAACATCTCCTGAAGTCATGTAGGCAGCTAACAGATGAATAGGACAAGGGGTAATGGTTTTAGACTTTTTAAAAGAGGGTAGATTCAGACCAGATATAAAGAAGAGATTTTTTATGATGAGGGTGGTGAAACACTGGGAACAGATTGCCTGGGGAGGTGGTAGATGCCCCATCCCTGGAAATATTCAAGGTCAGGTTGGACAGGGCTCTGAGCAATCTGATCTGATTGAAGATATCCCTATTCACTGCAGGGTGGTTGGGCTAGAAGGCCTTTAAAAGTCCCTTCCGACCCAGACTATTCTGTGATTCTATGAACAGATCTCTGATTTAACAGGGAAGTGAAGTCAGCTTCAGTTTCTTTGGGGATGGTTTTATTTACCTCTGGATTGAATGCTAGTGTAAGGTTGGTCAATGGGCATTGAAGACCACTCCCAAATGCCAGGAGCGGATGCTGAGAGGTTAAGGATTTCAGTCCATGAACGGTTCAGAGTACAAGATCTTACACCTCCTCATCCTGCTTCATGCTACAGTAATCAGCTGGTTAACAGCTGCAAGTGTCCTGAAGTTGGCAGTTTGTCACAAGAAGCTCTAATCGTAGGCGTTCCAGAAAGTAGTGAAAAATGAGTAGATGGCTATAACATTTTTCAGTTTGCTCTTATATGAACTCCATTTTCAAATTGGATTTGGGCTGATGCTTTTTGGTGTTCAAGAAGGAACACAGGAAAGTAATCCTAACCTTGTGGGTAACCTGTTCTGGTGGACACCATGCAAAGATCAGGATTTCGCTTCAGTCCATTTATTGGGCCACAGTAAGGATTTTTGGCAGTGCGAAGGAGAGCAGTGACAATTAAGAAGGAAGGAGTATAAATTTTAAAGGCCGGGGAGAGGATACTTCTGCTTATTACTCATCTAGCATATCTGTAGCTTGGCGAGATTTTAACAACAACCATTTTACATACTACAAGAGATGTTGCCTATGAGGTAACAAGGGTTTGTAGCTCCATTCTGCCTAAGTGACTCTAAGTTTTAATAGGAAATTGAAATTGGATTAATGAAATAAAAAGGAAACATCATAACATTTTATTACTTTATTCTTGCTTTAGGAAAGACCCACACAGCCAGGAAATTGATTATAATCTGGTTGGTAAACTTAACAAGTGTATAGAATGCAGTGTAATTCATGAAGTAAATACAAAATTATTGTGTCTTTCAGTTACAGTCATCATAGATGTTACATGTGAAAACAGTTTTTTGTTGGTTTTTTTTTTAAATTGATTAGGAAGTTGCTGATGTCTGTTTAAATGACCCACAATCTTTGACAAAGATTTCTTTTCATCCATTGTGTCGCTTGTGATTTTGTAGTGGATTCTGGCCCTCATAACTTAATGGGGACTTTGCTGTTGACCTGAAAGAAGCCAGGATTACACACTTTTTTGAAGAGATACAAAACAAAATTACACACATAATTAGTCATAGTTCTTCTCAAACAAATGGAGTAACTTGTCTGTTGTTTGCTTAAGTCATCTTTTGAACAGTAATTGTGTAGCAAGTTTCAATCAAAAATAATTAGTGAAGCATAAGTTGTTTTGAAACTTGTAGAACATGACTGCTAAAGGCTGGACCTTTTTTGTTGCAAAAGCTTGAAGCCAAAAGCACTGCTAATATACTGTTCTTTAGTAAATAAAACTCCTTGGGTTTGGCAGTGTAACTTGCAGTCATTGCAGAGGGACAAGAGTGTGGAGTGTCTGTCTGTCCTGTGGGCTGGCAAACCGCTGGAATCACCTGGGGCGTTTTGGGTGTGGTGGTAAATGCAGCTGCTGTTGTGGACTGAATTTTTCTGATGAATAGATGCAATTGAGCGTGTGATCAGTGACATTCCAACAACCTGAATGAGCTGTACTGTAGTTACTGTACTTCCTTAGAGCATAAATAGCCCCTGACACTGTAGTTTAGAGTGGGCTGCAACAGTTGTAGATGAACTGTGGAACGTTACATGCTTGTTACTTCCTCCCGCAGCAAACTTCTTCACTTTGAGCAAGGGTGCCTTTTCTGGGTCAAGATTTCTAGACATAGTTTGTTTGGGTAGCTATTTTTTAGGAAAAAAAAAGTATTTTAGGATTCTTTTACAGGCTGCATAACTCAAGTAACATGCATCATGTACTATACACTGAATAACTATGTTAATATATGAAACAGGAAGTCCTTATGTTTCATTTTTTCTAGAGACTTTTATAAATATCTCTGTGATAAAACATGTACACCCAACCTATGCCATAATCAGAACATTCCAAAGGGGAATATCTGTCCTTGGACACTAATTATAGTGTCTTTCAAGGAAGTGGAATGGTGTTTGTGGGTACTGTAATGTGTCTAAGAATATCAAGCTGACGGTCTTATCACCTGTGTTACACTGAGTTCATGGAATTCACTTTGTAGAAGTGAGGTGGGTTTAGGGGTTTTTGTTTATTTGTTTGTTTTTATTTCCTCCTTCTTTCATTCCAGGATTTTTTAGATCCCTTCATCATGGATTACATCCTTTTTATTTAACCCATTTGGCAAAGATTCTACCCTGATTTGGGAACTACTGCTTGATTTTGGGAAACTTTGAGAGCGGGGAATACAGTATTTATGTCAATTTGAACAAATATTTGCACTTCTTTAAGTGAGGGAAATTCTGCTATGCCAAGTAGAGCTTGGACAGAAAGTACTTCTTATATTTTGCATGTGGAATTAGTATTCTGTGTTTTGTTTTCTATATAGGGTTTTAGGTCATGCTTGTTCACATATAATCCATGTGCCATCTAACAGTGCCTTACTGAGCAAGATGACTTTTCACGCTACCATTGGAGTGATGAGAGGAAGCAAATACAATGCAAAGCTTTGTTTTGGTAACAGACAATGCATGGCTGGAGTTTTGCTTGTAATAAACTATCTGTTGCAGTGTATTTGTTAAGAGGACAAGTCTAAAAAGACAGCTTGCCTTCATAGTGAAGGGCAGCAAATTTTATAATAGCCCTGAGCAAATGGGGGAATTAATTTCATAACATTGGCCTATCCCATAACAAAATGTTGTCTTTTGCTTGCATAAACTACCTGTGTTAAGAGTTCTGCTTGCCCAGCTATTTACCAAAACCTCTAGGATGAACATCTTAGTTGTCATGTGGGCACTCTGGGTCCAGATTGTTTTGTTAATGAAAAATGGCTGAAGAATGAGCTGTTATGTTTGCCTAGGTTATTCTGTGGAACATATGTTAAAGGTGGCAAGAGTAATTACAAGCCATGTTGCAGGACAGGAGGAAATCACTATTGTGGGGTTACAAGGAGAAAAAAGGTGCCTTCGAGTGAGGGCACTCACTGCTGAATGCAGGAGAAAGACTTTGAGCAACTGAAGTAAATTTGATAATTCAGGCCAACAGTCTCTTGTGTGTTCATTTGCCTCCCTCATTTGAAGGTAAGTTTTGTACTGTCTTCTCTTTGCTAGCTGTGTTGAGAGCTTGTTTCATAATCTTCTTCTATACTTTCTTCTTTTCTCTCTAACCTCCCTTTTGGGTTTCTGCCTATTTTCTAATTTCTGACAAGTTTTCGGTATCATCCAGTGTTCTTCCATCAAGGCATGTAAGGCAATGTGTTTTCCCACCAATACACCTGAAGTTAGCCCCATAAGTCATTTCAATTTTTAACTGCTTCATAAAAAAAAGTGAGTCATAGCTTTCCAGGGGCTGAAAGCAAGAGGCAAGAACTGCTCTAGAGCTGATACCTGCTGACACCTCTCTCTGTTTGTCTTGTCTCCAGTTTTCCTATATTGCTGTCACTTCTTGCTGATGCTGTCTTAATGAATATACTTAAATCCTCTGTGTCATGATGCAGTTCCTGCAATGTATTTCGGAAGGTGCTTTGGCTTTGTTCTATGTGAGTGTGGCTTAGAGTATGCTCTTCTCCTGCAGGAGAAAGAAGAAGAATTTTGTCTTCTCCCTTGCGTTTTCGCAGTGGTGGCAAGTATTCCTTGGCAGTAGTAGGTGACTGCATGTGCTCCTTCACATGACAACATTGGCCTCTTGGCAGCTGGGCAGCAATACGACACTGAACAAGACTGCAGTATGTTTTAAACTCTGCCCTTTATTCTTGTTAGTCTCCTTTCTTCTTTAGAAAACTATATAATCGCAATTTGGTAGTAGGATTATGTTTAAAATGACAGAACAGGAATCATATGCCAGACTTCAACTGTAGATAAGTGTGAATCTTGAGTTATGTCAAACTAGCGCTTCCCTATTCCTCATGTCAGATAATCATTCTAGAAGCTTGGGAGTTGATATAGAAGTCTAAAATGATATATTGCAGTAACAGGATGCGGGATTAACTTGTATTGGATACTTAAATTATTTATTAAAATCTCATTGCCAGGAGAAGGTTAGGCTATGGATTTTTTTTTTAATAAAAAAGGAAATGGCTTCAGCACAGTCGCTAAAAATTCTGCTTAAGCATTAACTTCAGTCTCTGAATAAAAAAGCCCATGTGACCAACAGTAAAGATTGCCATTATTATAACAGGAAGTTGATATCACAATAGTAATAGGGTGTAACTGTTCCTTTTGCATTTTTCTGTTGTTCACAGCCTAAATCTCTGATGTTCTTTTCAGCTTGTATCTGAGAGGAACCAATGTAATTTTGTGCTGAGACTGAAAAATAGCATCTCTGCATGGGAGGGGTGGGTTGGATTGGTTTTTTTGGTTGTGTTTGTGGGTTTTTTCCTTTCTCAAAAAAATGAAATGATGCTTTTAAACTTAGAGAGATCTCAGTAGAAGGACTGGATGCAAGGCTTTTGCATGCTACAGTCCTTAGAGGGAATCCAAGACAAGGCGTGCGTTTAGAACTCACTTAATTCAACCTACGAATTCTTTTCTGATAGTTGCTAAGCTAACTAAAAGCTTATATTAAAGCTGCTAATTCAATATCAATAGAGGGCAAATAAAAGCGACTACTTCTCATGTGATATTCAGGTATGTACCGTACTTGTGTGGAGTGATTTTTTTTTTTGTTGTTTTTAATCTTTCTTTTTTCCTGAAGCAAGGCTGAATATACATGGAGTAACTTACAACGGCAGTCTTTTTTTCCTCACTTTTTTTCTTGCTGTGCCTAGAGAAAAATGTTTTTTGCAGACATTTTGAAATTAGTTGATCAGCAGAACTGAAACTAAAATAAAGAAGAAAAAAAAAGGGGGAATTTCATCTATACACTGTGTAGAAATACTAATACTGTCACCAGGTACATGAGCTTGTAGTAATTTAAATTGCAAGAGTGTAGCCAGGCGTTCAGTTGCAAAATATAATTTGATAAACTGAAAGGAACTGAAGTACTTTCTCTTCCATTTTATTTATAAAATATCATTGCCAGATATTGTCATATTTGCCCAAGGGCAGAATGAAGTTGCTCTGAAAGTGAGTGGTTATGAGCTACAAAATGCAGCAGAAGTGCTTTTTGGTTGCAAGGTTGATCATGTCACTGTCCGGGAGACCGCAGCTTGTTGGTGCTCCCTTGGGCATGATGTTCAAATCCTGCTTCGCAACTGCTTATGATGGTGGTGACTCCTATATAATGTCCATGTCCCGAGTCTGTTGTCCATGTATCCTTCCACCAACCTACCATAAATCAGACTCCAGTACATATATTCTTTGTTCCTTAGGTGCTGGCTGTCTCTGTGTCTTGCAAATGCGTGTATGCAATGATACCTAAAATAGGCGAGGAGAGACATGAAAGAGATCTTCAAGCTGGGTTTTAGTGATAGCAGCTGCTGTTTTTCTCATTTATTGGGTATGTCTGTTAATTCCCCACCATTGCCTCTTTCTTTTTTTGAATCTCTCTTAACAAGCAGCTGGGCAGGCCCAGGTGTTCCTTTATTTGACTAAGGAAAGCATTTTGGCTGGATTGCAAGCTGCCTCATTATGGTTTAACTACTCTAGAGTAGATGTTTTACAATCAAGTACTGCTGGAACAAACACTGTTTGCACTAGTAAAATCTAAGAGGGACAGACATCCTGTCTGTTTGCTTAAAGATATAGATGTTTCTGTAAATTTGGGCCTTATCCTTACAAAAGTCGTATGTATAGCATGTGAAATACATTCCACTCTTTTTCACTCTTTCTGCTTATGTTTCTAACCTAATTGTGAATGTAGTTTAGATCTGGCATTTTTATGTTTCTTGGAGCTGAGGCTTAGAGTGGAAAATGCTGGTCCTTATTTCTAGGTTTTAATCATTCCCTAGCTTTTTGAAAAATAATACATTTTAAAATGTCTCTGATTACCGGAATAGGGGCTAAAGTTGCTGTGGTGTTGTGGTCTTTGGTGTTATCCTACTGTAGCAGCAGCAGGCTCATATTGTGCAGACTGGAGAGGGATCCCAATTTGCCGTCTTTAGAAGATTCTTAAATAAAAGCCTGGTGAAAGTTAACCAGTCAAACTCTTGCTCTATGCCTGCTCTACGCATCTGCTGCTGGTCATCCAAAATAGTGTTTCTGCTGGAAGATTTTCAATTTCATGTTACTTGGCAGCTGATGTGTCTTCTCTGATACTATGTGACTTCTGCTGAGTTAATTCTGACACCTCTGATCTTGATGGGGTCACCCAGCTATGGTTGCAGCACAGCAGAGCTGGTTTTGTTCTAATAGTCTTGTCCTGCCATCTGTACTGTCGCTGGCACTTCTCGTATACAAACTGACACATAGGTCAATTAGGTTTCATTCAAGAGATGCATGTGTGCATGTATGTGTTATGATGACTGCAGTGTTTGTGTGATACCAGGTGTTTGTGAAGAACTTAATCCATAGGATTTGGTACTGCACTGAAGATTTCTTTTCCAGTCTAAGTAAACAAGATTCTAATGTTCGAGGCTATATTCTTCTTCCCTGCAGTGTAAGAGATGGATTTTTCTTGATAAGAAACTTGTGCTCTTCATTTTAACTGAATCCAAGCAATTAAAAATACTTCCTCAGGGAGGAAGAGAACAAAAGAGAAGATGAAAATACTTTAAAAGAAAATTATTTCTAGGTCAGGTAATTTTCAGAAGGCTGAAGCCAGCGAACGCTCTGTACTCATAACTTTGTGAATCAGGTAACAGCTTTGTCAGGGACAGCCTGTGAAAATAAGTATGTTCTGTGCTGCTTTGTCTTTATTTGTTATCGGTGTATGCGTGCGTATGTGAAACTGTTACTGTGACATATACTGTCTTCTACACATTTAGAGAAACATAAACGCAACATAAATGGAAAAATGTTGAGATTTAAATGTAAATTGCTTGAATGACCAAGCATTTTGCAACTATTTTCTATATCCTTCATTACTCTAATGCATGATTTGAGATTACTCATTGCAGCTGAAGCATGCAAAGATGAAGCGTATTACTCCTCACATACACAAAATGCTAGAAAGAAGACTGCTGATACTAGGTGATGATATAGTTATGTTCTTCCCCTTCAAAGAGATTGACTTCAGTAGGACAACTAGCAGTGTAGCAGTGTCAAATTACTCCTGTGTAAGTCTTTATGTGGTCAGGTTTGGATTTTATCCACCATTTATGAATCTGTTGAATGTAGGTTACTTCAAAACAGAAGAAAATGTCACCACAGACTCAGAGATCATCATTGCTGCTCTGCAGCTTCCTTCTCTCCCTGTTCGTTTTGTTCTTCCAGTGTATCAACTCTTAAGTATCGTCAAGGTGATTCAAGTCTGTACCTTCCTTCACCTGTTGTCCTATTGCATTGTTTCTTCTGCTCTGTTGGTTTGAATGACTAGTATTCAATACCTCCTGCATGCTTTTCTCCACATGCCTCTGAATACCCATAATTAATATTTTTTATAATAGCAAACTATTAAGAAAGAACTCTTCCATAGACTTAAACCTTATTTTTTACATTTGGTGTGACATCCTAAAGAATTATAGATGCAACTGTAAAGTGACTTTGACAGCACACCCCACGTGTTTTCATTTCTGCGTCTTTTCTTCCATTCAGTGTCAGGACTCCATAGTCTGTGCTTAAACTAGCCACCTGTCCTGTTTTGGATTTTTTTTTCCAGCTTTGCCACAGTCACTGTGTTCATTCCACCTTCCATAAAATCTAATTTAATCAATGTAACTGAAACCTTGGAAATATTAATATGTGCAGGGTGTCCTGGTTTACAAAAAATAAAAAAAACCTTTGGCTGTCCCAATTAAACATATAAAAAGTTGTGGCCATGTGACAGAGATCTTTGCATCAAGACAAGCCCACTCCATATTGGGCTATTTTTGTCCTGGCTCCAAACAAGTGATGAATAATTTTCTCCAGAGAAGTGCATTTCACCTTCCTGGAGCCAGATTTTTCTGATTGTCTAGCATAGTTTCTTGATTGTGCTTTTAGATGATTCCCTGATTGCCTGTGTAATGTGTGCTGCCCAGGCATGGTAGCGACCAGCTGGCAGTGTGCTGGAGCAGGGTGGAATTCCTCTTTACTTTCAAGTGCTCCACTAGTTGCTATGCTGGAAACTCACTTCCATCTCCTTCCTGTGGTCATTTCTTGCACCTTGGCCATCAATTCCATTCTCAATAGCTTTTTATTATGTTCTCTAATGCCAGCACTAAGTTCATTGAGTGCTTTCTTGAAGGTGTGTTATGAAGAACCTGTGAAACGTGTGGTGTTGCAGTCGTGCAAATGGTGGAGAGAAGATGTTGGTGCAGTGCTCAACAGCACAAACTGAAGACCTAGAGTGTAGACAGTTTACAAGCAGTCAAAAATCATCAGTCTCTGCCAGGGCACATGGCGAGCCAGCTCCCCATACTACAAAAGCAAGACCTCACTGGGAAGTGCCAGTAAATTCAGAAGCAAGCCACAACAATCTTCATTTGCGTTGGTGTGCCTCCCATCATCCCCATCTCTCTGTTCACTGAGAAGTGAATCTTCAGGGGTTTTAGCCACATGAAAGTAACCTACAAAAAGTATTTTTCAGTACTACTTTGGTGCTGTAAAACCTTCTGTAACAAATCAGTTCCACTTTTCTAGGAACTTCACTGTGGTTTGTAAGTGTTAGAAACTGCTGGAGGTTGAGAACTTGCTGTTGCAGGCCCTGCTTTTTGCTTCTGCAGAAAAGGGTGCTCAGATTTACTGCCAGGGAGAAGCGGTTGCCTCCTGAGCCTGGAACACCTCTACTGAGGAGGCAGAGGAGAGTCTGAGGTGCAGAGCTCTGGTCTTGGAGGCAGAGCTGCCTTCTCCCAGATTCCTGGGAAGGTCAGAACATCCTGCTATGTGTTCAGTGTCTCCAGGAATGCTATTTTGAGCAAACAGCAGTGCTATGTGTTTAACAGGATTCCTTGTTTTTTGCAGAGAGCCATTTTCTTCCTCTTGCCTCGTGGAGGAGGGTTTGTGCTCTCAAGCTCACCACTGTCTACTGAAACATGAACTCAGTCATCACCCTGCCCTACATGGGCCAAACAGCAGCAGCCGTAGCATTAGCACAGCGTCTATGGGAGGCCAGTTTTCTTGCTTTCAGCTATGCATAAAAATGCCTTCACTTCCTTTCTCCCCATTATCTTGACCATTTCCCAAACACTAGACAAAACCCTGAGTCAAAGGTACCATCAACCCTCCTCCAAAGTTATGAGTCCATGGATTTGGGGAAAACCCTGCCACTAGAACACAGATCTGGTTTGTTTTGCCACGTTCACATAGTAGTTTCGTGGTTTCCCAGTCTGGGAAGAGGCTCGATGGAAATAATTTTTACCTCCCCCTTCTTTTGTTCTTTTGGCTCTCAGGTTGTGGCAGCTAAGTGGATAGAGGAGGTATTACTGCTGAGGTTTAAACTCTGGTAGGAAAGTGATAACTGACAATCACGAGGGCAGATAGGAAGCGTAACAAGGATGAAGCCACTGCTAAAAAGTAGGAACCGGATGCGTGAGTAGAGAGGATGGTATTTGGCATTTACTGGGGGAGGAGGACAATCAGGTCACAGAGCTGGCAGTGCTGAGTTGAGCCATTAGTAGCAAACTGGTTGTTGTAACTGGAGGAGCATTAGTGCTAATGAAGTACCTGTCCCGAAAATTGAATGTAGTTTCTGAGGATGAAAATCCTAATCATGCACACTGAAGTGCTGTTTTGGTCTCTCAGCCCCCAAGCCACCTGCATGATGGAAGTCAGCGTATGTTCAGTGAGTGCTCAGGCATTAGCAAAGTCCTTTCCTTCAGCTCTGCAGTGTGCAAGAAACAGCAGCCTGAGCCAGAGCTTCTCCCTGCACACCAGGGAAAGCAGCGTGGGGTTCCCAGTAGTGCACCCCAAGAGTGATTGCCTGCTGCTTGCTCTAGCTGGCAGGCACTGCAGAGGAGAAGAGGCGTCTTCCCCACCTTCCCAGCCTATTGAATTCGAAAGCTCCAGGTTGCCTTGCTTTCCTCCTCCCCACTTCCCTCTTTTCAGTGTTTTTTGTGTGCTTGCTGTCTAAAGTCATGCTTAACCCCTCATCCTGCCCACATGCTCTGCTCACAAGGCTTAATTGCTTTTCGTACTTGTAGGTAACACCCTCTATTCTAAATGCCTGGCTTCTGTGCTTGTTGCGATGGCTGTTCTTTCTTTTGGGAAAATAAAAGATTTGCTTTTCTTGTAAAAATAGCTTTATTATTTCCATACGCAAGTAGCAATCAGGGCAGGCGTATTTCCAGGTCGGCCTGGAGATGGGTTTGGATAGTGTAACCCTCTGCTCCAGAAATGGGCTGGAACCAGCAACACTTCCTGATGTGCTGAGCAAAGCTGAGTGGCTTGGGGAGAAGTGGGATCCCTTTTTTTTGGTGCACATGCAACGTGCTGGTGTTCTTCTGCTATGCAGAGGAGCCAGGCATTGACATAATGAGCACTTTGCTCTGTTAAGTACTTAATGTTAGTTTTGCAGTTTTCTCATAATCATGCTCTTTTGCTAATTGTAGGCATGGGTTTTGAATAAAAGATTACAAAGGGAAGTTTCTTAGGGCATAGTCTCTAACTACAAGTGCTTGAGTATCTGAGTAGAAGGGTTTTTTTGCAGGAGCAGCCTGTATTATTCCACAAGATTGTGCTTAGTTGGGTACTGAGTAAATCAACAGTAAATAAGCAAATCTTGGATAAAGTTGCTCTGTGCTTGTTTAGATAGTCATGCTGTACTTTGGATTTTGTTCTCTGTGGTAGCTGTCTTGTGAATCTTCTGGCTCATTGCCATGTATTTCTAAATTTATATGAACCTGATGCGAATCTTTTTAATCTTTGTCTTTTACTAGTTCACATTTTTACTTCCTTTGGGTGTATTTTGGAGGTGTCTAAGTCTTTTAAAATCTAGTCAGCTTGAATTTTCCCTTTATCTTCACAAAAGTCACTACAGAAGTAAGAAAAAAGCACAGAAGGGGAATTACAGGCAGCATTAAAAATGTTCTTTCAGAACAGAAAAGCAGATTTAACATGAATTAAAAACTCAGCTCTGTTTCAGAGTTGCAAAAGCTCTTTTATTCACCAGAGAGCTGTTAAAGCTAGTCATTTTTGGCATAGTATCGGTCAGGGAAGCGTGACAAAGTGCAGTGGAATGCACTGAGCTGCAATCCAGCTTGTAGTGGTATATGACTTTAGTGTACGAAGCATTGCAGGAAGTGCTGGGGGGGTGGGGAGGCCTTTTCATTTCATCAGCTACTGAGTAACAGTGTTCTTCCTCAGACCCCACTTGCAACAAGAGAGTCCCCTGAATGCTTGGGTCAGAAAACAGAATGTGAAGAGCCTGCCCAATCTGAGTTCCTTGTAGAACTTGGCTCTGTTCTCTGAGCACTGCTGTGCAGAGTGCGGTGAGATGGGAAAGTTGGGAAGAGTAGTGTGTTTGAGATGGCAGATCAACTGTGCGTGTCTAGACTGGGATCATGTCCCCAGCCCCACCGTGCTGGAAGATGAAGATTCTTGGGCTGAAATTCTGCGCTCATTCAAATCAGAAGTAAAACTCCTATTGGTTTCTTCAGGCTAGAGTTTTGCTGCTTATTTTGAGCAGCATGAGAGTCCTCCTGTTCCACCAGTACACACACATGCTAAGTCCATTTACCTAGACTTAGGTTTTGGCACAGATTTTGGCCTTAAATGGAAATTGTTCAAATCCATTTAATATCGGTAACTTGGATTTCAGATTACAAGGACAGTTAAACCCAGCTATATGTGATCATTAATAACTAGTTAAGATATTCCTGTAATTTGAAGCGTACCTGATATTTTCCTTCTTATCTAAATTATGATGGTGTGCACAGAGCTTTTCAAACATTTGTAATGGTGTTATAAGAAAACATGATGGTATCTTTCCTGGCAGAACAGAAAGTGGGAAAAGCTTGGTGTGGATCATGTACCAGTGTAAATTGCTAACAAGAGTTTTACGGTTCACCTTTGGTTTCACATTTGCATGACTCTGTTACAGTGATAATCAAATACAAAGTCACTGTTGTGTTGGCATTGCAATAAAGCTGTGCGGTGCAACATCATTGCAAAAAATGAGATCTCTAGCCAGAACACGATACAACCTGAACTGATGTTTCTAAGATAGGGATGTAGGAAAGTTGCAACACAGAGGAGACAAAAGGATAATGATATTTAGTGGTTTTATTGGTCACATGGATATCTCTGTCATTCTTACTGTCTGCTTACTTAATGTTCTTCAAGAGGAGGGCCTGAGGTTGTATTGTAAACATGGGTAAATGCTCAGAGCTGGAGTAAATGAATAGTCAGCTAGTGGGATGTCCTAGCCCGTACCCTTCAGGTTAGAAAGAATGCAGAAGTTGCTTGGCAGATAGATCGCTTAGATGGGAGCATTGTAATACTCATTGAAAGCTCATTTGGCATTTAGGATATAGATCCTATTTAAGATGTAGGCTGTCAGATTATTACAGGTTAAGGTTCTTCTACTCTAGATTCTTAGCTCTACCCTTTTGCAGAGCTGAGCTAAAAGTTGAAAACTGACTATTAAAATTGATGTACAAGAATTATTATAGTCATTCAAGTAATGGACTGCATATGGAACTACTATATTACTGTTCTCTTTGCATGGCAGTACTTCAGATAGTACCAGCAGCTCAGATATTGCATGTTCTGGAACATAAATCCTACAAATTTCAGCTGTGGAAAAAAAACGCCTAAATTCAAGTTTTCACGCATACTTCTATACATGTATATATATACACATACTTCTAAGCTTGCTTATCATTGGCTGCTGTGGTTAGTCTGTGAAAATGGTGGCAGATACTGAAAAGCTTGATGAAAAATAATTAATCATGATGTTGACAATTTTAAGAGCTGGTGGGTGCCTTGGAGAAAAGGAACAGACAGTTGCAATGCTTGTTACAGGAAGTGGATGTTGACCTTGGAAGCAGAGTGTTTTCTTGAATACTGCTGTTCAGAAATCATTTCATCTGTAATTCTGGGTCTCACAGCATTATCCAGGGAACTGTGCACACAAACAGGAGCCCAAGTAAGATGCACACACAGTAGAAGTGAGAAAAGAGTGTTCCTCTGGAGCTCAGAAATTACTCCAAGAAGACCTCTTGAAGTTTACTGGTGTAGTGTGAACTCGATCCTCAAAATACAGAGACTGTCTCCATGTATCATTACCACAGAGGCTTAGCTTTGTTTTGGTCTTGGCGTGCTCAAAGAGTACAAACACGGATCTTCTCGTGAACCTGCAGTGCAGTGTGATGCAATTACATCTGTTTGACAGTACTTGGCAACACGCATACGGGTTAGAAACCAGTAGGAGTACTGTCTCCACTCAGTTCTCATAGGGGAAATTTAGGAACTTGGAACTTGATTGCCTAACCAGACATATATCCTTACCTTTGGCAGCTTTGTAGAACAGGTGCATAGAAACTGTATTTTTTTACTTCATGCAAAAACTGAGAGATTCACCAGTGCACTACTGCACATTATTGAGTCTTAGTTTCTGGGATGCTGTATTATGAAGCCTCCCTTCCGTGCCATGTAGTGTTGTGCTCGTTACTGGTAGCATTATCCTGTCAAAGCGCTGGCCAGATTTCATTCTGTATCTGAACTATTCAAGACGAATTTTGCCCAGCGTGATTTTGCTGTAGGCATCACTTTTAAGAATATGTTTTCTCAAGGAGGAGAAGTGATTACTTGTCTCTTACTCATTTCTTAATATTTTGTGCCCTTAAAGATCTCAGAAGAAACGTTGCTGTCTCTGAATATTATTTGTGCAACTGAGAGTGTACTGTAATGGTAATAGTAAAGCCTGAAAAACAATTGCCATTTGTTCTCGTATCAGGTGATATAGGTTGAGAGCACTGGAAAACAACAGTCTCCTAGAAGTTTGAGTAAAGTCTGGAAGGAGAGGGATGAGGAATGTTGATCCACTTCCAGGATTACTGGGAGCTAGTAAGCAAATGTGTCAACACTGGGTGACTTGGTCAAGGAATGGTTTATTTATCCGCTTGAACCTTCTCAGGCTTCCGCCTCAGACTTCAGCTGTGGAGGAAGGATGAGGGGAATCATGTCCTTTGCTCTGCTTTCCTCCCTCTCCTTTGTTTCAGTCTAATCAAGTTCAGACTTCTTTAGAGTTCAAAATACTGTATTTTCCTAAGAAATATAGTTGTTATGGAATAGGTCCAATATCCGCTAGAGTCAGTGTTACATGGTTTTTGTTGGCTAGATACAGTGAGAATTTCTTTTTTTCTTCCTCCTGTGGTTTAAAATTACTCGTCTAACATGTTGATTTGTAGCCTGTCATGTAAGACTGTTTCCCCTTGGCTATATCTTTTTAAGATGATCAAATGTATTTCTGAAAAATGTCCTGTTGTTGCCTTGAAATATTAGGTGATAACTGTACAAGTAAGAGAGGGATTAGCTTGTTAAACCTCATATGACACCAACACACAAAATACTGCAACTAAAAATTTTCTTAAGGCAGCATAGAGGAAAAAAAAAATAAAAGAACTTTATGGTCTGAGATAAGCATATTCTATTCACTTGGGAAGTTTGTTGGTTGGTGTGAAGGAAGGAGAGGAGGCTCCTGGGCTGGGGCTCCAGGAGAGCAGCTTTTGGTGGTGCTGCCAGAGTCACCCATCTTCCCGCTTGTTCCTCCCCGGTTCATTCCCGCAAGCTGTGCCAACACAGAGTTTGCGGAGCTGAGCGGTGACAGATCAGGGAACTGATCCAGGTTAAAAATAACTTTTTGGGGGTGGTCAGAGGGACACAAGCACAACTGGGGGCTGTGGCAGGGGGCACAGAAAGGAGCAGAGAAGTTGAGAGTGGTGGCAGCTGCCTTTGCTGTCAACCACCAACAGAGAAAATGCCGAGAGAAAGCTCAGCCTGCTCTCACGTGCTCTCCTCCTTCCAGCTGTGCTCCAGAGAGGGCCATGTGCTCAGTGCTGTCTCTTCTTACTCCTCCTCTCACCCAGGTCTTGCTGCCCCAGCTGAGCTGCTGCTGGAGTTAACCCTAGCTCACTTGGGTCAAAATGAGCTGAGTTAGCTTCAACAGTTAAATCATGAGTCTGTGCTAACCCAGCTGTTTCTGGTGGCGAGCAGGCCACAGTGTGGTCAGGCAGGAGGGAAGTAGGTGGTGCCTCTGGTACAGGGAGTGGTGACAAGCAGCCAGGGACAAGGTGGAAGTAGTTTGCTGCTGCTATGCTTGCAGCTGGAAGATAATATGTGAATACTAAGTTATGAATGCTGAAAGTAATGAGATGGTCGTTTTTCATGTTGCTGTGGCTGATTTCATTGATGGCTAATAGCAGGTTTGTGAGGAGATACTAATGTTAAGGGGGTGACATTGAGGAGGATCTAACAAGAGGATTTCTTTTCTTACAACGACCTAAAATATGTATCACAGCTTTTATGGAGCGGGGCAAGAAAGATGCTTCTTCAGTACTGTGTGTCTTGACTATTAAAGTGTGCCACTTGGCCAGTAGCCAACAGAAATAATGTTGATGTGAACTTGATAAAGATAGTGCTAAGGAAATAGCAGATAAAAACCCGACAATTTAAGAGAGAGAGCATGGAAACCTAGAAAGAAATGGTTTTATAATTCCAAAAGATACTTTTGAAAATAATTACATAATAAAAGCCAAGCCAGATAACTGTATTCCTTTCAGTTGTTCTGTTCAATATTATCAAATATTCCTCCCCCTGCTCTTCTATGTCGAACTGGACTTGGGTGTCTGCTTACAAGGTCCCTCTAGGACGTCGATCAAAGTGTATGTTACCACCTGGCTTTATTTATTTATTTTTACACTTCTCTGTTCTCACTGAGCACAGAAAAGGAGCAGTCATGTGAAGCATTACCGTGGAGCAGAAGCAGTCTTTCACTTTCTTCCTGCTTCTGGTCAGGTCTGGGGACCCCAGTGGGCATTTTTCCCTCCCCCTAGTAGCTCCTAAGCTGAGGAAGATGCAGCTGCTCTCTTGGGGGAATTGTTTGCCTCTCTGTGGAATCTTGTCCCGGTCAGCTATGTGCTAAGAATGTGAATAATTTTGCTGCGGCTGCTTTACATGTAAAAAGCCTGACCTTAAGATATTTTATCCAGCTGCGTTTTTTTCTTTCTCTTTTTCTTTTTTGCCTCTGGCACTGGTAGAGTTGAGAGTTTTATCTTGCAACTGCAGAGCGCTGCAGTGACTAGCAGTTGTATAAAGCATTTTAGTACAAAGGGGTATTTTTGTAGTCTTCAAAATCACTAAGTGGCAGTCGATGGTGTTTAGCAATTCTTACTTTTGGACCTGTAGTTATACTTATGTATTTGATAGAGTTAATGAAGGTAAGTGCTGCATGGAGACTTCTGGAAAATGTTTAATGAGATCCCTAGTGCTGCAGAGTTTGAGTATATTGTATTACAAGGTTGAGCATATTGATTTTAAAATGGTAAAAGTTGAATGCCTTTTTTATACTTTTGAATGAGAATTTTAAAAAGAAAGATAGCATTATCACAGAATCACAGAATGGTAGGGTTTGGAAGGGACCTCTGTGGGTCATCTAGTCCAACCCTCAAAATAAAAAAAATTAATAAAATTCAAAAATGCCAATAAATTTTTAAAAAATAATATTGTGTGTAGGAGTTCTAAATCTTCCTACTCTTTGAACAATAAATATGCGAAATTGTCTTGCTCAGCACAGTTGCATTCTGCATGTATGTGTTGGTACTGAAAAATATTAGGAATCTCAAGATAAAACCCAGATGTTTCTTCAGTCACGTGAGATGTGCTATGTTGGACTGTGAGGCTGAGAGAGAAGTAGCCTTCGTTTGTCTCACAATGGAGCTATATTTCTCAGATTTGTTTTTTTTCTTTTCGACTGTGCATTACTGCTTGATGTCAGTTGGGGTCCCATTGTGGTATAAATCCTCAAAGGAGGGAACAGTTCAGTGGTAATGCATTCCAACCAGATATCCTGGAGGTTTTATAGTTCTGTTAAAGTACTCCCCAAAGAAAAATTAAAGGGAACAAAATCTCCTAAACTTCTAAAGACCATATTGAGAATATGCTTGAACTTTGTTTGGGAAATTATGTTAGTATTTGACCTTGAATATGAATAGGCAACTTAATTTTACTGTCTTTACTTGAATTTTTCTTGCCTTGGAGAAGAGGTTTTAAAACAACACTTGAACGTTCTAGTGGTTTAAAACTGGAAAAAAACATGTAACAAGAAAAGGAGTATCGTTCTTTAAATGTTAAAGTCTTACGAAAGCTTCTAATGCCTTAAGTAGGCAGCGCTCAGTAAAAATGACAGAGGCACCGTTAACAGGGATAGATGCAAAATTCAGATTGTGGAGTTGGGTATGGAGAAATGCAATAAACAGTACTAAAGCATTGCAAATTCAAAGCACTGTGTGTCTTTTTGGGAAATAGCTGACTTTGGCAGCGCAAAAAGCTCTTACAGTCTTTGAAACAATTCTTTTCTGTGCTTTGAGGCTTTATTCCTGGACAACGAACCTCATAGCTCATCTTGCTGAATCTGAATACCCAGTTTACAAGTCCCTTGTATCCAGTTTGGCTAAGAAATCCTTTGCAAGATCTCTGAATATTTGTAAAAATCCTCTTTTATACATAACTCAGTATGTGTGTATCTTTATAGTAGAAGGAAGAGCAATGGGAAGCAGTCATCTTAGTATCAGTGGCCACTGAAAATAAATGCTTTGGTACACAAATAACATTAATTTAAATGTAATGCCAGCCAGATGCATTTTGGGCTAACGCGTGAGCAATAAAATTAGAAAACGCATCACTTGCTGCTAATGAAGAGGAATAAGCTCATCATGAAACATTCACTGAACTGCTATTCTATCCGACTTGATTTACTTGCCCTGATAGAGTAAGAAAGTGCTGTCTCCAGAAAGAGAAAGGGAGGCTGGGGGGGTGTGGGCGCTTGTAGGAGGGAGTCACGCTAGCATTCTAACAGCTCAGTATGTGAAAAGTGGGTCTGGAGGAGAGCAGGGATGGCCTGCTGCTCTTACAGCAAATGTGGCCTGGTTAATAATAAGTGTAAAATACTAAAACTGCAAAACATCCCACCTGAGAGAAAGAACCTGAAAGAACCCAATTCCAAGAGATTACTTAAAAGAGTTTATATAGTGCTTTTTAAATGGCAGCTGGGCTTTGCACAGCAAGATGTTGCTTTTGCTGAAACTGGCATCTTAATATAGGTAGACATTTAAGAAGCATTGTGTCAGGAGTAGGTTGTTTTTTGGATTTGTTTAAGATTGCATGCCTTGAGTGTAGGGATACTCACTTGGACCCTTAGAGAACAGAGTAGCAGATACCATTTTTTTATTCAGAGCTGGATTTCATGCATGAGGGTCCCAGCACACAGCTGGAAACGAAGCTAGTGCCTTTCTTAAAACAACAGTGCTGTTCTGCAGTGTGGTGCATGTTTCCCTCAAGGTTGGGTCCAATTCTACCTCAACTTTGAAGATTCCTTCTGTGCAAGGCTTTTTACTGTGTTCTATGTGTGTTGAGAGTTTGTGAGATTTTAGTGGAATCAATAAATTCCTGAAGCCAACTTGCTAACATTTTTTCCCCAGGAACTTGTATTGGTTCTTTGCTGGGTGCTCTAGTGTTTATTAATATTCTCAAATAGGCCTTTAATACTTATATCGGTATTGATGTCAGCAGTGTTGGCCAAATTTGCGTGTCTCATAAGGCAGAGTCAGACAGGGGCAGAAGTGGAGTAAGGAGGAATTAGTCTGGCTGAAGTCTGCCCGTTCTCTTGGGTGGGAAAATTTTCTGATTACTTTGGTGAAATGCACAGGACCTCCCCTGATGGGTTCAATACACCTTGTGAAGAAGTGATATGAAAATGCTTCTGGTTCTTCTTGTCTTTTCAAGCTGAATTCTGTCTTTCAGTTGGGTTTCTGGATTGATTATTGCTTTCTGGATGTAAATCATACCAATGCAGAGGAACGTTTTAAAACAAATGGTGACTGTTTGAAGATTCTTGCCCCATGTGTATCTTCCTCCTAGTTATAAAGGCTGTAACACCCGATATTGTCTGCTAATGGCTTTTGGCAAACCCTGCTACTCAGTACTGCTGCTGAAAGGATTAGCTGCTCTTTGCATCAACTTGACTGTTTTACTGTTAGGATGAAAAAGGAGAAGACAGGGAGATGGGAGGTGTTGCATCCAAGACTTCAGCAACTTGAATCAAAGCACAGAGGCTTGCTAACAAGCTCTCTACTGGCTTGGACTTCTGCCCTGTACAGAGGATTTGATTTGGAGTACCAGGTGGGCAAATCTTTTTCTTTGAGTCACAGTTGTAAGCCTTGGAGCTGGTGCAGTATTAGGCTTGGTATGGAAAGGGGATGGTGTTTTTGGTAACACCTCCAGTTACTAAAAAATGTGAACAGGAACCTGGAAGGGATTTTCAGTGAGCATTACAGGAAGATGCTGATGATTCTTGGTCATTTGCTTATACTTGAATGTCTTCTAATTGCCGTGTTTCCTTTCGGTCAGAGTTCAAAAGCCATTGTAGGATTTTATGTTACCTTTGTAATATTAAGAGCATTGATAAATAGTGCCGTGGCTTGTCTTGCCTTGACTTGTGGGAGCAGGAGAAACTCTTAAGCCTCACTGGTTAATGCAAGGCTGAGGTACTGTGTGACAGAGTACAGGTCACCACAATGGCTGCCAGTCCGGAGGGACAGCAGTGAGCTGGAGCCAAGGCTGAAACTGCTATGGACTGTGTCCAGAGGATGGGAAGTTCCCTGTTCCTGTCACCAAAGTGAGGGGATTTCAGGGAAGTAAAATAGCACCTTTGGAAAGGAGCTATGTACACACTTGCATGTGTGTGCACGTGCATTCACTTATGCATGAAGTAAGCAAAGCTCTTCCACGTGGCTCTGTAACATAAACCTGCCAATGCAGTAATTTATGAATGCTGTTTATATAGCATGATTTTACCTCTGTATAAGATTTCTGAATTAGCACATAATACTGCTCCTGGTTTGAGTTCCCTCTGCTCCAGTGCTGAAGAAAGATTAGGAGAGATTTGTACAACTTTCTGTCTGTTGATGCACCTGACAAGGGTCATTTGGTTAGACTGAACTCCAAATAATTTAAATATCTCTCCAATGAGCAGACTTGAAGAGTAATGAGGAACAGTTATGGCTGTATATGTAATTGTTTGTTCTGTTTCAAATTAGAAATCGTTTTTAGAGTAGGATTCTTCCCGTGTGTTTGTGTAGGGCTCAGCGCAGTGCAGGAGGCTTCAGGTGCCATCACAGTAGATGGGGTTTTTTGCAGCTTGGAGATACTTCAAGCAGTGAAGATGTAAAAATACACACTTTCCCCTCTCCTTTATTTTACCATTAATGGAAACTTGGCCTGTGAATTGTGGTGTATAGATAGTCCTGTAGTGCTACAGGTGTTCAAAGCTGAATGCTCTGTGTGCACACTCCATACACCTCTGTTCTGATGTGGGATCTGAAGCAAAGTGTGTGTTTTCCAGAATGGAGACCTTCTGTAGTCAGGGAGGTATTACTGTTGGCCAAGTTTGATTGCCAAATCAGGAGCCTGTGCTCCTTCATAAGTTGGGGGAAAGAGTGAGTGCCTTCAGAAAGGGTGCTAGAGCCTCTGAGGTAGGCAGCAAGTCACCACGTATCTTGGGTGCTAACAGTGTCACTCTCTCCACCAAATATGTAGGGAAACTAGGCTTCTACCACCAGCTCTTCTGCCACAGATATGCTTTTTTCCCAGGCTGGGTGGGGGACAGGGAGAACAGGCTGTTTGCCACTGTTCCTCAGGTCTGTTGATTAAGCTGCCACTGTGATGGGGTCTCTCTGCACTCTGTTGGGACAGAGCAGCTCAGCTCTGTTCTTGCTTTCCAGCCTACTTGGAAGAAAGGAAAAAAAAAAAGTGGTATTCATGATGGCTTTTGATTATTTTAACAACAGTAATGGAAAGGGAGTAAATACTGTGGCGTCTTTCTCCTTGCCTGTTTGTAATTGTTCTTTCATGACACTTGAGTTTCATGCAGAGTGCAGATTTTCTGAGTCAGGACCTCTTCCAGGTTCCTGCAGGCCTTCCCCTTTCCAAATCCTTTCCAGAGTGCCTGACGGGCTTCCAGAAATGCTATAATAAATATGTTTGTGTGTATGTATATACAAAAAGATTAAATTACTTGTTTTGCCTGACTGGTGACACAAAGAAGAGCCTTATTTCTTCATGAAAGAAGGAGGTGTCACGTCTTTTTTAATACATTGCTTTCAAGGGGCTCACAGACTTGCTTGAAATTAGATTAATTTCAACAAAATCACATGCACAGATGTACGCACATCATTTGATATCTGCATGTGTGTATACATACACACACATACTCTCTGGGACACCAGCAGGAGTTGTCTGATTAAATGTTCTGATTGGATTTGGAACTTGACATTGCAGTGCGTGTGCGTTTTGTCTTTAAACAGATTGCATCTCTTGAATAGTTCAGCAGAGCTTACTGGAGTGTTTACATATGCGTTCTTTGTCTGGAGATGCCTTGTTATAAATGCTCCATTTTACAAGCATTTGTTTGGAAATATGTTGAGCAGCCATGCTTGGTGTATTTCCAAATGTCTTAACTTTGAGACCTTGGTTTGGCTTATAGCCTGAAGTTCGTATCTCCCCTTTTCATGCAAAGAGCCATGTTTGAACAGCTCTTGGAACACAAGGACTGTAGTGTAAAATGGCAGGCGTCCTCTGTGAAACGCTCATCGCTGAGCACGGTGTGTCTTGCAAGGAGCTGTGGTGGGGGAATGTACTATACAAGTTCAGTTAAATGAAAAACAACAACAAAAAAAAAACACACAAAAAAAGGAGTAGTTATATCCTGCTACTTGATACAAATGGCATAAAGTATTTTGATGTAGCTGGTGCCTTTTGAGACACCTGCTAAGAAGCGATGTCATATTTCCAGGTACCATTCTCACCTCTTGTTTTTTTTCTCTGTTGTCCTTTCTGAGTTGATGAAGGTGTTACAGTGGTTGTTCTTTATAAGTACCCTGCTGCTAAGTCTGTAGAGTATTTTTCCTTCACTTAGAAGAACTTAAATAGCTTTGATTAGTCATGAACTTAAGGAAAAGCAGCTGAGAGAAAACAGCAGAGAAGTGTTTTTTATGATACTTGTGAAAGAACTTTGTATTAGCTCTAGGCCTAGTAAAATAAGAAAGCTAATGTGATGAATTTCAAAGGTTGTCTTCATTTGTCTGGTTCATTTGTGTGCTTTTTAATCGTCCAGAGCTGTTTTAAATCTAAAAGGATACTGGAAACATTTTGAACAGCTATAATCTGGATCATTAGAAGATGATTCTCAGTCTCTAGTTACTTTTGTTTTATTTTACCTCATTCCTTCCATAACTACAGGAAATGTGCCATGTCCTGTGGCTTAGACGATTAAGGTAATCTTATTTCAGGGATGGTTTGTAGTGGTAGTGATATGGGGGTTTCTGTCCTGGGACCCAAGAGACACTTTACCCCTCTAGCATCTTTTTGCCTACTACTCCAAGTTAAATATTCTGGGCTGGACCTAATTACCTTACTTTGATTTAATAATAAGTTGTCATTCTGCCATAAACACAACAATAGCAGGACCCCATTGTACTGAATGCTGCACAAACACAGAATAGTAAATACAGCTACCTTCTGTACATGACTGTCTAAATCAAGACTAAGAGAGTTTGAAGGCAAGCAGAATGAGCTGTGGCATAGCAGTGAATGTCATGTTAGGTATTTTTTTTCCTTCTGATAGGATGTTTACCAGAGCATTGTATAATTTCCAAAATCCTCTCTCTAGGTTTTCGCCATACTCCCTTCGTTAGTTCTTCAAATGTCCCTTGAAAATGTTCTATAAAAACTTTCTGGTTAAAGTTGTTGCTTACCTGTAATTCCCCATTCCTAATTTACAGTCGGTTATTTTTTTCATATGCTGAAGTGATTTGACTTAGTAAGTCTTACATTTCATCACCTATCCATATTCTTTTTCTGTCTGCGCCAACTTTATGTACTACAGGGTGTCCTTTCTGCATATTTTTTCCATTAGTAAGTCTAGTATTAGGATAAAAAAAAAGGAAGCAAGCACTCTCACAGTGTGAAGTGCTAATGCGCAGTCAGTGTAAAGGAGGGCTGGAGTATCTGACCAAAATATTGGATGACCTTAAGGACTGGAGTGGTACCAGAACTGAAAGTAAATTCAGGAGCATAAAGGAAGGACTAAAAGCCAGGATGAAAGCCCCAAACTCAAAATTCCTCTGCTGAAATCAACAAAGAAAAGAAATGACTTTACCACAAGGGTAATTTTTCCACCAGTATTGCACGTCATCAAGAACAGCGTGTGCAGCTCCTATCAAAACCATGTCCCAGTCTTTCTTGATCTATATCTTTCTTGATATAGAGATGGGCTACTACAGCAATAAGGAGACTACAGAGCCTGTTTTACCAGAGAAAACGAAAAGAATGTGGTTTGTTTAGCCCGGGAGGCCAAGCTGCAAGTATCCCTTAGGATGAAGGGGGCTTGCTCTCTGTAGATAACAGCAGAGCTGCTGAAGTTAAAAGACACTCAAAACTGAAGGCAGAGGGAATGAACTGACCCTGCGTAATTTAGGCTGAAAGTAAGAGGGAGGTTTATCACTGCAAAAACGGTATAGCTTTGGAGGAGCTTTGTAACAGGAGGTATGGGGGCAGAAAACTCTTAACTAGCCTTGGGGTAGATCTCCTTAAGTTTCTGAATGGGTTATGTGCTTTATGGATGGACTAAGTGATCCTGCAGCAAACAAATGGGCACTCAGTAGGTTTCTGCCAGTGCTGATTTCTTCCAGCTTTTTTGATACAGTAAAACTGAAAAGCGCTAATGATTCTCAGGATAGCTGCTTAATTATGTGGCTAGAATATTTTAATCAGGGTCACAGTTAGGCATGGGGATTTGAGGGCAAAATTTAGCACCTGGTGTTAGCAACCTAAAAACAGGCAAAACAAAAGTAGACTACAAAATTGGATGAAGCACCCAACTAGAGAATAATTACAGATAGACAATATTTCAAAATAAGGTTCTCCATTTTGTGGGGCTGCAGCAATCCTGACAGAGCATATTGTACACATTGTTTCCTGAGTTTCTTAGGTTTTGCATGTTTAAAATCATGAATGAAAATACCTGCAATGGTGGACTATCGCAGAAAGGTTCATAATCAATTCTGGATCATCTCTTCTGGCATGAACTTTAATTTTTTCCCTTCCGCAGGGAACCTGTATCTGTTTCCTGCATCTGTCACCCACCCTGCTTTGTGAATGGAAAGCAAGTAATTAATTTTTTTTGTTGTTAGTAATCAATTACTTTTGCCAAATCTTGGAGGACCTATTGTCTCCTTCAGACACAGTGTTCTTGGGAAAAAGTCTTACTTATTGTAACCTCTTGTGCAATCTTCACTTGGATGATATATACATCTTGGCAACTAGGAGCTTTCTGAATGAAAAATGTTGCTGGACAACCCTGTAGTACAGCAAGAACGCAAGCCTCTGCCAGTGCTGGTGGAGTACAGCCAGGCGGGAGGGTAAAATGGGGAAAGCCTTTCACATTGCCTACCGAGCACAGAATGGAATGAAGTCTGTATATGCACACTTCCAAATATCTGTTTACCATCAAACAAGGATTTTCCCTGTTGAGCATCTGAGCTCAAAGGTGGCCTTCCTTCTAGCAAAATCTTGAAATCTCTTGGAAAGCTGCCTTCTACCAGCGCAAGGCTGAGGAAATAAGGGAGAGCATGTTGACCATGCAGCTGTCTGGTTTGAGTAGCTCACTGTAGGAACTAGCTGGGAAACACACCCCTCCCCATTTTTCTCTATGAACCCACAAATTTGGGATCCTGCAGAGTTGTCTCAGTCTGCTTTGTGGTTCGTGGCCTGACTGGTTTCCCATTAGATCTGTCCAGAACCACAGTTGACCACTGAAACCTCATTTTAATATTGCAGTTGTAACATTAATTACAAAATTGTTAGAGTTAATTGTAAAAGCACATATTCCTCTTGTAGCTTTTCACTTTACTTCTGGTTTAGCTTTCACCAACAGCTAGTGATGTCTGGAAGCAAAAAGGTACAAAAAAGCACTGCACAGAGAGGTGTTTGAATCCTCCAGAGGGAATACACAGAATGCAAAGCATGAGTTGGGGCCAGGACTGCCCTGTTCCCTTGTGGTTTATGTGCCTGCTGCCAGTGGCTTGTGTTTCTCCTTGCAGGCTGACAGCTGGCTGGGGGGTTAGCAGAACACAGCTAGCAGCCAGGTTTCTCAAACCGTCCTGTGGCTGACAGCGTTTGGCCTGGTGAAAAGGAAACGAACTGAAGTGGAGGGCCTGATGCAGTGTACCTTGCAGTTAATGGAAAACTTTGTTGACCTCAGTGGGAGCTGGATTTGATCCTGTGCCTACTGGAATGTTTTGGCGTTGGATATGACACCGAGTGGATTTTTTTTTTTTTCCCATGTCGCATTTCTGGTCCTTTTTCCCTTCCCTTTCTAAAACATACTTACCTTAGAGTGGTGTAAAATCAAGACAGCTCGATCTGTGTCAGTGTAGCTGTGCACTTTTGTCCTTGCCCAGTGTCTGTCCTCTTGTTTCCTCAGCTACTTCTACTGTCTATGGTATCAGTTTGCAAGATTTTGGCATTGATTGCCACCTTCTTGGAGGAGATTCTTCTTATGTTCTGCTGCTTCTTACAAACACCCTCCATCTCACTTAAGCTTCTGCTCTCCAACAGGTGTAACCGCTGGCACTGCTTAATCCCACTTCTGCCCTTCTTCCCATCTTTCAAAACAGTCCTTGTATCGATTTCCAGCAAATGCAGCCCAGGCTCTGGGCCCTGCCCCCAGCAGGGAGCCAGCTTCCCCTTCAGCCCGCTCCTGGAGGCCAGCCCTTCGCTGCCTTGCCCCAGCTGTGCTCCTTCGCTTGGCAGAGCTCATTGCTGCGTTGCATGTAGGAAGAAGAGGGCCACCATGCCCCGTTAGCCAGCGGCCACCTCGGGCACAGGGCACACCCTCCGTGACCCTCAGCCATGCATCAGCTTGCCTCCATCCCCGATGAAAAGGTGCTGGAGTGAGCGGAGCCCTCTTCATGTGACTGCCAGAGAGGAGAGAGCTGTGGGCATGGAGGGTGGCGATGGGAAAAACAACGCAGAGGAGGCCAAAGGCCAGCTGTAACTGGAGCAGTGCTGGAGCTTCTTGTTGCCCTCCAGTCTCTTGGAGTATCGCATGGCCCCAGGGGGATTTGTCTCCTGGGTGGAGAATTATGGTTGTATGTGATCTGCCCCCAAGAAAAACCCTTTCCTTTTGTATGTGGAATGTTTTGTTGTTGTTGTTGGTTGCTCTTCATTTGCTTGGAGATGATACAAGGCTTTTGTGAACCAGCATCAGAAACTGGGGCTATTTGTGTCTCAGGATAGCTACAGGGGAGAGGGCCAAAGCTATGGGATGGTATACAGGGGAATCGCAGGTGTTCTTCTGAACGACAAAAAAAACTTAGTTCATTTTTTCCAGGAGCAGTGTAAATGCTAAGCAAACAGAGTATGTAATGAGGAAACCCTTTGGAGGGTGGGACCTGACCTAATGAAAGATGAGGGGCAAGGAGCTGGAGCACAGGGCTGCTGCTGCTGCACTGGGGGCTTGCGGGGGTGAGATTGCCAGCAGCACATCTTCCAGTCTCAGGTGGTTGCTGGCCCTCATAGGTCATTGTACAATCCAGGGGTGATTCTGCCCCTCTACTCTGCTCTGGTGAGACCTCACCTGGAGTACTGCGTTCAGCTCTGGAGCCCTCAGCACAAGAAGGACATGGAACTGTTGGAGCGGGTCCAA